>Ga0114933_10004460_pt1 | contig 13113 bp, 13 predicted proteins | sample 4SBtaG_FD_89691 | JGI IMG/M metagenome (GOLD analysis project Ga0114933, IMG submission 89691) | Deep subsurface microbial communities from Kolumbo volcano to uncover new lineages of life (NeLLi) - 4SBTROV12_W25 metaG | ecosystem: Environmental > Aquatic > Marine > Volcanic | place: Kolumbo...
TCAGGATCATCACCGTTAACGTGAAGAATAGGCGCTTGCACCATCTTGGCGACTTCAGTGCAATACAATGTCGATCGGGCGTCCAGCGGATTGCTAGTGGTGAATCCAATCTGGTTGTTGACAATCACGTGAATTGAGCCACCAGTCGAAAAGCCTCGGGTACTCGACATATTAAGAGTTTCCATGACGACGCCCTGTCCAGCAAAAGCGGCGTCTCCGTGAATCAGAACAGGCAGCACACGTTGTTTACCCTCGTCTCGACGGCGATCCATTGTTTCGGTACTGGCGGCAATATAGCGTTCTTGACGTGCTCGGACTGATCCTTCGACGACTGGACCGATAATCTCGAGGTGGGATGGATTAAACGCGAGTGCCAGGTGGACGCTCCCGCCAGAAGTCTCTACATCAGACGAAAAGCCCTGGTGGTACTTGACGTCGCCCGTGTCCGTGTTACCGCTGGCGCTGGTATAGCGGCCCTCAAACTCATCAAATAATTCTGCAGGAGATTTGCCGAGAATGTTCGCGAGAACATTGAGGCGACCACGGTGCGACATTCCGATGACGACTTCGCGCACTCCGTTAGCCCCGGCACGTTGAATGAGTTCTGATAGCAAAGGTATCAGTGTCTCTCCACCTTCTAACGAAAAACGTTTCTGACCGACGTAACGAGTATGCAGATAGCGTTCAAGGCCCTCGGCAGCCGATAGTTGTTTCAGTATTTCGCAACGCACCTCGGGTGTTTCTGGGGGGCGTACAGGCATTGTCTCAAGACGCGCCTGGAGCCAGCGCTTTTCTTCCATCCGCGAGATGTGCATGTACTCAATGCCGATAGGTCCACAGTACACTGCGTCGCAAAAATCAATAATTTCTCGAAGCGTCATCTTCTGACGCACGGAGAGGGAGCCGGTGTCAAAGAGGGTATCGACGTCTTCGCTTGAAAGGCCCTGAAAACCAAGGTCGAAGTCGTCTGGTGGGTTATGGACCTCTAGTCGTAGCGGATCATTTCGCGCAATCAAATGTCCACGGCTGCGATAAGCATTGATTAAGCGGAGCACAGCTGATTGTTTTCGTGCCTCTGTAGTACCCCACTGTTCATTGTGATACGTATAGTCGTTGTCGCTTGGTGAATCTTCGCGACTTGTCGTGATCGATACGGATCTCAGGGTGTCAAACGATTGGCGCCAATCAGGAGCAACAGCCTTTGGGTTGTCTTTGTAACTCTTATATAAGGAGTCAAGATAGGCCGCATTGGTGCCGGTTAGATAGCTCTGATACAGCGGCCAACGGCCTCTATCATCGGTGCGCATTGGCCAAACTTGTCCGTAGCTGCGGTAGGGTCAGAACAGAATCGGGAATCTGGGCCAGAGTATAAGGAAAATATCCGTTTTACCCAACAGCCAAGAGGGTCTTGATATTCCGCAGTCAGCTCCGACCCGTATGTCCGAATCCCCCACTATCGCGGTCGCTAGCATCGAAAGAGTCAACAAGCTCAAACTTAGCTTGAGTAATCGGTACGAAGACCATCTGCGCAATACGGTCTCCTGGCTCGATGGTAAAAACCCGATCGCCCCGATTCCAGCATGACACCATGACCTCGCCTTGATAATCACTGTCGATTAGACCAACCAGATTGCCAAGAACAATACCGTGTTTGTGGCCAAGGCCTGACCGTGGCAGCAGGATGGCGGCCAGACTGGGATCGGCAATATGCATAGCGAATCCGGTGGGTATGAGGCAGCACTGGCCAGGTTGCACGGCTAACCTTTCCTTCAAACAGGCCCTTAGATCAAGGCCTGCTGAGCCGCTGGTAGCATAAGTGGGCAGCCCGAATTCGCCCTTGAGGCGCGGGTCAAGTATTTGGAGTTGAATGTTTTGCACTATACCGGTGGGATATTTCAATGATGAGTTTTTGTGCCAATGCGCTCTTTGTATCTCGACCAAGGTCCAGGTCGCTTTCTGCGTCAATAAGCATCAGATGGTTATGGTCGCTGCCGAACGGGTTGTTGTCGCTGGTGACTGAATTAGCCACGATTAGGTCCAGTCCTTTGGCTAACAGCTTTTCCCGGGCGTTGTCTCGGGTTGCTTCCGTCTCAGCAGCAAAGCCAACTGTAAAGGGGCGATCAGCTCTGCCGGCGACGCTGGCTAGGATATCTGGGTTGCGGACAAGATCAAGATGGATGGTTTCCTCGCCTTTTTTCAATTTCTTGTGACTGGCTACCGCCGGCCGATAGTCACTGACTGCCGCAACGCCGATAAAGATATTGGCACAAGCGATTTGGGACTCTACTGTCGCCAACATTTCATTGGCAGTTTTCACTGAGTGAAGGGTGGCGCCCGCGGGCGGCAGTTCCGCACTGGGCCCGGAGACCAGAATGACATCGGCTCCCGCTTCAATCGCTGCGTGCGCTATGGCATAACCCATCTTGCCAGAGCTATGATTAGTCAGGGAACGAACGGGGTCTAATGGCTCCCAAGTCGGTCCGGCTGTGATGACAACCGTGAGGCCATGAAGAATACCGGTTGATGGAGACGCATTTAGGCATGACACGATGTCGGTGGGCGCGATCATGCGACCTTCACCAGTTTCTCCACACGCTTGTAGGCCACTATCAGGCCCAAGGATGTGGACCTTGCGACGGCTTAGGATGTCAATGTTGGCCCGGGTAGCAGGATTGTCCCACATGACCCGATTCATGGCCGGTGCCACGCTGAGGGGCGCTTCGGTTGCGAGGCATAGGGTGGTCAGTAGGTCATTGGCGAGTCCAGCCGCGAGACGTGCGATGAAGTCGGCGGTCGCCGGCGCAATAATGACATGGTCTGCCCAGCGGGCAAGTTCAATATGCCCCATACCGGCCTCGGCCTGGGAATCCAGCAGTGCGTCACGAACCGGGTGACCACTTACCGCCTGTAGGGTAAGTGGTGTAATAAATTCCCGTGCTGCCTGGGTCATAACGACCCGGACGATAGCCTCCTGATCAACCAGTCGACGAACCAGTTCGGCACTTTTGTATGCTGCGATCCCGCCAGTGACCCCAACGAGAACGTGTTTGCCCGCAAGCGAAGACATAGACCGAAGTGTAACGGTTACGCGCGAAAGGTTGAAATAACTTGGTTTCTGGCTTGGGAAATTTTGCAAAAGGGTTGGGATCTGGTATAAAACGTGCCCCCGAGAGCGCTATTTCTAATCGGATCGTAATAATGTCGAAAATCTGCCAAATCACTGGCAAGACCACCATGTTTGGGAACAATGTCTCCCATGCGAATAATCGGACGAAGAGGACATTTAAGCCTAACGTTCATAATCGGCGATTTTGGGTGGAAACCGAAAATCGATGGATTCGCTTGACCGTCTCACGGAAAGGATTGAGGACCATCGATAAAAAAGGTATTGATGCTGTTCTCAAGGATATCCGCGGTCGTGGAGTCAAGGTCTGAATCAGCAGGAGACACCCCTATGCGTGACAAGATAAAACTCGTTTCAAGTGCTGGAACCGGGCACTACTACACCACGAACAAGAATAAACGGACTACACCGGATAAGATTGAAATGAAGAAGTTTGACCCGGTTGTGCGCAAGCACGTGATCTATAAGGAAGCTAAGATCAGGTAGGTCGGTTGTTACCTTTGCACGTCGAGTTTGGTTATACCTCTACTAGGCGATAAGTTCGCAATCTTTCAGAGAATCCTTCGAGGGCCTGTATGCCTGAGTGTTCTGCTGCGTGACACCAATCTTCCAGTTGATGCACAAGCACGTCGCTTGAGTCTGTTGATCGCGTCCAGATACTCTGAAGTTGTTGTTTCATTTGATAAACGGTTTGTAGCCTCGGTGAGAGGGACAGGGCTTTTTTTAGTTGGTTGTCTGCGCGCGGGTTAAGTCCAAGAGTCTCGGTACGCATCAAATGGCCGGCCTGCCGTATCAGTTGTCGTCTTTCCCGATGAAACATGTGTAACCGTTCTTCATGCACCACATTGGAAACAACGTGCTGTGCATATTCCGCCAGGATCTCAAACCGATTTACAAGAAACGCTTGCAATGTGGCCTTGTCGCATCGGTGTGTGGCAAGACGCTTTTCCATGATGGGTTGAACGCGGTGAATCTTAATCATCCGCAGTTGGTTCAATAGCTTTATGTATATCCAACCCAGATCGATTTCAAACGAGCGAGTGGAAAAACGGGCGGCCTGTGGGAAAGCGTGATGATTATTATGCAATTCCTCGCCCCCGACCAATAGGCCCCAGGGCACAATGTTGCGACTTGCGTCCGCAACCTCGTAGTTTCTATAGCCCAAATAATGACCGAGTCCATTAATTACTCCGGCTGCCCAGAACGGTATCCAGATCAACTGCACAGCGCAAATGATTGCGCCGGCCAGAGGTCCAAAAATGATCAGGTCAATCGCTAACATCAACGCGAGGCCGCAATTTGGAAAACGCGTATAGAGCATGCGTTCAATGCGATCATCCGGCGCATCGAAACCATATTTGCGAAGGGTTTTGGGATCTCGAGCGGCACGTCGATACAGGAGCAGTCCGCCGAAAAGAACGGAGAGAATACCAACTTGTTGCGGACTGTGGGGATCGTCCCAACTTTCGACTCTGGCATGATGCTTGCGATGTACGGCGATCCATTCTCGGGTAATGATGCCGGTTGTTAACCAGAGCCAAGCCCGAAACAGATGGCTCAACGCAGGATGGATTGAAATGGCGCGGTGAGCTTTGTGTCGATGCAGGTATAGCGTGACAGAAACGATCGAAAGGTGGGTTAATAGGAAGGCGGCGAGTGTGTTTCCCCACCAGGGGAGGTGCAGCATATTGGTTCAGTCCACAGGGCTGGGGTGAGTGACCATGGGATTCAACGAGCCCGGAATGTGATGCGCCCCTTGCTTAGGTCATAGGGTGTGAGTTGTACGGTGACGCGATCGCCTCGCAGAATACGAATATAGTGTTTGCGCATTTTCCCCGAGATATGGGCGGTGACGACATGGCCGTTGTCTAGTTCGACTCGAAACTGTGTGTTGGGCAGGTTCTCAAGAACCGTGCCTTCCATCTCAATATGTTCTTCTTTTGCCACTGCGGTTCGCGTTTCCTCATTTAACTGTGAATGTAGTCAAAGTATAACGAACCGGGAGGGGATCATCTAGCGGTGACTCACGTGCATCATAGCAGTCATTGGCACTGTTTTATTGCGTAGGCTCGCACGAGCAGATTTGGGAGCGGAAACGCAGTGAGCAGATCAGGGGGGGCTTGTTAGTACTGCTGGAAACGTTACACGCACGGTAAGTCCTGGCCTATTGTCTGAAAGCGAAATCGTTGCGTTGTGCACGTTGGTTACGGCTCGCACCAGGCTCAGACCGAGTCCGTTTCCGGGAGTCGAGCGGCTCTGATCTAGTCGATGGAAGCGCTGGAAGACTCTTTCGTGTTCTGTTTGAGGAATGCCTGGCCCCTGATCGCTAATCTCAAAAAATGGGTTCGGCACGGAGCCGACGTTTAGAACGACATGGCTTTCCGATGGGGCATACTTGATCGCATTGTCGATCAGATTGCTGAATGCTTGAAACAACATATCCCGGTCACCGGCAATCACGACGCCTTGGTTAGTGGGGCGCGACAGAGTCAGGCTCTTCTCTGTCGCTAGAGGTTCGTATAGATCGATCAGGTCCCGGGCCAAAATAGTCAGGTTAACGTGGTCAGTTGGCTGGATATGTGGACTGGCCTCGATTCGTGCAATCCGAAGCACCGCATTGAACATGGTCAACAGTTGGTCGGATTCGAGCAGAGCGACGTCGAGATCATGACGGGTGGCAAGATCCTCGTGCCCTGATTGAACAAGCGTTTCCAGACGCGCGCGCAGTCGGGCGAGCGGGGTTTTCATGTCATGGGCGATGTTGTCGGATACTCTGTGAATATCATCGAGAAGAGTTTCTATTTTGTCGAGCATTCGGTTGAGGTTCCGCGCCAGCTGATCAAATTCATCATTGTCGCCACTCAACAGTACCCGCTGACTCAGATCGCCATCCATAATGTGTTGGCTTGTCTCATTAATTACATCTAGGCGACGTAACAGTCGACCACTGATGACAACCCCTCCCGCAATACCAAGAACCAGCGTGAAGACAAGACCCCAAGAGAGTGACTGGATGATTCGTGTTTTGGCGACTCGCAGCGTTTCGGTGTCACGACCGACAAGCAGATGAAAGCCTCTTTGTAATAGAAAAGGTCTAGCGCGAGCCATATGTAGTTCATTGCCAGCAGTTCCCGCGTCTTCCAGCGTGAAGTCGATCCACCCATCATTCTCGCTGCCTTTCGGCCAACCGCTGATGTTCCCGACGATTGGTTGATAAGCAGGATCTGTCAGAAGGAAAATAGTGGTGCCGGTGGGATGCTGTCGCTGAACGCGTTCCACGATGAGTTGTCTAAGTGCACGGATGCCGCCTTTTTCGTAGCGCTCGGCAAGTGCCTGGATCTCAGCTTCGATGGCGGTGTCTGTCTGTGTTGCCATGTAAGTTGCCGTTGACCAATAGATAAACCCGAAGATCACGATGACAGATAAGGAAAATAAACCCACGTACCAAATGGCGAGTTTGAACGTGGTGGTGGGGAAGAATCTAGCGGTCTTCACTGATGACGTATCCCGCGCCTCTGACAGTGTGTAGTAACGGTGAATCAAAGTCTCGATCAATTTTTGATCGAAGTCGGGATATGTGAACGTCGATCACGTTGGTTTGCGGGTCAAAATGGTAGTCCCATACAGTTTCCAGCAGCATCGTTCGGGTGACTACCTGGTTAGCGTGCTGTACCAAATAGAGCAGCAGTCGATACTCGCGGGGTTGTAGTGAGATCAACTGATTTGCCCGTCGCACTTCGCGAGATAGTAGATCAACAGTCAGATCTCCCACCTGCAGTGTCGTTGTTACAACATCCTGTTGGGTGCGTCGCTGTAGCGCTTCGACTCTAGCCAGCAGTTCACTAAAGGCGAATGGTTTCGCCAGGTAGTCATCTCCCCCGGCCTTTAATCCCGCGACTCGATCATCGGTGTCACCAAGTGCGCTAAGAATAAGAATGGGCAGGCGCTGATTTGTCTCGCGCAGGGATTTGATCAGTGAAATTCCATCGCGGCCAGGTAGCATTCGATCAACGATGACGACGTCGTAATGCTCTGTGAGTGCTAGACCAAGGCCATCGTTGCCATTGTCCGTGTGATCCACGACGTGCATCGACTCAGCCAGGCCGCGCTGCACATGTCGTGCTGTATCCGGATCATCTTCAACCAATAATATGCGCATCGAGGCAGCCAATGAGTCCCGTGCAGGCAATGTCCGAAATTCTAACCAGTTGACGAGGAGCCGAATAGTGTTCGGTCCTCGTCAACATTTTGTCAGGCAAGCTTAAACGGTACAAAGCGAGTAGCGTGTTGCCGAAGAATTAGAAAGACCATGGCGCGTTGACCGGTGTTTCGCGCACGCGTGATCTGATTGATGACATCGCCAGGTGTGATGACAACGGTTGTGCCGATGCGCATGATGACATCACCGGCTTGGAGTCCCTTGCGCTCCCCGGGACTATTCGTTGCGACATGCTGGATCAGGACTCCTTTGGTGCTGGCGCTTATTCGATGCTGACGCCGGGCGTCGTCGTCTATGGTCGCAAGCTCAATTCCCCATCGTTCCAGTTTTTCAGTTAATGCCGGTACAGTAGAGGCCATGTTCATATCGGTCGGCATTAAGGTCACAGTTGTCGTTAAACGGATATTTTGGCTTTCGCGCCAGACCACTATGTCTACTTCAGTCCCCGGTAGAGTCCGAACAACCTGATGTTGCAGTTGTCGTGGTCGATGAGTCTCTATGTCATTAAAACTCATTATGATATCTCCAATCTCAATTCCCGCGCGGGCAGCCGGGCTGTCGGGATTAACGGCTGATACCAGGACACCACCGGCCTCGTTGCGGTTAAAGCTTTCCGCGATAGCGGGCGTGACAGGTTGAATCTGAATGCCGAGCCACGCACGCTGCACCTTTCCGTGGATTTCCAGGGAAGCAACAATCTCAGTCACCACGTTGGCAGGGATGGCAAAGCCTATGCCTACATTGCCACCATTCGGTGAAAAGATCGCCGTATTGACGCCAATGACTTTGCCCTTGGTGTTGAATAAAGGTCCCCCAGAGTTGCCTTGATTGATCGGGGCATCCACCTGAATGTAGTCGTCGTAGGGACCGGAATTAATATTGCGGCCTCTGGCGGAAATAATACCGGAGGTTGTTGTGCCACCCAGGCCGAAGGGATTGCCGATGGCAAGTACCCAGTCACCGACTCGCGCTAGGCTCGAGTCCCCAAATTCGACGTAAGGGAAAGGTTGACCATTCGCCGCATTAATTTTCAGCAGGGCGAGATCTGTCTTGTCGTCTTCGCCCTGAAGCACTGCAGGGAACGAGCGCCCATCATCGAGAACCACAGTGATTTCGCTGGCATCTTTGATTACATGGCGATTAGTGACAATGAGTCCCTGTGCATCGATGAGAAATCCTGATCCTAGCGAACGCCGGGCACGGTCTCTCGGGTGAGTCGGTGCTGAATCGAAGAATCGACGCATAAATTCATTCATGTCTGCAGGACCGCCAGGCAATCGTGGGGGCGTGGAGCGCGGGTCCAGGCTCTTTCGCCCACCCGGCACTGCGCGAGCCTGTGACCTTGTCGAGATATTGACCACAGCGGGTTTGACTCGCGTCACGAGATCAGCAAAGCCGTTGAGCGGAAGGGTTTCTAGCGTTTCTTTGACTGTTGGAGGAAGGGTGGTAGCTGCGTTTGAAGTTGCCCCGCCAAAAAATAAAAACCAAAGTGCAATGGGCAGAGCGGTCAAGGTAAGGAGTCTTTTCCTACGCACGGTAATATCTCCGTTTAAGAATAAGGAAAAGGAAGTATCGTGGAGCTCGCATTACGACGAGATTACGGTTGGATTACAAGATCGTAATGTGGGCTCAGTCAAAGTTCAGGATAATAAGCGGATCAGCATGTTTTCGTAGATCTCGGACAAGAGGTCAAGATCATGAAGATTGACTTGTTCATCAATGCGATGAATCGTGCGATTAATCGGCCCGAGTTCGATGACCTGTGCACCAGTGGGTGCGATAAATCGACCATCAGATGTGCCTCCGTCGGTTGACAGGCTAGGTGGGTCATTTGTTACGGACTCAACGGCCCCGATGACCGCGCCTATCAATTCTCCTTCGCCAGTCTGGTACGGCAAGCCAGACAAGGACCAGTCGATTGTGTAATCAGCGCCGCTCGCCTGACACAGAGTTTCCACCCTGGATTTTAGCGATTTCACGCTGGATTCAGGTGAAAAACGAAAGTTGAACATCACTTTGGTCTCAGAGGGAATGACGTTGGTGGCACCTGTGCCAGATTGAATATTGGATATCTGAAATGTGGTGGGTGGGAAATTGGCGTTACCGTCATCCCAGCGTTGTTTTTCCAGGACGGCCACGATATTAGCGGTGCGGTGGATGGGGTTATCGGCAAGGTGGGGGTAGGCCACGTGACCCTGAATGCCACTAACGACCAGTGTTCCGTTGAGCGAGCCGCGTCGTCCATTCTTAATAGTGTCGCCGAGTCGATTTTGACTGGTGGGCTCCCCAACGACGCACCAGTCGATTCGCACGTTTCGATCCGCAAGTGTGTCTAGTACTCGTACCGTGCCGTCTTTTGCGGGTCCTTCTTCATCTCTGGTGATCAGCAGTGCGATCGATCCCCGGTGTTCGGGATGTTGTTTGACAAATCGTTGGCAGGCAGTGGCCATGGCTGCAAGACTGCCTTTCATGTCAGCGGCACCCCGACCGTGCAGAATATCGCCGACGATATCGCCGGCAAACGGGGGGTGACCCCATTTCTCATCGCCACCGGTTGGCACGACATCGGTATGCCCGGCAAAGACAAAGAGGGGGGCTGTTTCCCCGCGACGTACCCATAGGTTGCTGACATCGCCAAAGCGCAAATACTCGCCCTGGAAACCAGAGCCCTCGAGTTGTTCAAGGAGTAACGGCTGGCAGCCCGCGTCATCAGGCGTAATCGAGGCTCGACGGACCAACTGCGCGGCCAATTGTCCTGTCGGCGAGAGGGTTGGGTCAGAGGCGTTCACAATAGGTTTATTGTGTACTCAGGAGTGGACGAGGGCGAAGATGGGCTAACCAACGATTTTCCCACCATCGAAAGCCTCGGCTGATAATGAAAACGAGAATCATGTAAAAAATCATTGCGGTAATGAACCCCTCATAGGCGAGATAGTAGCGCCCATTCAACCATCGGCCAACGCCGAGAATATCCTGGATCGTAATGGTGCTGAGCACAACTGAACTGTGCAGCATAAAAATCACCTCGTTGGAGTAAGCGGGTAACGCCCGCCGAAACGCGCTGGGCAGAACGATACGCCACAGAAGAGTCAGGCGTGACATGCCGCAGGCGCGGGCTGCCTCTATCTCTCCGCGTGGAGTATTTTCTATGGCGCCTCGAAGAAATTCTGTGGTGTACGCGGCTGTGTTCAAGGTAAATGCAATTAATGCACACCACCATGCTTTCGACAGGATAGGGTCCCAGAGAAAACTCTCACGAATAAACTCGAACTGGGCCAAGCCATAATAAAAGAGGTAAGTCTGCACCAGCAATGGGGTCCCACGAAAAAAATAGGTAAAGCCAAATATGACGCCATTGAGGCCCCGTTGCCGTTGTGCTCGTGCGATCGCCAGTGGAATTGCCACTAAACCACCGATCAACAGGGACAAGGCAGTAATCTCAAGTGTTATCAGGGTGCCATAAAGAAACTTGTCCAGGTGATCGGAAATCAGTACGAAATCAATGGGTGAATGGTTCTCACTGACATGCGCCAGATAGTCCCATAAGGTTCTTTCGCTCGTGTTTGACACAGCTAAGCGGGTCGCACGCCCGCGCTATATCGACGATCTAGCCAGCGCAGACCAATATCGGATATCGCGGTCAATGCGAGATAAATCAATAGCACCGCAAACATGAAGGTAAACGGTTCCCGCACGGAGCGACCGGCCGTCGACGCATTCCAAACAACATCGTGCAGGCCAATAACGGAGACCAGCGCCGTTGCCTTAATCAGCACAAGCCAATTATTGGTGAAGCTGGGTAACGCGTGACGCACCATCTGCGGCCAGGTGATTCGGCGAAATATAGTTAAGTTCGTCATGCCGCAGGAAATACCGGCTTCTATTTGGCCACGTGGAATGGCCAGAATCGCACCGCGGAAGGTTTCTGTCATGTACGCACCAAAGACAAAACCGATAGATCCAATGCCCGCAATGAATTGATCGATTTCCAGGTAGTCCCACCAGCCGGTGACAGTACCCAGATCGTTAACGATTTGTTGTCCGCCGTAAAACAGCAGCATCATCAGCACCAAATCTGGAACGCCGCGAACCAGTGTCGTGTAGGCTGATGCCAAGCGATTCGAAATGGGGTTGCTAGCTAGTTTGGCCGATGCGCCTGCCAGACCCAGAACTACCGATAAGATTAGTGAGCCTACCGCCAGCTGCACCGTGACAACAGTGCCGTCGAGCAACAGATAACGATACTCCCAGATGGATTCCATCGGCAGTAATTAGAGCGAGTGCGGGCGGGCCCGGGAAAAACTTGGGCCCGCCCTGATTGGGATCGAATGTAGTCGATCAGCTGCCGTAGACGTCGATTTCGAAATACTTGTCGTTAAGCTTTTTATATGTTCCATCAGCTCGAATGTCGCCGATTGCCTTGCTCAATGCATCACGTAGGGTTGTGTCTTTCTTGCGCACCGCAAATCCAGCACCAATGCCTTGGCACTGCGGATCGTCGATGGCTCCGCCAAGAAAGTCGAATCCTTTCCCAGCATCAAGCTTGAGAAAGCCTTCGAGTGCCTGTAGCGAGTCCGACAACTGAGCATCGAGTCGGCCGGCAGCGAGATCCTGCCAAACTTCTTCTTGCGTTGCGTAGAGCACAATTTCTGCGTCGGGATACAGTTTTTCCGCAGAACACTGATGGGTAGTTGCGCGTTGTACACCAACGCGTTTGTACTTGAGTCCATCGGCTGTGTCATCGAATCCCGGATTCTTCTTGGCAACTAGCATGGCCGGGGTGTTGTAGTACTTGACGGTAAAATCAACTTTCTTTTTACGCTCTTCGGTAATAGACATTGATGCAATGATGGTGTCGAATTTTCTTGCCAGCAGGGCAGGGATCATTCCGTCCCATTCTTGTTCAACGAGCACGCATTTCTTGTTCAGGCGTTGGCACACTTCATGAGCAAAGTCGATATCAAACCCTTTGAGTGTTCCGTCGGCTTCCTTCCACGAAAATGGTGGGTAAGCTCCTTCTACGCCGACTCGTAAACTGTCGCCGGCGTGCGTTACTGCGCTGCTCAACATAAATATTGTTGTGAGCAAAGGTAAGAGCAATTTTTTCAATGGCATGGGTTGAAACCTCCTCCGGTGTTGTTGTGATGACAAAAGTGGTGCATGACAGACCGACTCCCTTAAGGCGACATTCAGTGCAGTGTATTCGACAGAAATTGTCGAAAGCGGTCAGATTCTGGATTACTGAACATAGCTTGCGGTGTTCCCTCTGTTTCAATCAGCCCTTCATGAAGAAAGATTACTCTGTTAGACACGTCCCGCGCGAATCCAATTTCGTGGGTGACGACGAGCATCGTTCGACCTTCGTCTGCCAGAGTCCGCATGACTTTGAGTACTTCGCCCACTAGTTCTGGATCCAGCGCCGAAGTGGGTTCGTCGAACAGCATCACCGCAGGTTCCATGGCGAGGGCACGGGCGATGGCCGCCCGTTGTTGTTGTCCCCCAGAAATGTGAGCGGGATAATAGTCACGTCGATCCGACAGGCCAACTTTATCGAGGGTGGCTTGAGCGCGTTCATAGGCTTCTATTTTCGATAGTTTCAATACATAAATCAGTGCTTCGGCCACATTGTCAAGTACTGTCATGTGTGACCACAGATTGAAATTCTGAAACACCATGCCAAGCTGGGCGCGAAGGCGGACAACTTGTCGCATGTCCGCTGGCGCCGGGTTGCCGGCACGGTCTGTCGTCATGTGGATTGTTTCGCCTCTAA
>Ga0114933_10004462_pt1 | contig 13108 bp, 12 predicted proteins | sample 4SBtaG_FD_89691 | JGI IMG/M metagenome (GOLD analysis project Ga0114933, IMG submission 89691) | Deep subsurface microbial communities from Kolumbo volcano to uncover new lineages of life (NeLLi) - 4SBTROV12_W25 metaG | ecosystem: Environmental > Aquatic > Marine > Volcanic | place: Kolumbo...
CGCTTCCATCAATACCGCAGCGCGTAACGCACGGAGCGCAATACAGGCAGCTCCAAACCCATTATCTCTGTTGGTGACGGCAACTCCCGGCGCACAGCTAACGAGCATTGAAGTCAGGGCCGACTCTCCATTACGACTTACCCCGTATCCTGTCGACGAGGGCACTCCAATTAACAGCCCAGAAACCAACCCCCCCAGCACCGTTGGCAACGCCGCATCCATTCCCGCGACCACGATAATCACCGGGTAACGTGAAAGTTCCGGCACACGTTGTTGGAGTCGCCAAAGTCCCGCGACGCCAACATCATGGATCTCAGTGGAGTTAACTTGGTGGTAAAACAACGTGCGCATAGCCTCCCGCGCAACGGGCACATCGGACGTACCCGCACTAACAATCGCTATCTTTGGGGCATCAGAAACGGTCGCAATCTCGCCGAAAATTCCCGTGCGTGACACGGAATCATAATCTAGTAACTGTTGCCACTGCGCTGAAAGTTCACCAAAAACATTAGGCGCAAGCCTCGTCAGTAATAATGTACGATCACTCTCTCGAGCAGAGTTTAGGATTAGTTCAATCTGCGCAATGTTTTTTCCTGCACACAAGATACCTTCATCGATGCCCACTCGATTGACACGGTCATCGTCCAATAAAACTTCATTGCTCATGACGACGCCCTGATAAACGCACTACCTTGCCGATATATTCCCAACCGAACGGGTCGATTGATGTCAATCTCATAGAAACAATCAGCCACCGTCGACTCGAGCTCACGTTGTTGTCGATCATCAATGGTTGCTAACGTCTCGTCATCCAGCTCAATCACAATATCCTCTGCCCGAACTCGACACCGAACCGTGGACGGCTTTAAGCTCTTTTGCATTAACTGTTCAACGCGGTGAATTGTCGCAAGGGTTGGAGCGTGAATGGGCAGACCTGTCTCGACTCGACTGGAGAGACAAGGCGCAGAGGGTAAGACAGACAGATCATTCAAGCCGAGACTTTTTGCAATAGTACGTATGGCGTCTTTATCAATCTCGCATTCAACAAAAGGGTGACGTACACCGTATTTGGCAGCAGCTTTGAGTCCCGGGCGAAAATCACCAAGATCGTCTGTATTCGTCCCCGACAGCACCTGTATCCCTGCCGTCGATACAATCGTCTCGTACAAGTTATGTTTACAAAAGTAACACCGGTTAGCGGGATTCGCGACGTAGGCTTGGTCTTTAAATTCACCTGCGTCGATGATCTCTAACTTCCAGCCACGAGCCTCGCCATAGCGTTGGACACGGTCCGTGGCTTCAAACGGAACTGCTGGAGAGACGGCGTGGTAGACAACAATACTGGTTACTTCATGCGCAACACAAGCGAGCGTCATACTGTCCACACCGCCGCTTACAGCGATGGCTACAGCGTCGAATTCGGAGAGATGTTGCCTCAGTCGATTATTGAGATCAGATGTCTTCATTTTCTACCTCGCGCCTCAGCTTTTCTCGAGCCGAATGGCCTCCTTCAATATCCTTAATCTCATCTATCTCCAGTTTTCGACTCGTCGTCCCGCCAGGTCGCCTGGTCTCCTTTATACGAAAAGTTTGATCGTCTCTCGTTACGGAATGTGGATTTCGAATCAAAACCTGCCGGCGAACATTCGACACTCGAAGTCCCAACGTCGTTGTCTCGGAGAAACACGTCCCAACGACCGTTTTCTCTACCGAGGGATCAAACAATACTCGAATATGGGTCATCATGCGCATCTTCTTGCCGTAAACAGTTGACTGCAAAACGTCATAAACCCCCTCCAACTGACGGAGGTGCCCCAGCGCAACCGCCAGGTCTTCGCTGGTTTGATCATCTATCTCGCACTCACACACGCCCACCATTTCCTCTTGCCAGTCAGATTCTTCTTGATCACCATAACCCAGAACCCGGAGGATATTTGAGCGACCCTCTAATTCTCGCGTTCCAAAACCAGTTCCCGTACCGCTCAGTATGCGCACGCGACCGTCTCCTACAAATGTCGGGCTGAGATGGGCAAGGATCGCGGCTCCGGTGGGAGTGATTCGCTCGCCGCTGACACCGTCATCAACCAACGGCATCCCGGCGAGCAACAATGTGGTCGCAGGCGTCGGCACAGGTAACGGACCATGTGCAGTCATCACCTCTCCCGACCCTTTGGGTAACGCGGAACAAGACCACGTTACAGGCGACAATCGGTCAACCAACCAACCCGCTACGACAACATCCGCAATAGAATCCCATGCGCCCACTTCGTGAAAGCTCACTTCATCGGTTGGTTTTCCGTGGACACGTCCTTCCGCATCGGCCAACCGTGAGAACACATCGATAGCACATGATCGTGCGCCCTCAGAAAGATCCATCGAAGTAATCATCTCCCTGATTTCCCGCCAGGCTCGGTGATGATGTGCAGGAGCACTGACCGGTGCCACTCCTACACGGGAACCTGTAAGCATGCCATCGCTATGATCATGTCGTTGGATATCGACCATCTCGGTCAAGCCACTAATCAACAACATATTGTCGACTTCATCCTGAAGTGAAGGCACAAGATCAAGAATCGCAGCGATGAACATATCACCCGCTATGCCGCCAACGACATCCAAATGAATATGATTGAAATACGGAGGACTCATGCTTTGTCAATGTTACCAAATAGAGGAAGGCCGTCGAACCCTAGGGCGTGTTATGACTCGGCCGAAATTTACCCTGAACCCGTATAACCCACAATCATTCGAAGCATTCGACGCGGTTCATCATAGTCATCGACCGCCTTATGCATTGTCGCCCGATTATCCAGGCCAAGTAGCATGCCCTTCTCCCACCGATGTCGATGCTGGTATTTCTCGTGCAAGCTGTGCGTAAACAAATCGCCGAGAAGCGCGTTACCCTCGACCTCGGGTAACTCATTAATACACATTGTGTAACCGGGATTGACGAAAAGAATTTTCTCACCAGTTTTTGGGTGCTGGCGAACTACCGGATGAACAACCTCTGGGTGGGCGCGCTCCTGGGCACTCGTTAACTTGGGTGTACCCCCCCCGGTATTCCAACCAAATCGATGGGTCGCGGTTAGGTTTTTGATTTTCGCTTTAGTCGACTGCGGCAAATCAGCGTACGCAGCAGCCAGGTTTGCTACTAGCGTGTCACCACCTTGTAATGGAACATGGGTCGCATAAAGAAAGATAGCATCGGACGGTTGATCTTTGTAGCTCAGGTCCGTATGCCAAAATGATCCCGCGGGGGTTGGCGTCGTACGCGACGCAGGGCTATTCATGTTACGGGCAATGATTGAAACCTCATCGGTTTCTGGATGGTGATATTGATCCAGGATATGTGGCACTAACGGACCAAAATATCGACCCAGACGACGGAGCCAACCGACGTCTTCGTCAAGATCCCGTATAACAATGGCACGGTGACTTAAAAGGGCATCAGTGAGGGCCACCAGTTCCCCGTCAGTCAATGCCTGTGAAGTACTTAGCCCACTAATTTCGGCCCCAAGTTGGCCAGGAGACACCGAGACTTTCATATTCAAAGGATCTCGCACACCGCGTCGAAATCCAACCTTGGTGAGCGCTTTAACAGTCGATCAGCATCACCGTAGCCCAGATTACATAACAGATTTGACCTAATTGTGGTCCCTTCGAAGAACTCCCGATCAACAAGCGTGTTATCAAATCCCGACATGGGCCCGCAATCAAGATTGTGGGCCCGGGCAGCTACGATGAGATAGGCACCCTGCAACGAGCTATTACGAAAGGCAACGGTCTCGGATGCCTCAGGCATGTCCCGATAATTGGTCTGTACCTCCGGTTTATGCGGAAACGTAGTGCCTGCGTTGCGCCAAAATTCAATGTCGTAACCCAGTATTGCTGTTACAGGCGCGCTCATGGTTTTTTCGACGTTGCCCGGCGTTAACGCGGGCCTAAGTCTTTCCTTCGCCAGATCGCTTTTCAGAAAAATGATGCGCGCCGGTGATCCATTCGCACTGGTCGGCCCCATCTGCATTAAGTCAACAATCGATCGTAGCGTATCGTCGGACACGTCACGTTGGTGCCACACATTGTGCGTACGTGCCTCACCCAATAAACGTCTTACCGTATCGTTATCAATCTTGAGCTTCCTGAGATGCTTAACCGCAGATTGCGCAGCTAAATCTTCATCATCGAGCGAAACCGACTGATCAGGCATTATTACTCAACTGATTGGCGAAAGGACAAATTGATGATCAAGCTTAAAATAAGGCACCGGTAAATTAAACCGGGCGGCTTCCTCAGAATCATCACATTCTGTGAAATCGACGATCAGACTTTCTTTGACAGCTTGCACAACATCACCCTCCAGATATTTGCTCCCCGCAACGAAAAGGTGCGTCGTGACAGACTGAAAGCCTGCCGCGGTGATAATAAAGTGAAGGTGCGCTGGCCGCCATGCGTGCCGTCCCGTGGCCAGCAACATTCGCCCTACCGGCCCATCAGTAGGTACCGGGTAAGGAGCGGGCTTCACGGTACAGAACGCAAAGTGACCGGTTTCGGTCGTCTCAAAAACTCCTCGCAAATTGCCTTCGGCGAACTCGTCGGGTTTTTGTACGTCATAAAACCCATCCGGTCCCGCCTGCCACACATCCAGTCGGGCCTTGCCGATCGGTTTCCCATCCAATCCTGTCACCGAACCCGTCACCAGGGTCGACTCACCCCCTCTACCTTTGGAAATGTTAGCCCCATAGGAAAACGATTCTGCACCGTCAACAAAGAATGGTCCGAGAACCGTGGTCTCGGTAGCACCTTCCGGCATCTGGTGACAAATGGCATCCACCAACATGGTGACGCCAAGTGTATCTGACAAAATAATAAATTCCTGGCGTTTCTCATCACTCCAGTGACCAACGTCGGTTAGGAAGTCGATGGCCTTGCGCCACTCCTCCATACTCGGCTTAACCTCACGCACAATCTCGTGTACGTGCTCTATCACTGAAGTCATAACCTCCCGCAATCTCGAATCGTCACATTCAGACAAACGCTCAAGCGCTTCAGCAGTAATTCGACGATTATCCATCGCCTGGCGTCCTCAATTGTCCGATTTTTATGCCGCTTCGCGGACGGCACCCTCTGCAACAATACCTGCTTGTGCCATTGCTTCACTAATTTTTGTAACCTCGTCTGACGACGGTGTGACAAGCGGTGGACGAACGGCGGAACAGGGAATACGCCCCAACGACACCAGCGCCACCTTCATACGGTTATGCATATCGACAAACGGGTCTGCGTAAAACACTTCAGCAGTTGTGCGGATTCGATCATTCAGGCGCTTTGCGAGCCCAAGATTTCCATCTCGAACCGCAGAGAACAGCAGAGATTGGAGGTCGGCGATGACACTACCGGAGCCTGACAACAGCCCCTTACAACCAAGAACCAGCGAACTTAACAGCCAGGCACTATGTGTTGTCAAAACATTAACTGGCCGTGTTAACGATTGTAGTACCTGAATATGTCGTTCGTGTTGTTGGACGTTATTACACCAATCCTTGATCGCACAGACGTTTGGTACTGTTTCACAAATCTGCACCAACGTATCAAGCGGATAACCTTGACCGGTCGCAAGAGGATACTGAAAAACGATGACAGGAAGATCTGTTGCATCCGCAATGGTCTTAAAATGCGTGACCGCCATTTCCGGTCGTGACTGCGCACCGAGGGTAAATGGGTTGGGTGGAAACACCAACAACGCCGAAGCGCCACCAGATTCTGCCATTCTGGCAATTCTGGCTGCCTCTAGACTCCCGTCTGCATACACTCCATTGATAACAGGGACCGCGTGTCCAATTTCCTGCATCGTCAGATCCAAAATCTGCACTTGTTCTTCTAACGTGCAGGATGCAACCTCCGACGCGTGTGCGTTAGTTGTAATTCCAGTAATGCCGGGAGTTTCAGCAACGTGGCGCAGATGGCTTCGATATGATTTCTCATCAATGCTCAGGTCATCAAAAAACGGCAGGAGAACTGCTGGAATGACGCCCTCTGGAGTGAACTTTGGCTTGACTGACATGGTCCCGGACTCCTACCTTGTTTTCTGAAACACTAATTCAACGGTTCTCAATAATATTACCCCGTTCGATGACAAAAGTTCTGTCAAGGAGATGAGCGATATGGACATCATTTGATTCTGATACCAAAACTGCCTGGCCCTCGGCTTTTAGATTCTGGAGTATTTCAATCATGCGTTTCGCAAAGACTGGCGCGATACCTTCACTGGGTTCGTCCAAAAGCAACAATCTAACGCCCGCCATTAACGCCCGCGCAAACGCCACAAATTTTTGTTGACCACCCGACAATTCAGAACCACGCCGATGCCGAAACTCCTCGACTTCCGGCATTAGTTGAAATATCCACTGTAGCCGACTATCCGAGTTGTCCGCTTTGGTTGCCCACACAGGTAACAGGATATTCTCTTCCGTGGTCAACTGTGGTACGAGACGACGATCCTCCGGCATATAACCGATTCCAAGGTGCGCCCGTTTGTATCCATCAATTCGAACCAAGTCCTCTCCATCCAGCAGTATCGTTCCGTTCCGTGCCGTAAGAAGCCCCATGATTGTGCGCATTACCGTTGTCTTGCCCGCTCCGTTACGGCCGATCAAACCACACATACTGCCAGCGGTTACATTCAAGTTAACTGACCTCAGAATCTGGGTCGGGCCAATATCAGCGTCTATATTATTAACTTCAAGCATCGTCTCGATGTCCAACGTGATATTCCTGGCCTAAAACAAATTCAACGACCTTGGCATCGACCATGGCTTCGGCGGTCGGCGCATCACAGATGATCTCACCCTGAGAGAACGCAAGGACTCGCTCAACATGTCGTTGCACAATTTCCATATCGTGTTCAATGAACATCACCGTGGTCTGCTCCTCTCGTAGAGCCGCCATAATAATTTCCATCAGGTCAAATTTCTCTTCCGCACTAATACCGCTGGTAGGCTCATCGAGCATTAACAGCTGGGGGCTCCTAACTGTCGCCATCGCAATATCCAACAGTTTACGAATACCCTGCGACAACGCGCTCGCTGGCGTATTGGTATGCTGATCAATTTGATAACGTACCAGATGTTCCCTAACTCGGGCTTCTCGTCCTGCATTTCGCAGAGGACGTAGCATACTTAATCCGGACTCTTCGGAAATTCCGTACGCCATCAGAACGTTGTCGAAGACCGATTCTGACAAGAATACCTGTGGGACCTGAAACGAACGACAAAGACCGAGTTCGGTAATTTTTCTGGGCGGCAGCCCCACAATATTAGCGCCTAGGAACTCGATAGTGCCGGCAGTGGGGGGCAGATGCCCAGTCACCATATTGACGAATGTTGTTTTACCGGCCCCGTTTGCCCCGATAATTCCTATTGCCTCACCAGCTGATACGGTCACCCCAACATTTTGCGCGGCAATTACACCCCCAAAACTTTTCTCTAGCCCCTTGACTTGAAGAATAGTCATGTTGCCTTTCCTTTGCGCTTCGAGACACGCTGCAGCAGTGACCATATCCCATCTGGCATAAACATGATGATCGCCAACAAGAAGCTGCCCATGATCAACTGCCACAGATTGGCTCCATGCTCCCATGCAAAATGCCGAATCACCTCGAATACCACCGCACCCAGAAAAGGTGCGGCAACGTTCCCGGTACCCGCAAGAATTGCAACAAAAACAAACTCGCCTGAGGCACTCCAGTACACCATAGATTCTGGATCTACCTGCCCTACTGCCAGTGCCATGATGGCGCCGCCGAAACCGGCAAGCAGGCCGGAGATAACATATTTAACATGGATAACGCGCTCGACAGAATAACCTAGATACTCGACGCGAATTTCATTTTCCCGAACGGCCATGGTCATTTGCCCCAGAACCGAACCCAGATAGAGTTGTACGCCCAGGATCAAGACATAAATCACCAGCAAACAAAACAGGAACAGTGTGATTTGCGCTGCCTGGTCGACCGGCGCATAGCCTAAAAATGTCGGTGGATGTACGTTAAGTCCGTCCGTACTGCCGAACCGCTCTGTTTTGGCCAGGACACCGTAGAGAATCATCGAAAATGCCATCGTTAAAAGCGCAAAGAAAATTGCGCGATAGCGTCTTACAAGGAATCCAAGCCCCCAGGCCAGCAATCCGGAAGCTGCGGCAGACACAATTACCAACACAAAGGCATCTCGAATGCCAAGATAGTTCAACAGTGCTACTCCGTAGGCACTGAAACCGTAAAATAGAGCATGCCCGAACGAAATCAAGCCGGAGCGCCAGAGAACTAAAAGCCCTAGCGCGACTTACCCTATCGCCATGCTAAGTAAGCCTATCTGACGAATCCAATCGGGAACCAGGAAGTTTGCAACAGCAATCAATACAACCCCGATCGTCACGCCAACTATCGTTCGATCAGCCCACATTAGATTTTCCTGACCGCTGGCGGCGCGAACAACCCTTCTGGGCGAAAAACCAAGACAATTGCCATGATTGCATAGATAACAAACATCTCCGCATGCGGAAACTCATGCACAGCTGCGGCACGGACAACACCCACCAACACGGAACCAATTAAGGCCCCCGGAATACTTCCCATACCACCAATCACTACGACCGCAAAAGCGAGCACGATGACTTCGACACCAATTCCCGGCAAAACTGAAATAGTCGGCGCTATCGCTGCACCACTCAACGCCCCTAGCGTTGTTCCTAAAATAAACGTTCCCAGGAACACAGCGGTGACGTTGATGCCCATCGCCTGACTGACCTCACGATCAAAGATCACGGCCTGCAACATCCGTCCCCATATCGTTCTACTGAGAAAATACCAGATAGCAACGGAAATCAATAAAGCCAAAACAATTAATGAAAGATTGTAGTAGTCATAGGTCATTCCTACGACCTCGACAAAGCCCAGCATCGCCTGTGGTTGGTAAAAGAAATACGGATCTGTACCCCAAATAAATAATCCGACACCTTCTAGCGCCAAAAACGCTGCGAATGTCGCCAACACCACAATATGTTCATCTTTGCCATACAAGTGTTTCAACAATCCACGCTCAATCAGGATGCCAAAAAATACACCCACTACAATCGCCACCAAAAAGATAATGACGAAACCGCCAAAATCGGGAAGTTCATTTTCGTACCAGATCCCCCCAAGATAGGCGGCTAAATACGCCCCAAACGCATAGAACGATCCGTGCGTAACATTCAGCACCCGTTGGACCCCAAAAATAACAGTCATCCCAACGGCGACAATAAACAGGTATGAACCGTAAATTAAACCATCGACAAGAATCGTAAAAAGCAGTTGAAGCATGATTTAAGTAAGACCTAACTCGGAGAATTCAGCAACCAAAAGCGCTGCGTGTATCGATGTAATCCGGGATGACGAAACATCACCCCGGATTACAAATGATCTACACTAATCGCACTTGGCACCTTTCATGCCACCTTTTAGCCAACTGACACTATCGGTGCCATCTGGCGGCATAATGCAATCGCCTTTAAAGTGCATGACATCACTGACAACAGGTAAGCCAAGCTCTTTATCAAAGCTTGCGACGCCCCATGCGTGATCCGTTACACCCTGATGCCCATTACTCCGCGCCATGCGCACTTCCGTAGCAACACCCTGAAACGTTGCTCCCTCTAACGCGGCAATCACCTGATCAGTCGATGGCCATTTCCCACCATTTGCTGCTGCCGCTTTCTCGTATGCAAATTTTGCCCCAAGAATAGCCTGAGCATACTGATAACTTGGCTGAGTAGGTTGGGTTCCATAGCGATCGACATAGGTGCTATTGAACCATTTAACCATCGGCGTATCGGTTAACTGGTTAGCGTATATACCGTAAGGGCCTCTCGATCCCAAGACAATCCCTGACGGCAACTTCTTACCCAATCGATAAGCCGCAGTGCCGGCCACAGACATTAGAAACTTTTTCTTCTTGAACAAGCCCCTAGCTAAACCCTGGAAGATAAACGCCTCAAGATCACCTCCCCAGAAACTGGTATGGACTAGGTCCTCCGGCGATTTCAATAAGGCTGAAATTTCTGCACCGTAACGACCGGCGAAAATCTTCGGCCATTGCGCATTATCAGAAGCCTTGATGTTGGGTGCGAGAACCTTCATCGCCAAGTCGAAATCGCGCCACGAATCTTGTCCCCATGCATAATTCTGATTGATGCCCGTATAGCCGTTGGCTGATCCAAATTTTTTCGCAACGTAATGAGCCAAAGCGACGCCGTCAGCTGTGGCATGGCTCATTGTCCGAAAAACGTATTTCGGATTCTTATCCAACTCCTCAAACACTCGCGGAGTACCACATGTGGCATACAGAGTGAGCGTCTTCAACTCTTCAGCCACCGGTGTAATCGCAGCACAAGTCCCTGAGGACACAAAACCCGCAAACAGGTCAACACCCAACTTCTGGACTTTATTTCTGTACTCCGTTACCTGCTTCGCACCCCCGCCGGATTCATCATAGATAATCGCTTCTACTTGAGCCCCAGCGATCCCCTTGGTGTTGTACGGTGCGGGGACCTGGCCTTTATTGATTGCCTGAATAATCAATTCAGTCCCATTTCGGGCCGGGATACCAAATGCTGGTGCACCACCTCCCGTCAGGAACGTCGGCACAGCAATAACGAGTTTATCTTTCGCAACAGCGTTCCCGACGGCTACGCTGAGGGTTGTTATGACTGCTACAGCCCCCATGGTCGCAAGTTTTATAACTTTGCGTTTCATGTTCCTATCCTCCTCAATAAACGATGAATACGTCGTCGACCTAACAAACCACAGGCCAGTATAAACATTAATTCCAACCCTGTGGAAACTAAGGCGATACACTCATTTCGTTAGCGAAATCAGCCCTTTCTCCACATTTTCAATGGCTTAGCACTCACTCCGGCACAGCGCGCCCCTGTCTATAGGAACACTGTCAACTGAAGTTCCCCTTATAACGAGGGTCGAGTCATCGCCCGTAGTTGGGCCGCCCTAACAAATGCCTATCATCCTGATGCTACTTTCGTAGAGAGTCACGAAGGTCGGCTGTCCCGGCCACATCAAGTTCTCCTGTTACCTGATCGACAACGACCCCGTGTTCCTCTCTCGCATAAACAGCCGAAATTTTTTCATTCCACACATCTGCGGCAACTCGACTAGGTTCACGGGTCATTGGATCGCCGAAGCCACCACCACCCGGTTGAACATGATGAATCAACTCACCTTCGTACATTGTTCGATTCACCTTGCTAGGTAATGACTCGACCTCGCCATTCGGTTGCACAAGAGTGTTTATCGCGCCCAGTGCTTCAGTCCCTCCTTGCAATCCATAGGGCCGAAACCTCATTCGGTCTGCCCGTAACTGCAATCCGGCCTCTTTGGAAAGAACACGATAGGAGCGGGACAATCCCAACCCCCCGCGCCAACGTCCTGCCCCGCAACTATTGGGTACTAGTGCGTATTCTTCTACTCGGACGGGATGTTGAGACTCAAGCGTCTCCACCGGCGTGTTGGAGAGATTCTGAGAAGGGTTAGTCACCCCTTCAATTCCGTCCTTATTCGGACGACCACCCCAAGCCCCACAGATCATGTCGACAATGATGAACGGCGATTTATCATCCCGATAACCACCGAGACAAACTACCGTGTTTCCACCTTCCCCGGCCGCTGGTATCCGATCCGGAACGATTTGTGCCAGCGCGCCAAACATTGTGTCCACTACTCGGTAACCAGTTAACGCCCGCGCTGCGCACGCCGCAGGCAGCACTGGGTTGAGAATCGACGCCTCAGGAGCTCGGACTGTAATCGCCCTAAACACGCCCGCGTTGTTCGGAATATCTCCCTTAAGGGCACAGCGCACGGACAGGTAGGTACATGAGTTGGTATACGATTTGGTTGAATTTAGCGCAGCTGACACCTGAGGAGCTGACCCGCTGTAGTCAACCAACACTCCATCCCCTGCTACCGTAATGGCAACTCGTATTGGCAAAGGTTCGTCTGAGAAACCATCGTCATCAATATGGTCCTCAAAAGTGTAAGTGCCATCCTTCCAGGTCGCTATCTCCTCTCGAGTCATACGTTCAGCGTAATCTAGCAACGCCAAAAAATACCCCTGAAGATCACCGACACCGTAACGATTTGCTAGCTTGACAAGCTCAAGGGATCCGGCTCGGCACGCCGCATATTGTGCTTTCAAATCTCCTATGACTCTATCGGGCAATCGCACATTCAACTCGATGAGCCGCATCAATGTGCGGTTGGGAACTCCGCCTTCAAACAGCTTCAATGGCGCAATGCGAAGGCCTTCTTGAAATATTTCGGTCGAATCACTTGCATTTGAACCCGGCACACGCCCACCCACATCGGTGTGGTGGCAAATTACCACCGCAAACGCCAGCAACTCATCCCCCGAGAATAAGGGCATAAACATAAAGATGTCAGGAAGATGCATTCCGCCTTGATAGGGATCATTTAAGACGACGGCATCCCCCTCTCTCAAATTCCCTTTATATCTCTCCAACACTACCTGCATCGCCTCGGGTACAGCCCCGAGATGAAGGGCAATGGTTTTAGCCTGAGCAATCATTCGCCCTTCGCTATCGCAAATCGCTGCAGAGTAATCCATCACATCTTTGACAATTTCGGAGCGGGCAGTCCGTAACACGGTATACGCCATCTCATCGACGATCGCGTCCAATCCATGCTTAATTACCGCGAAGGTCACTGGGTCAACGTTTACAGTCATGGGGTATCACCGACCAGTTCAGAAGGCACCGAAATAACGACGCTACCACATTTGTCAGTCACCGCTCCGCATCCGGGCGGGACTACAATCGTAGTGTCATAGGATTCCAATATAGCCGGGCCTCGGACTTCAGTCCTTTCAATTGCCGATCGGGGATAGACGACCGTAGATATGAGCTCTCTAGCGGAGTCAAACCATACATTTCGAAACGACTCAGGCACCTCCCCAGAAGTCACGCCGGATTGCCCTTCCGCAAACGCCACACGATGTCGTCGGATTCCGAAAGCACTCAACCGAATATTAACGAGCTCGACGGGTTC
>Ga0114933_10004467_pt1 | contig 13096 bp, 18 predicted proteins | sample 4SBtaG_FD_89691 | JGI IMG/M metagenome (GOLD analysis project Ga0114933, IMG submission 89691) | Deep subsurface microbial communities from Kolumbo volcano to uncover new lineages of life (NeLLi) - 4SBTROV12_W25 metaG | ecosystem: Environmental > Aquatic > Marine > Volcanic | place: Kolumbo...
AGTTAAAGACTTTATCAATAAGTTTGGATGCGATACCTTTTCTAAAATGATTAGGCGAAACGACTAAACTTTGTATATGTACAGAATCAGCTTTACAATCAATTTCAATAACCCCTAATAAATCATTTTGTTCAACATAGCTGTAAAAATTATTTTTTGATTTTATAAAATCATAAATTGTTCGATCAAGAGGAGGAAAAATTTTAGCTCCAATTATTTCTTTTTCAATTATATATGATTCTTGCCAAATTTTATAAATTTTTTCTGCAGTTTTTTTCTCTCTATTATTTAATTTTTCGAATACCAAAAAAGTTCTTATTAAAACAGCATTTAAATTAAGAAAATTAAAAATATGATTTGTTACTGTTGCTGTTGCTGAATCATTTGTAAGTTTTTTTGAAAACTATTAACATCGTAATTATCTTTTTCTTTTTTCATCATATTCTCACCATCATAATTATATGAAGTTGTGGCTATTCTTTTTGTATCTAAATCAACTATTACATCCATTGTTTGGGTTTCATTTCCTTTATAAACTCCTTTTACAGGTGAACAGTCATTATAATCTCTACCAACCGAAAGTTTTATATGATAAATATCAGCGATACAATTATTTGTTGGGTCCAAGCCAATCCAGCCATAATCAGGAATATAAGCCTCTACCCAAGCATGAGTTGCCGATGCCCCCCTTAATCTTCCAGTAGCAAAAACATACCCGCTTACATATCGACATGGTATTGAAGCAATTCTACATAGCTGAATTAAAACATTTGTAAAATCTTGACAAACCCCAGTTCTAGACTGCCAAACCTCTTGAATTTTTGTAAAGATATTTGTAACACCCTTTTTGTATTTAAAATCTTTATTAACAAATTCACATAAATTATTTGCAAGTTTAAATGGAGATATATTTTCAGACTTAAGAGATTTAACAATATTTTTTGCCTCATCAATATTTGGAAAAATCTCTACATTTAAAAAAGGCAAGAAATCAATGGATTTTTTTAAACTAATCATATATGACCATTGTTCTGAAATATTCATTGTGTCTTCAGGCATTACGATTCTAGTTTTAATTATTTCAGCCTCAGATAAAATTGATAAAAAATTATGTGGAGGGATATAATTAAAAAATCCTACTCTATTATTATAATCATCTATATATGTAGATATAATCGGATTTCCAGAGACAGCAATTTTATGAGTTACAATTTGCTGATTAATATCATTATATGGATATAAATGAATTTTATTATTACTTTCGGAAATGTTATTTGAGTATTTATATGTTGTCAAGTGTTTTAAAAAAAATTTTTTCATATGTTTTTTTGATAAAAATATACTTTATTAATCTCATTTGAAATTTCATTTAATTGCAATTGAATTTCTTTAACAAATTTTTTAAGACCTTTTTTATTTATAGATTCAATATTTGAATATTTTAAATCATTTTTCAACTTTCCTGTTAGAAAATTTAAGTTATTAGAATCTGGTTTATTAAATTTTTCTAACCTGTAGATGTGTGTATTTAGTTTATCAACACTAAATTTTATTGATCTTGGAAAAAAATCATTTATAGATATCATTTCAATAATATTATCAATGCTAAAAATTGTTTTATATGTTTTTATATATAATTGATATCCTCCAATTGAAACAAGTAGATTTTTCCAAAAATAAGATTCCATTAAATTGTTATCTTTTTTTTTCAATGATCTTACTTTAACATTAAGAAAATCAATACTTTGTAATATCCTTTCTAAATACTTACCTAAATTCATAAAACAATATGCATTACCTCTTTCTTGTGTAACATCTGCTACACTATAATAAATATGATGGTATTGAATTAATTCATTTATAAATTCAATTGGATCTTTTTTTCTTGATGACTTATAGAAATCTTCACTTGAAATATCAAGAAAGTATTTGTTTATTGATAGCCAAATCTCCCTAGAAATATGTTCTTGAACGCTTCTAGCGTTTTCTCTTGCACTAGTAATCATATTAATTAACGTATTGCTATTATTCTTGTCAAATATTATAAAGTCAATTATTGAAATCGAATCATCAAAATTATTTTGAAAAATTGTTTCTGAACCTAAGTAAGAATTGATAATCCCTTCCCAGGACGAAGAACCATCAGAATCTAATGATGAATTATAATTAGCTTTTATAAGGTTCAATAATCCATAGCTTCTTTCCATGTATCTATCCATCCAAAATAAATTATTTGCAACTCTACTTAGCATATTAACTATTAATTATCCATGTATCTTTACTTCCACCACCTTGAGAACTATTAACTATCAATGAACCTTCTTTTAGTGCTGTTCTTGTTAGTCCACCAGGACATACTTTAATTCCATTTGCTCCATAAATTGCAAAAGGCCTTAAATCAACACATCTTGGTCTTAGTTTATTATTTATTAAGCAGGGCGATGTTGATAGGTTTAGTATAGGTTGAGCAATGAACATTTCTGGTTCCCTATTTATTTTTTTTATATAATCTTTAATTTCTTTTTCACTAGCATCTCTTCCAATCAACATTCCATAACCTCCACTACCGTCAGTCCTTTTAATGACTAATTTTTCAATATTTTTTATTACATACTCTTTTTCATCATTATTAGAAAGTTTATAAGTTTTAATATTTTCAAGAATTGGTTCTTCATTTAAGTAATATGAAATCATTTCAGGGACATATGTATAAACAGCTTTATCATCAGCTATTCCTGAACCAGGAGCATTAACAATTATTACATTTCCTTCTCGATAACAATCCATAATTCCAGCTACTCCCAGAATACTACTAGAGTTAAAATTTAGTGGATCTAAAAACTCATCATCTATTCTTCTATAAATAATGTCGACAACTTTGAGACCACCAGCTGTTTTCATATAAACATGATTATTCTCTACTACTAAATCATTCCCTTCAACTAATTCAACACCCATTAACCTTGCTAATGCAGTATGTTCATAATATGCAGAGTTAAACAAACCTGGAGTTAACAAAACTATAGCAGGCCTCTTTTTATTAACTAAAGATTTTAACTGATTATAAAGTAAAGTAGGATAATTATTAATTGGTAAAACTTTATTTTTAGGAATAAATTTTGGGTATAATCTTCTAGTGATCTCACGATTTTCTAACATATAACTAACGCCAGAGGGAGTCCTTAAATTATCTTCCAATACAAAAAATTTTCCATCCTCATTTCTTATTAGATCAATTCCTGATATATGGGTATAAATATCTTCTGGAACTTTTAATCCCCGCATGATTCTAAGATAATTTGGATTAGCTACAATTAGTTCTGCTGGAATCATATTATCTCTAAGGAAGAACTGTTCATGATAAATATCTTTAATAAAAAGATTTAAAGCTTTTAGTCTTTGTTTTAAGCCTTCTTCAATTAATTTCCATTCATTATTTTCAATAATTCTTGGAATGATATCAAATGGAAAAATTTTTTCAACTCCTTGATCATCACTATACACAGTAAAAGTGACACCTTGATTCATGAAAAAGTCCTTTGAGAATTCATTCATGTTATTTAAATCCTCAATTGTAAGTTTTTTTAAAAGCTTTGAAAACCTTTGGTATACTTTTCTAATATTACCCTTTCTATCATACATTTCATCAAACATCCGAGGGTAACGATTATAAATTTGATTTAATGCTGAATAACTCATTATATAACAATAAGTTATAAAATCAATAAGGGATCATGATTTATTTAAATAGATTTGAAGAAAAAATTATGAAGTTGATAAAATATAGCTAAAAAAAATTAAATTTTAATTTTTTTTATTATTAAAAATTATTAATCTAAAAGTTATTAATCGGAAAATAACAAATGAATTTTCTATCCACCTCTACCAACTTTTCTAACTCCAGCTGATTTAGATTTATTATTCTTGTTATTAAACTTTTGCTTACCGCCCTTTTTTCTGCCTGGCTGTTTTTCTGTTCTGTTTCCAAAAAATTTACTTGACATACTATTGTTTTTATATGTCAAATGTAATAAAAACTGATCGGAATATTAATATTAACTAGATTGTTCTAAATCTTCTAAAGTTAGACCAAGTTACTCTATTAGAACTTCCCATAAATAACTTTCTTTTTAATCTGTCATTGAATTCATTTCTAACAGAATTTAGTTGATTGTTTCCGTTTTTTTGATTGTTAATATTCATAGTTATGATTTTTGTGCAATATTAGTAAAATCCAGATGAAAAACATATTATTTTAATGTAAAATTTTCATTAATTTAATGACCCTAAAATGGGATTAAAAAAGAAAGTTATAATTCTTATTATATTGATTATAATTCTTTATTTGTGGGCTGAACTTGGAGTTGGGATATTTTATCAAGAAAGCTGGGGTGGAGATTAATTTATATATTTATGAAATGCGAATATTGAAATGGTTTTTATTTTCTATCTTTTTTCTTGCAACCATATTTTGTTTTTATGTTGTCTATGAATTTTACACCAATCTTAGCTTTATAGATTATCCTTATTTATTAGGAGGATTTATTTTTTTATTACTTGCTTTTGTGTCTTTTAGATTCAAGATAAAATAATCAATTTTTTAATTTAAAAATCTTTTAATTTTATGAAAAAAATATTTCTTTTATTATGTTTTTTAGGGATTGCATTCCCATACTATTATCTAATAAAATATCTTGAGGATAAAAACTGGGTTTGGTCGTTGAGCGATTTTTTTGCAGAGGCTAATTCAAACTATGCCTCCTCAATGTTATCAGCTGATCTAGGCGTTGCTGCTTTGTCTTTTTTTATTTTTATAATATATAGTTTCCATAAAAAACCAATTAAAATTTTAAAATATATGGCATGTCTTTTTTTAGTAGGTTTTTCTCTAGCATTGCCTTTTTATTTTTATGACAATTTTGATGATCTAAAAAGCAGACTAAACAATATATAAAAGCACCATTAAATAGTGGCTGATACTTCCAAGAAGAACAAATATATGCCATACAGTATGAGAATATTTTATTTTTTCTGAGCTATAAAAAAATACTCCTAGTGAATAAAATAGTCCACCACAGATAAGTAAAGTTTTAGCACTTGAGTTTATTAAACTAAACAAAGTTTCTACATCAATTATTATTAACCATCCAAGAAAAAGATATAATAATAAAGATGATTTATTGAACCTATTCTTACTAAAAACTTTAAAGATTGTTCCAAAAATTGATAATGTCAAAACTCCAATAAAAATTGGAATTCCTGAGTATTCATAAAGGGTTATAAAACACACTGGGGCATATGAACCAGCAATTAAATAGTAAATACTTATGTGATCAAGAACTCTAAGTTTTTCTTTTAACTTTTTTTCTTCAACGTAGTGATATAATGTTGAAGAGCAATAAACAAATAACAAACCAAAAGAAAAAAATAAAATGCTAATTAGGGCATAGGGAGTAAGAAAATTGTTGAAGATTATTAAGATTGGAATCCCAACAATACTTAAAATAATTCCAAAAAAGTGCGTTGACCAATTCCAAAATTCTTCATTTCTTGTTTGCTGCATGAGTTTTATTAAAATAAATAGTTTGTTGTAATAAGTTAATATATTAAAACTATTTATTATTTAACTCTGGATCGTTCTCAAGTTCTTGATCTTGGATTTTATTCTGTCTATAAATTACAGTTAGAAATGCAATTAAATAAACAATAAAAATTATAAAACCAACAATAAAAATTATAAGATCCATATTAATATTTGTTTTGATTTCTTTGTCTAATTGATATAGAAAGAGCAAGAATTGAAGGAACCCAAATTCCAACAAAAATTCCAGCTAGCTTGTCCCCAGAAAACCATAAGAAAACTGAAAATAAAAAGGATATAAAAGCTAGTATAATAGGATAATATTTAAGGAAAAAATTTGTCATAATTTATTGTTTTATTTTTTTTATTATTGTTTTTGTCAAGGCTATTATTATTAATAATATCCATATATAAACAATTATGTCGCTTTTAAAACCAACTAACATTATTAAAAAAATTTGACTTTTAAATAAGTACGTCCAATTATAAGCGCAGCAGTAATTATTATTATATTTTTTATAATATACTGTCCTTCAAGAGTAGGTAAAAAAGGATTTGAATCTTGAAAAGTAATTTCTGGTAAAATGACCAGAGGCAAAAAAGTTCCACTCATCTGAATTAATAGCAGTAACATTGCTATTAGTGTAGTTTTTTTAAATAGAAAAAACACACCAATGAGAACCTCCCAAAAACCAATAACATAGGTCCACATTTCGGCACTTAAAAATGGCATCCAGTAAACAGTGTCCTGCACTAATTCTTGAGCAGGAGATAAATCAACAATTTTTAAAAAACCAAACCAGAAAAAAATAATAAACATTGGAATTCTGACTAAATAGTCATTAGTATTAAATTTATACATCGGTTTTATCATGATAAAATAAATTTATGATTGAGCTGAAAGAATATCTTTTTGATCAACAATCGATGGACCTAAGTCTTTTAAAATATCTTTTTTTACTGTTTTAAGATAATTTTCTCTTTTTGAATCTGACACAAATGGAACTGACCAAAACTGTCTTGTTTTGGTAAATAATGATAATTTCCAACCAAATACAAATGAATATACACCCATTACAAGCCTAAGTTTAACCGAATTCACATATAATGTTAAAACTGGAAGCGCTGGTGATCCGTGTGTAACGTAAGTTCTAAGTTTTTTATTTTTTAAAAAAGGTACTGGATAAGCATAAGTTTTTGTTATGTTAACAAACTTGTAAGCAAAGCCAGGCGTGAACACTTCATCAAAAAATATTTCCATTCTTGGAGTTAGTCTAAACCACCACACTGGGGAGATTATATAAATTCTATCAGTCCAAGTTACAAGATCCTGATATTTTTTGATAAGTTTATTTCGAGGTCTTGTAAACTTGTCTCTATATAAATCAATAATTTCTAGATCTTCTTTTCTTTTTTCAATTTCAGATTTAACTGTTTTAAAAATTCCGTTATAACAAAAGGAATTTATATCTGGGTGTCCAATAACAATAAGATTTTTCATATAAAATCTGTTATGACATGTTCTTTACAAAACATGTGCCATAACAAATTGATTAACAATTTAGTAATACAAAATAAATAGCTTGTAAACAATTAGTAGGATTTAATAAATTCTAGTTTACTTGCGAAAGCCAACCAATTTTTATTAAATTTTCTGTAAAGTTTTTGAAGAAGCATTTGGTGACCAATATTTTTTACCCAGTCAATCATTTCTTTGTCTTTACAATAAAATTGAACTGAAAAAGTAGTTCCCTTAACATTATCAACACCTTCTTCAAAAGTTACTTTCAACAAATCAACCTGATGAACATTTTTTCCTAGTTCTGGAAGAATAACTCTATCCATATATTCTATCCAATCTTTTTCAATTTCTTCTTCTACAATAAAAGTTATATTGTAAATATTCATACTTTAAAAATACAAATTGCATATTAAATTTAAATTCAATACATTCTTCTTATGAAAAATTTTTTAATCTTACTTTTAATCATATCGTATTCATGTGATACGACACAATATAATTCAGACAAAATAGAATTTGATAAAAAAGAATATTCTGAGGCTTTTCAGTTAATTGATTATTGGCTTGAGGCTCAAAAAGATTATGAGAAGCTTCCAGGATTAACAGCTATTGTTACTGATAAAAATGAAACAAAATGGGTTAGATCATACGGTTCATCAAACGGAGTTGAACCTATGAATATTGAAAATACATTTAGTATTTGTTCTATTTCAAAACTGTTTACGGCTGTTGCCATTATGCAATTAGTTGAAGATGGAAAAATTAATTTAGATGACCCTATTCAAAAAGTTTTACCATGGTTTGACATAAACTCTTCTTTTGATGATGCCCCTGATTTAACAATAAAGTCTATTCTTTCGCACTCTTCAGGATTGCCAAGAGAGTCAAATCATCCCTATTGGTCAGGACCTGATTTCCCTTTTCCTTCTAAGGAATCTGTAGTTAATGAATTAAAGAATCAAGAAATGTTATATCCTCCATCAAAATATTATCAGTATAGTAATTTGGGACTTAGTCTACTTGGCTTTATAGTTGAAGAGATAACGCAATCTTCTTTTGATGATTATGTAAATCAAAATATACTTATTCCGCTATCAATGACAGATACTAAAACATATATGTCAACTGACGATTACGGAAAAAATCTAGCACTTGGATATTCATCTTTAAATAGAGATGTTGTAAGAGAAAAAGTAAATTTTTTTAACGCTGATGGAATAGCAGCAGCAGCAGGTTTTACATCAAATGTTTTAGACATAGCAAGATTTGCAAGGTGGCAAATGAACTTATTAGATTCTATAGAAAAAAATATTTTATTACCAGAAACTTTAAGAAGCATGCATGAAGTTCAGTGGGATGATGAGTTAACATCTGTTACTAGAGGTTTAGGATTTGGAGTTTATAATTTTGATGGAGAAAACTGGGTAGGTCATGGAGGATCTTGTCCCGGATATAGGTCTCAGCTTTATATTAATCCAGACAAGGAAATTGCTTATTCAGTTATGATTAATTCAAGTGGAACCTCTCCGACAAAGTATATTGCTGGAATTCATGAAATTTTAAGTAACGTTAAAATAAAAAAAGGTGAAGAAACAAACAGATTTAAAGAATTTGAGGGTAGATATATTTCTCAGCCATGGGCAAGTGAAACTTATGTTCAATCTTGGGGTAATAATTTGGCATTAGTATCATTACCTAGTGATGAACCCTATATAAGCTTGTATAAACATATTGCAGGGGATATTTTTAAAAAAATTCTTAATAATGATGATTTAGGTCAAGTATTAGAGATATTAAGAGATGATGAAAATAATGTTATAGCCTATAAAACACACCAAAATATCTATAAAAAAGATTTAAACTAATATGAAAAAAGTTACTTATCATAGAGGCTGGCTTACAGCAATTCTAAGCATTATTCCATTTTTTATTTTTTCTTTTATATTTCAATTCATCGGAATAGGAGTTTCATCTTTTTTAGGACAGGCGGGAATAATTGAATTCAATTTTGACACTTACTTAGAGGCTGAAGATGCAATGCGAGATTATTTAGCAGCAGATACTATTATTCAATATTTTGATTTAGTTGGTATATTTCTTTTGCTTTGGATTTTAATGAAGTTTGTTGATAAGGAGCCATTTATAAACTTAGGATTTAGTATTAAGGGAAAAGTGAATGATATTATTTTAGGGATGACATTAGGTCTTCTGTTAATGGCAGTTGGATATTCAATATTGATATTTTTAGGAGAAATTAAATTTGTATCATTTAACTATGATTTAAAAAGTATAGTACTCCTTTTTCTTTTGTTTATTGCCGTATCTGTAGTTGAAGAGACTTATGTAAGAGGCTATGTTTTAAAGAATCTTTTGAAATCATTTAACCCAGTTGTTGCTTTAATTATTTCTTCTGCAATTTTTTCACTTTTACACTCTTTAAATCCTAATATAAACTATATAGCACTAACTGAGATTTTTATAGCTGGAATTTTATTAGGTGTTTCATATGTTTATACAAAAAACTTATGGTTTCCTATCGCACTACATTTAAGTTGGAATTTTTTTCAAGTTATGTTTGGCTTCAATGTTAGCGGAATGGACACTTATTCACTAATTGAATTTGAAATATTAGAAAACAATAATATTAATGGTGGTGATTTTGGCTTTGAAGGATCATATTTATCGATTTTATTTTCTTTAATTATGATTTATTTTTTATGGAGTTATTATAAAAAATTTACTGAATAAAACATTATAATAATTACTATCTTGCGGCCGTGCTTCAACTAATTAAATTAGAATTCAAATCTTTTTTTAGATCGTCTGCGTTGGGAGGAAAACTTGCAACTAAAATCTTTATGTGGATTGGATATATATATATAATATTTATGACAATTGGTCTTGCGTGGATCCATGGACGAGGTGGGGAAGCGTTTATAAAAACAGGAGTTGATGTAGAAAATCCATTTTTACTTTTAAACTCTAATATGTTGTTTTATATTTTTGGATTTTGGATAGTTTTAAGGTATTTTTCACAATCAACCCCAGTCATAAATATTAAACCTTTACTTTTATTAAGAATAAAAAGAGATAAAATTATTAGGTTTTCATTGAACAAAACTATTTTTTCCTTTTTCAATTTAGTATCAATTTTATATCTATTCATTTTTTCGTTAACAATTTATTCCAGCGATAAATTTGATTTAAATCAACTGATAATTTGGAATTTATCAATGTACTTGATTTTATATATTACAAACTTTCTCAATATTTATATAAACAAAAAAGATTCGATTGCTATTAGCTTAGGGGCTATTTTGGCAATTATTTATGCTTTAGATTTTTTTCAAATATTTAGTTTTAATCCAATTTCAGAATTGATTTTTTATTCGTTTTATGATATTAAATCGTTTGTTTTTATCCCCCTCTTAATTTTAGTGTTTACCTATGCTCAAGTAATAAGATTTTTCAAAAACAATTTTTTTATTGATACTGGTTTAAGAAAAAAAGTCATGGAGGCAAAACAAGATAGTTTTGAGTTTTTAAATCGATTTGGTGAAATGTCAACCTTCTTAAGAAATGACTTTAGACTAATAAAGAGATCAAAAAGAGCCAAAACCACTGCTTTAATGTCAATGTTATTTATTTTTTATGGCCTTATATTTTTAGCTACAAGGGACTTAATGGGAGATACTATGTTATTTTTTGGATATTTATTTTCAACGGGTGGATTTATTTTTAGTTTTTGTGCTTTGGTTCCTAGTTGGGATAGTCAGCATTATTCATTCATGATGTGTCAAAATATTAAATACGTAGATTATATTAAATCTAAGTGGTATTTAGGTAGTTTTGGAGTAATTGCAGCTACCCTTATTGCTGTTCCAATTTATGGATATTTTGGATCTTATCATGTTATAGCAGTTTTATGCTGTGGTTTATTTAACCTCGGAGTTAATTCTTATTTAACATTATGGGCAGGAGCGTTTACAAAAATGAAAATTGATTTAGATTCTTTTAAAAACGCTATGGGAGATTCAAAAGCCTTTAACTCAAAAGCATTACTTCTAACTATGCCTCAAATGGTTCTTCCACTGGTTGTTTATTGGCTTGTGTCAACGTTTTTTGGCCATACAATTGGATGTATTTCTGTGGGAGTAATTGGACTTTTAGGAATTCTTTTTAAAGATGTTGTCCTAAGTATAATTATAAAAACCTACAAGGTTGAAAAGTATTCAACTTTATCTGCTTATAAAGAAACAAATTAGTTATGATTTATATTAAAAATATTACGAAAACGTATAACAAAGAAACTGTCTTAGAAATTGATTATTTAGAAATTAAGCCTGGACAAACTTTTGGACTTGTTGGAAATAACGGTGCAGGTAAAACAACTCTTTTTAGTACGATATTAGATTTAATAAAACCCACGACTGGTGAAGTCCTTAATAATAAAATTAATGTTAGAAAAAGTGAGGATTGGAAAAGCTTTACATCTGCATTTCTCGATGAATCATTTCTAATTAGTTATCTAATGCCTGAAGAATATTTTTATTTTGTTGGAGAACTAAGAAACTTTTCTAAAAATGAAGTAGATGAATTTCTAAAGCAGTTTGAGGACTTATTTAATGATGAAATTTTGGGAGGTAAAAAATACATTAGAGATTTATCAAAAGGTAATCAAAAAAAGGTTGGTATTGTAGCTGCATTAATTGGTAACCCAAAAGTTGTAGTACTTGACGAACCATTTGCAAATCTAGATCCTACAACTCAAATTAGACTAAAGAAAATTATTAAAAATCTTTCACAAAAAGATGATGTTACTGTACTAGTTTCAAGTCATGACTTGCAAGATGTTACAGAGGTATCAGATAGAATTGTCTTATTGGAGAAAGGTATGATAATTAAGGATATTAAAAAGACACAAAAGACTTTAAAAGATCTTGAAACCTACTTCAATAAAGGATAATTATTTATCTGCAAACCTTCAAAAAACAATTGAGAAACAATTGAAATTATTTTATTTCAATGCCTTTAAAAGAAGGTCTAAAAACCTTTTGACTCTAGAACTTATTAAAGAGTGTTATAATGATCAAATTAATTTTTTTGAAAATTATATTAATGATTTATTACTTAAATATGATAAAGGACTTGAAAAGAACGATATTTTAAATGATTTATTTGATTTAAAAAAGATTGAAGGTTGCAATAAAAAAATTTTACAAACTCTAATTATTGATCTAAAAGAAAGGTATAATAATTTTGATATCAGTTCTTCAGAATTGAAATTATTACTTTTCTTTGAAGAATAGTTTTCTTCATGGCATATTTTTTGAAAAATACTAGTTGATTAAAATAATATGAAAAAAATAGTGGCTTTTGGAGCGAGTTCGTCTAAAAAATCTATTAATAAAGATTTTGCAACATTTGTTGCTTCACAAGTTAAAGATGTTGATGTTTTGGTACTGGATTTAAATGACTTTGAAATGCCGATTTATAGTATAGATTATGAAAATGATTATGGTATTCCTAAAAAAGCATTCAAGTTTAAAGAAAAATTAAAAAGTGCCAATGGAATAGTAATTTCTTTTGCTGAACACAATGGAGTATATACAGCTGCTTTTAAAAATATTTTTGATTGGATTTCCAGGATTGAAAAAATAGTTTGGTACAATAAACCAATGTTTTTATTGTCAACGTCCGACGGAAGCAGAGGTGCACAAACAGTTCTTGAAATAGCTTATAAGCGAATTTCCAGAGGAAATCCACATGAAATCCCAATATTCTCTTTACCAAACTTTTACGATAATTTTGACAACCAAAAAGGTATAATTGATAAAGAGCTAAATGATAGTTTTACTAAATCATTAAAAGTATTTATTTCAAATTTAGGTTAGATGGCTATTGAATTTATTGAAAAAAATAAGCAAGCAAGTGGAAACTTTAATAATGGTGAAATATTGGAAAACAAGCCAATTGGTTTTCCTCAAGATGGA
>Ga0114933_10004469_pt1 | contig 13090 bp, 10 predicted proteins | sample 4SBtaG_FD_89691 | JGI IMG/M metagenome (GOLD analysis project Ga0114933, IMG submission 89691) | Deep subsurface microbial communities from Kolumbo volcano to uncover new lineages of life (NeLLi) - 4SBTROV12_W25 metaG | ecosystem: Environmental > Aquatic > Marine > Volcanic | place: Kolumbo...
CGCGGGCGCCTTTGGAGGCACCCTGACCCGAGAGGCGCGCTCGAACCCGACCCTCGCTGGCCCTTTCCCTGGCGCGCGTGGCGGGCCCGGTGGAGCGGGTGGCGGAGGGGGTGGCGCGGGCGGCGGTTGCGGCGGCGCCTCGGTGGGCATCTGGCTGCTCGGAGCCGCCGAAGGCCCCGAGGTCGACGCCTGGCGCAGCGCGAATACCTTCTTGCTCGGTCGTCCGGGCATCGCGGGTCAGGGGGGCGGCGGAGCCGCGCCTGGCGGCGACGGCGCAGAAGGAGGGGCGATCGATGTCGTGGTCAACTGAATCGCGGTCCACCGCGAGCCTCGCGAAGCTCGGCCTCCTGCTCGCCCTGATCTCGATCGCGAGCGGCTGCTACGACGCCCACGTCTGCGGGACCGAGGAGACCTGCAACCTCTACGATGACGACTGCGACGGCCTGATCGACGAGGGTTTCGTCTCGGACGACGGGGTCTATCGCACGGTCGACCACTGCGGCACCTGCGGAATCAACTGCTCGGACGCGTTCCCGACCGCGGCCGAGGTCGCCTGCCAGGAGACCGCAGGCTCCGCCGGACCGGTCTGCGCGCTGGTGAGCTGTCCCCTCGCTTTCCACCGAGCGGGGGACGGCGCTTGTGTACCGGACGTGCCCGTCTTGTGTCTGGCCTGCGAAGAGGACGACGACTGCGCGCTGCGCGTGCCCGGCGCGCGTTGCCTCGAGACCGGCAGCGGACAGTCGCGCTGCGGCCAGCCTTGCGATGGGGACACGGCGCCCTGCCCTGACGGCTTCATGTGCCGCGCGGGACAGTGCGCGCCGCTGAGCGGCTGGTGCGGCTGCGACGCCTCTACCGAAGACGCCGAGCTGGCGTGTTTGCTCAATGTCGAGGCCGACGGTCACGCTTGTGTGGGCGTGCAACGGTGCGGACCGACGGGACCGGGCGAGTGCGAGCCCGCCCTCGTCGAAGCCTGCAACGCGTCGGATGACGACTGCGACGGCGAGATCGACGAGGACTTCCGAGACGCCGAAGGGCGCTACGTCGCACGACTCCATTGCGGAGGCTGCGCGATCCCCTGCGTGGAGCCTGGGCCGAACATGGAGGCCACCTGCGCCCCATCGGGCGCCACAGTCACCTGCGAGGTTGGCTGCTTGGAGGGTTTCGTCGACGTCGACGGCATCCTCGCCAACGGCTGCGAGTGTGAACGCTTCGACGGCACCGGCCCTCCGCCGGCGGTCGGTGGGGACGCGGACTGCGACGGCGTGAGCGACGACACCGATGACTTCATCTACGTGACGACGGCGGGCAGCGACACCAACCCAGGAACGCTGGCCAGGCCCATGCGCACGTTGAACGCGTCGCTGGCCCGAGGCCGCGCGGAGCGCAAGTCCGTGCTCGTCTCTCGGGGCATCTACGAGGGCCCGCTCGATGTGCTCGCCGGCGTGTCCATCTTCGGCGGCTACAGCCCCGATTTTCGTGACCGTGACCTCGAGCTCTTCCCCGTCGTGATCGAGCGGACCGTCCCCGGCCTGCCGTCGCTGACCTGCACGGGGGTGCGGACGGCGACCACCATCGATGGCTTCACCGTCATGGGCGGCGACGCGGTCGGCGCTGGAGAAGGCAGCACGGCGCTCTTCTTCGATGGGTGCGGCGCAGAGGTGCAGGTGCGATCGTTCACGGTGCAGGCTGGACGCGGCTCGGACGGCGCCAACGGGCTGGACTCGAGCATGCGTCTCGGAGAGATCGGCTTCGACTCACTCGACGATCTGAACGGCATCGCGGGAAACATGGGTCGCCCTGGGAACGAAGCGGGCGTCATGTGCACCCTGGTCGCGGGCGGCCTCGGTGGCCGTCAGTCCTGCGGCGCCACCAACATCTCCGGCGGCACGGGCGGCGCCTCGGACTGCGCGGAGACAGGTTGTGTGAACGGCAGGCCCTGCGGCAACGCGGGTTGCACCGACTTCACCGTCGCCGGCATGTGCGACTTCGACGCCGTGCTCCGTGCGGCGACCCCCAACCCGGCTGCGGTCGCGGGCCGCGGCCCGAACGCTGGCGCGGCGGGGGAGCTGACCTACAACTCACCCACGAACCGGGGCGTCTGCAACTTCTGCGACGACAACCCGACGCTTGCCCGGGACAGCGCGCACGGCGGTGACGGCGGGCCCGGCGTCGATGGCTCGGGAGGTTCGGGCTGCTCACCCGCCCCGCTGCTCGACGCATCGACCGGCCGGGTTCGCGGCGATGACGGCTCCGCCGGGACCGGCGGCGAGAACGGGTCGGGCGGCGGCGGAGCGAGCTCGGGCGCGGGCTACGACGTGATCGGCGGGACGGACGGTACCTGCATCGATCGCTCCGGCGGCAGCGGCGGAGGCGGGGGCAGCGGCGGCTGCGGCGCGCCGGCCGCGACGGGAGGAGGCGGCGGCGGTACGTCGGTGGGAATCGTCGTGCGGCTGCCGACGGGGATCGGGCGCGGCCCGGTCTTCAGCAACGTGCGGGTCGTGACCGCGAGCGGCGGCCAAGGCGGCAACGGCGGCGTCGGGGCCGACGGCGGCTCGGGCGGCGTCGGCGGCAACGGCGGCGTCGGTCGGGTCTGGTGCGCGCGGACCGGCGGCCGCGGCGGCGACGGAGGTCGAGGCGGCGCAGGCGGCGGCGGCGGCGGCGGCTGCGGCGGCGGGAGCCATGGGGTCTTCCTGGTGACCGACGGCGCAGATCCGGCGATGTATGAAGCCGAGCTGGTGGGCACACTGACGATCGAGACGACCGGGGTGCCGGGGCGTGGTGGCTCCGGCGGCTTCTCTCCGGGTGAGAACGGGACGCCGGGGCTCGGCGGCGACAGCTCGACCGTCTTCATCGCCCCCTGATTCCTTCGGGCATCGGGAGGCTGCCCGCCACCGAAGAGCGAACTTCGGGACGCCGGCACGAGCTGCGCTATCCTCCGCCGATGCCCGCTGTTTGGAGCCCTCGATGAAGTCGCTGCGCCTTTTGCTACTGCAAGCGCGTGAGAGCGGCGACCCCATGCGCGACCACGAACACGAGTGCTTCGTGACCCGCACGGGCCTCGGCAAGACTCAGATCGTCACCCACGACCTGCTCGCTGGGCCACCCAGTATCGAGGAGGTGCGCCGCTACGACGGCCTGCTCATGGGCGGTAGCGGAGAGTTCCTGGTCTCTCAGGCCAACCAGCCCGCCTTCGAGCCACTGATGGACATGCTGCGCGAGGTCGTCGCGCACGGACATCCCACCTTCGCGGCTTGCTACGGCTTCCAGGCCATGGTCCACGCGCTGGGCGGGGAGGTCGTCTACGACCCCGACAACGTCGAGGTCGGCACGTTCGAGCTCGAGCTCACCGACGAGGCCGTCGAGGACGAACTCTTCCGGTACCTGCCGCGACGCTTCGTCGCGCAGCAAGGCCACAAGGACCGAGCGGCGCGCCTGCCCGAGGGCTTCGTGCACCTCGCGTCGAGCGAACGGGCGCCCTTCCAGGCGCTGCGCGCGCCCGACGTGCCCGTCTGGGCAGTGCAGTTTCATCCCGAACTCGACCGGGACGGCAACCGCATGCGCTACGGGCACTACCTGAAAAACTACGCCCCCGACCTCACGCCCGAGGAGTTCGACGAGGCGATGGACCTGTTCGAGCACAGCCCGGAGGCTTCGGAGCTGCTCGGGCGTTTCCTCAACCTCGTCTTTGGCTGAACGCAACGGCCTTCAGGGCCTTCATCAGAGTTCCGTTCGCTCTCCATCGACGAGTTCATCGATCGTGTTTCGCAGCTCCCCCGTGCTCGCGTCATACGCGGTCGCGTCTTCTCCTCGAGGCCACACGATGTAGGTGCAGCCTCGCGGCAACGGGGGGGATTGCCATTCGATGCAGAAGGTGTCTGGCCCTTCTCGCGTCCACCGGCCGGTCAGCTCCGTCTCGCCCATCCGCCCGCGGGTCGCCCCGTCGGCGGCGAAGAAGAGCGCGTAGCGATCGGGGCCGACCGCCCCCCGGTGCGTCTTGCCGGCGAGGACGGCGTCGAGCGCCTCCGCGCGCAGCGCCCGCTCGCGCCCTTGGGGGACCGCGGCCGGGGCCGGCTCATCCGGTGTCGACGTTTGCGCGACGGCGGCGTTGTCACCGCTCGAGGCGGACTCCGTATCTTGGCTGGCTGGGTCCGCGCCGCTCGCGCAACCGAGCGCTAGCATCAATGAACAGGTTCCAAGGGCGGTCTTTGTCATGGCTCCTCCTTTTATTGCCTAGGCAACTATATGAGCGTAAAACGAACATCCGAGAGCGACTCCATCGACCTAGAGTCGACGCTCGAGCCGCTCGAGCACGCGGAGGGTGGTTGCGATTTCGGACCGGCTGAAGCCCCCGAAGAGGCGAGCCCTCTCCTCCGTGACGGCGTCTGCGATGACGTCGTGCACGCGCTCGCCTTCGCCGGTCAACCGGACCAGGGTTCGGCGCCCGTCCTCGGGATCACGCACCCGCTCGACGAGGCCAGATCGCTCCATGGTACGCAGCATGCGCGTGATGTTGGGCGCGTCACCGAGCGCCGGATCGCTCAGCTCCACCTGACTCAGCTCCCGCCGCCGACGCAGGCGGTTCAGGCTGAACCACTGCTCGGGGGTGACCTCGATCCCGCGCTCCTTGAACATGCGGATCAACGAGCGGCGCAAGAGCCGCCCCGTCCGGTTCACGTGGTATGCGAGCGAGTCCTCTACGTTGACGACCACGCCCCTATACTTGCCTCGGCAAGTACTGATGTCAAGGCGCCGGGGACCAGGCGGCGCTCAGAGCAGGCGGCGCTCAGAGCAGGCGGCGCTCAGAGCAGGCGGCGCTCCACCGCGGCACGCCGCAGCGCGGCGCGGTGGTCCGGGTGGGCGATGGAGATCAGCAGGTCCGCCCGCTGTCGCAGCGACCGCCCCCGAAGATCGACCACGCCATACTCCGTCACGACGTAGTGCACGTGTCCACGGGTCGTCACCACGCCCGCCCCAGGTCGGAGCCGATGCACGATTCGCGAGAGCTCACCTCGCTTGGCCGTCGAGGGCACGGCGATGAACGCTTTGCCGCCCACGCTGCGGGTCGCGCCCCGCACGAAGTCCATCTGCCCGCCGATGCCGCTGTAGATCCGCTCCCCGATCGAGTCCGCGCAGACCTGCCCCGTGAGGTCGATCTCGATCGCAGAGTTGATGGACATCATCATGTGCTGCTTTCGGATCTCGCTCGGATCGTTGACCACTTCGCTCGGGTGAAACTCGACCAGAGGGTTGTTGTCGACGAAGCGTGTCAGGCGCTGGGTACCCATCGCGAAGCTGGTCACCACGCGACCCTGAAACCGAGACTTCCTGCGGCACGTCACCACCCCGCTCTCGAGCAGGTCGACGAGTCCGTCGCTGAACATCTCCGTGTGCACGCCGAGGTCCTCGTGCCGACGCAGCGCCGCGAGGGTGGCGTCGGGGATGGAGCCGATGCCCGTCTGGATGGTCGCGCCGTTCGGGATCTGAGCCGCGATGTGCTCGCCGATCTCTCGGGCGACGGGGCCGGGCTCTCGCGAGGGGATCTCGGGGAGCGCCCGGTCGACCTCCACGGCGTAGTCGATGCGCGAGACGTGCACGGCCGAGTGGCCGAGCGTGCGCGGGACCTGTGGGTTCACCTCGGCGATCACGACCGCCGCGTGATCGACCGCAGAACGGGCCGTGGCGACGCTCGTGCCCAGTCGACAGAAGCCGTGCGGGTCGGGCGGAGAGACCTGCACGAGCGCGACGTCGATCGGCAGCGTGCCGTCAGCGAACATCGAGGGGATCTCGGAGAGAAAGACCGGCGTGAAGTCGGCCCGACCCGCTTGCACCGCGGAGCGCACGTTGGGGCCGCAGAAGAGCGCGTTGTGGCGCACATGACCTTCGAGGTCCTCGTGCACGTAGGGCGCGTCCCCATGGGTGTGGAGATGCACGACCTCGACCCCGCGCAGTTCGCGACAACGCTCGGTGAGCGCGTGCACCAACGACTGAGGCGCCATCATGGCCTCGTGGATGTAGACGCGCTGGTGAGAGCGCAGAGCCTGCAGCGCCGTCGCGGCGTCGACGATCATCATCGGTGAAGTCTCCGCCAAGCTGTCCGCAGGCTCCAGCGCCGAATCAACGCACGACCCGAGCGAAGTCGAAGGTGCTCAAGACACCTGCGATCTCCCGCTCGTCGACCAGCAAGATCCGGCGCACGCCGAGCGCCAAGGCCTGCGCGGCGGCGCGGTGAATCGGGATCGACGGCGGCAGCGAGAGCACACGCAAGTTCATGACTTCGTCGATCCGCGTGCGGGGGTCCCTCGCGCGCGCCAGGAGCGCATCGTTCTGGCTGAACGTGCCCACCGGCCAGCCCTCGTCGACGACGACGAGCCCATGTTTGTTCGAGACGTCGAGCCGGTCCACCGCGAGCGCAAGCGAGTCGCTCGCTTCGACACGGACGATCGAACGCGTCGCGATCTCGATCGCAGGCGTGCGCACGCGCTTCTCCATCACCGCTCTCATCAAGTCCCGCGTCGAGAGCACGCCGACCGTCTGTCCGTCACGCTCGACAAAGACGCGGTGGATGCGCTTCTTCACGAACACACGCGCCGTCGCCTCGAGAGAGGTGTCGTCCGAGACCGTGATCGGGTCGGGCGTCATCAGCTCAGCGGCCGTCGACTTGGCGAGTTCGAACGTCTGGCCCGAAACACCCGACGCGGACTGCAACAGATCGGTGCGGGAAAGCACCCCGACCAACGCCCCGCTCGCGTCCACCACCCCGGTCGCCGAGATGCCGTGCTGCTCGAGCGCGCGGTCGACTTCGATCGCAGTCGCGTCGAGGGGCACCGAGTGAACGGGCGTGGACATGAAGGCCGAGACTTGTGCGTGGAATGTCGTCATGCCCTAGGGATTGCATCGGCCGTGCCGCGCCGGCGACGGCCGATCCCTGGCGATCCCTGGCGATCAGTGGTGCAAGACATGCGGCACGGAGCGGAAGCGGCGCAGAAGCTGCGCGCCGTCAGCCGCCCGCGTTGGAGCTCGCGAGCACGCCGACCGCCCAGCGGAGGAAGTCGGCCTCGGTGATGATGCCCACCAGCGCGCCGTCGGCGACGACGGGCAGGCACCCGATCTTGTGATCCACCAGAAGCATCGCGGCCGCGTCGGCGGCCATGTCCGGAGACACCGTACGGACCTCCGAGGTCATCACGTCTTTCGCCAAGACCGACGAGATGGTGGTCTCGCCCTTCTCAGGCTCTACGTTCGCGAGGAATCGCGCTTGAGCGCGCAGCAGGTCGCGATGAGAGATCAGGCCGACGAGCGCGTCGTCTCGGACCACCGGCAGGTGCCGGATACGGCGCAACTTCATCGCGCCGGTCGCGAACACGACGTCTTGGTCTTCGTGAACCCTCACCACGTCGGTGGTCATGAGGTCGGCTACGGTCGTCATTTTGGGCATGTCGCAAGGCACGTACGCACGAACCGTCCCACTGCGCGATGTCTCCTGACATGCTCTTGTCAGGGGCCCTCTGCTAGGACGCTGCACCATGTCCGATGACGCTCAGCTCAAGCACCGGGTCTGCGACCAAACCGTTGAAGTGCTCGCGCGGCACCTCGGCGCGTGCACGCCCGAGTTTCCGGGGCGCCGGTTCGTACGTGAGGCGACGAGGGGCCTCGACGGGCTCGAGCTCAAAGCCCGGGTCACCCACATCGCCGACGTGCTCGCGGGGTGCCTGCCGGCCGCCTTCCCCAAGGCCGCGGCGCTGATTCAAGGGGTCACCGAGCTTCAACCGGAGGCGGACCCGAGCCCCTTCTTCGTCTACTGGCCGGTCGCCACTTTTGTCGAGCGTCACGGCGTCGATCACTTCGAGGAGGCGTTTGCGACCATGCACGGCCTCACCCGTCTCGCGAGCTGCGAGTTTGCGATTCGTCCGTTCCTCACGCGGGAGCCGGAGCGCTCTTTCACTCTGCTCGAGAGGTGGGTCGACGATGTCGATCCGCACGTGCGCCGGCTCGTCAGCGAAGGCACGCGGCCGCGGCTGCCCTGGGGCCCCAGACTGCGCGCGCTCCAGGCCGATCCGAGCCCGTCGGTGGCCTTGCTCGACCGCCTTTTCACGGACGAGGAGCTCTACGTGCGGCGCTCGGTTGCCAACCACCTCAACGACATCAGCAAAGATCACCCCGATCTGGCCGTCGCCACCGCCAGACGCTGGAGCGAGGTCGAGCACAGCCGACCGGACGACGTCGCGTGGGTGGTGCGGCACGCGCTCCGCACGTTGGTGAAGAAGGGGCACGCGGGCGCACTCGCGCTCCAAGGGTTTGGCCCGGCGGAGGCCGAGCTGGTCTCCTTCGACGTGCATCCGAAGACCCTGACCTTCGGCGAGCCCCTCCAGCTCGCGCTCGAGGTGAAGGCGTTGGGCGAGGGCAACTGGATGCTCGACTATGTCGTGCACCGGGTGCTGGCGAACGGGCGACTGGCGCGCAAGGTGTTCAAGTGGACCCGCCGCGAGGTTCGGGCGGGTGAGCGTGTCGTGCTGGACAAGGAGCACCCGATCCGCGCCATCTCGACGCGCAAGTACTACGACGGGCTCCATCGATGTGAGGTGCTGATCAACGGGCGGTCGCTCGCGATCAGAGACTTCACGCTCACCGGCGCTCAGGCCGAGCGGAGCGCCCGAAGTGACCGGCGCTAGCCCGTCGGCACGCCGTGGCTCAGCGCCGGATCTGGGTCTCTGAGCTGGCGGTGTTTCCGCTCAAGTCGGAGGCCCGCACCGAGACGATGTGCGCGCCCGGAGCCAGCGCGGAGAGATCGACATCGAACGGTTCGGTGGCCGTGTCGAAGAGGTCGTCGCTGGGGAAAAACGCCACCCAGTCGCCGCCGTCGACGGCGTACTCGAGGCGCGCGATGGGACCGAGACCGTCCACCGCGCGGCCGGTCAGGTGGTTCCGGGCGAAGCGAAGCTGCTCCACCCGGGGCGCGTGATTGTCGATGCGCAGCGGCTCGCTGTCCTCGGTGTCGGAGAGCGCGAGGGCGTCTGGGTTGTCCATCTCGTCCGACGCCTCGACCCGGACGATGTACCAACCGTCAGCGATGGACTCGGTCTCCCACGGGTGCTGGTTCTTGGTGAGCATCTGGTCGGAGCGAAGGATGTCTCGCCAGACGCGCTGCCCATCCTGCCGGTAGCGAAGCCGATAGCGGAGGCGGTCGTCGTCGGGGTTCTCGACCGTCCAGGCGAGCTTGTAGGAGGTCGAGGCCTTGCTGATCGCGCCCTGTCGCTCGGCCCGCATCTTGGTCGTCGCCGCTTTGTTGGCCCCTTCCAGCCGCACCTCCGTGACGTACGCGCGCTGGTTCTGCGGCAGGAAATAGGCGGTAACCGCCCGCAGGCTGGCGTTGGGGTCTCGGTCGAAGCGCGCTCTGATCTGGAGGAAACGTGCTTGCGGCGAGCGGATGGGACCCGCGGCCGTAGCGTCCGTGGACCACGCGCTCCAGGTCTCGTCGGGCTCCTCGGTGTTTCCTGATCGTGTCTGCAAGATGAGCTGACCGTCGCCGCGCCAATCGAGCTGGCCCCAGCGTGCAGGGAACCGAGCGTCGAGCACCTTGCTCTGCCAGGTCGCGCCGCTCGGGCGCCCGGCCGTCACGCGGTAGAGCGCGGCGCCGTCGCTGGTCGCGAAGAACGAAGCGTTGTCCGAGAAGCTGAGCGCCAACACCTGCCGCTCGTCGACGTCGATCCACGTCGAGGTGGTGCGATCCGCGTTGACCCGCACGACGCGGCCGTCGGCCCCGGTGCCAGCGACGATGGTGCCGTCGGCGAGCAAGGAGAGACTCGCGATGTGACCGTCGTCCTGCGCGAAGACGCGCTCCGCTCGCCCCTCGGTCCCAACCCGGAAGATGCGCCCCTTGCCGGGTCGCGGCCGAGGCGCGCGGGTGCCCGGCCCGGTGCGGGTCTTTGCGTGCAGCGAAGTGACGGCCGGCGGGTCCGGGAACTCGTTGGCGGCGACAGCCAGAACTCCGTCGCGCAGGGCGAGCGCGGTGATCTCGTTGCCCGGAAAATCATGCACGATCTGCACGCGGTCTGGCCCTTCGATCCGCGCCACGACCGCGTCGTCACTGGTGCCGGCGTAGAGCACGCCATTGTCGGCGAGCGCCAGGCTCATGACGTGGCTCGCGCTCGCGTCCCAGCGAATGGTGGGCCGGCCGTTTCGGTCGATCGCGTAGACCCGCCCTTCGGGCCCCGTGGCCGCGTAGAGCACCCGGCGACGTGTGTCATAGGCGAGGTCCCAGATGTGCTCGACGCCGTCGGGGCGAACCCATTCGGTCGCCTGGCCGTCGGCCGCGACTCGAAAAATGCGGCCCTCGGGCAGCGTGCCCGCGTAGAGCAGCCCCCCTTCCCCGAGCGCGAGGGACGCCACGAGGAGCTGGCCCGTCTCGGCGTGCAGCGTGACGGTCGTGCCGCGCACCCGGTAGATGCGCCCGTTGTTGCCGGTCCCGAGGTAGATGGTTCCGTCGGCGGCGCGCACGGCGCTGTAAATGACCGGCACGTCGTCCGGCAACGCGACGCGCTCGATCGCGGGCCCCAACGTGACCCGTCCGTCCGAGTGCACGGCGGTGCGCTCGAGCTCGCCGGCGGCGAGCGCGGCGGCGTCATCGAGCACGAAACGTTCGGTCGTCGTCGCGAGCGCTGGCCCAACGATCAGAACGGCCACCAAGGCGACCCCGCCGGAGAGCGCCAGGGCCTTGAGCGGTCGAGAGAGGGAAGTCAACGTGGCCTGCTCCGTACGGTGAGCTCGATGCGCGCGCCGCCGCTCACCAGGTGGTCGAGCCCGACCTCGTGGCGGTCGTAGGTGATGAACGGGCGAGCCCGATCGGCGTCGTTGGTGAGCTGAAGTGAGTCGAGGGCAGATCGCGGCAGGTGGCGCGCGACGTGCCCCGAGAAGCGCAGACCGCGCGAGCGCGTCTGCATGGAGACGATCATCGAGGTGCCGGGATAGCGCGCCTGCACCGCCTCGAGCATGTGATCGAGATCCCGCGGTTGCGGCTGATGCATGCGCACGGCGGCGCCCGGCTGAATGTCGACGCGCACGCTCCGGCCGGCATATCGGGCGGGCACCCGCACCGGCACGACGCGCACCTCTTCGTCCTGACCGTAGCGCCGCAGCACGACCCGGATGGGCACGGTCGAGCCGGGGTCCACCTCGTCGCCTGGCGCGGACGCGTCGAGGATGCGCACGGTCTCACGTGCGTAGCGCACGTTGAGATCGACCTCGATGCGGGACGCACGCGCGACCTCGAAGGGGTTACCGTAGATGGCCTCGACGAGCCTGAAAAGTCGCAACGAACGCAGCGAAGCCGGGCTCGCCGCTCCGAGCGGGCTGTAGCCCCTGTCCACCACGGTCAGGCCCTCGCTGCGCCCCTCGACGAACACCCGGCTGGTGGCCTCGAAGGAGACCTCTGCGAGATCGGACGCGGTGGCCTTGATGGCGTTGAGGATGGCGGCGTTGAGGATGACCGGCGTGAGCACGCGGTGACTGGCCACCTCGAAGTTCCACTCGGTGCGGGGCGCGCCTTCGACGCCGTGCACCCGAACCCGAACGGGAACGGTGATGGCGCGCATGCCGCTGTCCACCACCACGCCCGACTGCCGATCGTGAACGAGCGTGCCGAGCGGTCGGACGGGCTCGCTGATCTTGAAGGATCGGTTCTCGCTGATCAGGATGTGCAGGACGCGGACCAGCGAGGTGGGCAGGCTCGTCTGCCCGGAGCTGAGCATCGGGTGACCAAACGCGACGGCGCGGCTGCCCTCGACGTGGGTCACGGTTCCGACCGCCGTGGAGCTCACGTCGCCCCGGACCAACTGAACCCCGACGGCACCGCCATCGACGTACCGCGTCGGTGCGCTCGGAGGGGTCTGCGCGGCGCCGCCGCCTCCCGCCTGGAGCGTCATCAGACCGAAGGGCGCCAGCTGCGTGTCGAGCATCTGCACGATGGCGTCGTCGAAGCCGCCGAGCAGGAGCGGTGTCGCGGCCGGCCTCAGGGTCGCGCCGCTCGGTGTTCGCACCGCCCCCGCGCGCGCGGCGTGAGCCGCCAGAGCGGTCGTCGCGTCCACCGGCCCGTCGCCGCGGTAGGCTGGTAGGCCCGCGAGGTGCGGCCCCGCGACGCGTCGGCGCGGACCGCGCAACGCCAACGGTCCGGTGCCCGCAAAAGGATCGGGCCGCAGGGGACGCCTCATCTCCGTGAGCATGTTCGCGATGGGCGTGACCCCGGCGATCGGATCTTGGGAAAAGGGCCAGCCGTAGGCGTAGGCACCGGCGAGTCGCCCATCGAGGTAGATCGGGCTGCCGCTCATGCCGGCGACGACGTGCGCGCGGTCCAGCAACGGATGCGGCGTACGGATGAGGATCAGGTCTTGGTCTGGGCGGAAGTTGTGCAGGACGTCGACGACCTCGACGTCAAACCGCTCGGGCTGCGTGCCGCGGAACACCGTGAGCCCGTAGCCGCGCATTCCCGGCGTGATCTCGGAGACCGGGATCGTCCCGGTCGGCCGCGCCTCGACCTGCCCGAAGGCTGCCGCCGACACCAGGAGCGCCGCGACAACCAAGAACCCGAGAGGGGGCCACAGACGCCGCGGAGTCACACCAACTCGGGCTCGCCCTTGGGGAACGAGCGGAGCAGCTCGACGAGCGCCTCGGGCCGAAACGGTTTCATGATCGTGGCCACCGCGCCGACGAGATCACCGACGCATGGGCCGCCGACGTCCTCATCACTCGACATCATCACCACGGGCGTGTCCGGGTGCAGCTCCGCCAGGCGAAGCGCCAGGTCAGCGCCGCTCATGCCAGGCAACGTGTCATCGACGAGCACGAGGTCCACCGGCCACTGCGCCATCAGCTCCAGAGCGCCCTCCGCCGAGCTCGTGCCCACCACGCGGTTGCCGCGCACGGTCAGCGTGCGGGCCAAGAGCCACTGGAGATCCGGGTCGTCCTCGACCACGAGCACGCCGCGCACTCGGGTAGGCGGGATGGTCGCGACCGCACGCCGGGCGCGCTGCAGCTTCGTGCGCGCGGTCTTGCCCTGGGTCGAGGTGGGCTCGTCGTCCGGGACGACGCTATCGCGGAG
>Ga0114933_10004471_pt1 | contig 13085 bp, 15 predicted proteins | sample 4SBtaG_FD_89691 | JGI IMG/M metagenome (GOLD analysis project Ga0114933, IMG submission 89691) | Deep subsurface microbial communities from Kolumbo volcano to uncover new lineages of life (NeLLi) - 4SBTROV12_W25 metaG | ecosystem: Environmental > Aquatic > Marine > Volcanic | place: Kolumbo...
CCAGCACTCCCCGCAGCGTATCTACTTGCAGGGCGTTATCTCTCAAAAGGCTGGGCAGCTGGGGCGGCGTTCATCGCTATTGGCGGCTGGCTTAGCACGGAAATGTTCGTCACGGGTGCGCTTCCGTTAATCGGTTTTGGATTCACCATGCTGGCTATGTGGGGCGTTGCAGGCATTGCTGATCCGAGATCGAAGGGCCGCCGCAAATACGGCATAACCATCGCACTGGCACTGCCTTTGCTGGCATTGACCAATCACACTGCAGCTGGGATCAGCGCAATCATATTGCCCGTTTGGACAATTGCACTGTATTCGCGCTATAGGTTCAGGAAATCAGATCTGATATTCCCCGTTATTGCTGGCATTGGCTTAGCAACATTTGCATGGCCGTGGTATCCACAAGTGCAGGTGGGCAGCGATATTTACCGTTACCCTGGCCCAATACTGTTTCTGCGTGAAACGGTCATGGATATCGGGTATTACGTTGCAGCAGCTGCATTTGTTACCAGCTTTTACGCATGGAAGCGCAAATGGCACGCAATGGCCATTACCATAGCTTTTCTGGGGTTCTGGGCACCGTTCTATTCATTTGACGAAACCATAGTCAATCTGACGTACCGTGGCCGGTTCCTATGCTCAATGCTTATGCCCATAGTCTGGGTAGCTGAACTGCGTGACCGTTTGGCAGATAAACCCATAGCAATGCAAAAAGGTGTACTGGGCATGGTTGCAGCTGCAATAGCTATTGGCAGTCTCATGACCTTTAATGCCCAGCGCGACTACAGCACGTTTGTAAATCCTGATGTAGAAAAAGTATTGGCAGCTGTTGAACTGCACCCAGCTAAAGGTTCGATCATCACCAGCAATTTTGGTGAGGGCACTTGGTATCAGGGTTTGACGGGCAGAAGCGTGTATTACACGTTTGCCCATGAACCGCCGCGTGCATTTACGCAAAGCGATCAGGACGTTAGGTGCATATTCAATTGGGTTGCTGATTGTGATGTTGCAGCAGCCATACAGCGATTGGATGCATCCCACGTTGTCATCAACCGGCATTGGCCAGCTGACTGGGGCCAGATTTACAAGGCACCAGGGGACGGGCGTGACCGCCTAGCGTTATGGCTGCCACTGGATCAGGCCGCATGGTTGGAACCTATTGCCGTATCGAATGAGGTCAAATCATGGTCTATCAGGCGATAAAGCGCGACAACATAGCATGCACCACGGCAATGGCCGTCATTACTGGTGGTTTGTTTTTCACCATGATGACCGCATCGCCGCTGTATCAGATGACGACCACAGTGCTGTTCAGCTGGTGGGTATTTGCCGTTGTCGCGTTCTATGCGGCGCGTAAATGGCCGCAGATACTCTGGGGCATAGTGCCTCTGGCCTTTGGGCTGCTGGGTTCTATGTTTATTGAATTCGCCAGCGATCCAATACGGCTCAAGGGATTCATGGCTAATGATAATCATGCAGCTGGGTTGCTGACACTGGGCATAGCATTTCTACTGACGCGCAAACCAACGCAGGATCAGTGGCCATTTGATTGGTACGCACTTGCAGCACTGCCGCTGGCATTTGGCGTGATGATGACGGGCAGCCGCCTTGCACTGATTGTCGTGGCCTTTAGTTTTTTTGTTTACGCATTCCAGCGCAATAACCTCAAACTAGCCATAATGCTGGTAACGGTACTGGCCATCGGTCTGCTGAATAGTGACATTGCCGCAGGACTGCGCATGCAGAGCGATCATGTTGCAGACATAGGCGGCAGGCTCAATGCGGGCATGGTGCCTAACGGTTTGCTAGGGCAGGAGAGTGGGTGGTTATTTTTCCATAATGCACCCGTTCAGATTGCGTACAACGCAGGCTGGCCGGCTGCAATTGCATGGCTGGGCCTTGCGGGGGGTTCGGTACTGTATGCCATACGTAAACACAACGGCTTAATGCTGGTATTGCCGGCACTTATGCTTTGCACCCTGGATCATTATTTCTGGTGGCCTGGCACGCTCGCGCCCTTATTCTGGGCAGTTATGGGGGCAACCCATGCGCGTGCCTAGATTATTTTGGGGGCTGCTGCCAATGCTGCTGGGTTTGATGATTCCCATAACCAGCGCCTATGCAATCGCGCAGCCTGATAACAGTGATTTGATTACCGGCGTTTCTGCATTTACCAATACGCTGGAAAAAGGCGATCTGCTGGTGCTGACTGAATACGATATCCAATACGCAACCATACCTACTGATTTCATGGCGGATGAAGCATTTTTTGTGCAGCTGCTGGATGGCACTGACGTTATAGCAATGAACCGGCCATACCCGTTCAACCAGTCTGGCTTTAATCAAGGTGTAGCCAGCGTGTATCTAAGCGCAGCACAAACCTTGGAAAAGGGTTTGACCAATAGTGACGGGGACTGGGCTAGCTGGGGGCCAACAACCTTTACCAGCCGCATCATAGGCAACCCAGTCGTATGGTCAACTATTCCGGCAGATACACAAAGTTTGACTAGCACCGCGTTCACTGCAGATCAGCTGGCCAATACCAATGAAGTGGCATTAGCTAACAAGGTTATGGACATTGCACGCGATCTTGAAGCGGCATGGGCCGTGACCATGATAAGCAGTGACCCTGATGTATTGAGCGATACGGGTGCGCAGTATTTCCCGCTGGCAATTCCTGAGCTATTCAGGATGGTTGCCGGCATACAGCTGATTAGCTCACTGCCTGCCACGTTCCCAACCCCAGTGCCACTGCCAGGGCAGTTTGCTACCAATTCGCAGGACAGGTACGCAGACACGGTATGGATTCAAGGCGGCTTTGATTCGTTATCGCAGGATATGGGCATTGGTTCAGTCGCGCTGCGTGCCATATTCATGATTGTCATATTCATGGTTGTAGTCGGCTTTGCTGCCTATCACATGGGAACGCTGGGCGGGTTGCTGGGTTTTGTCGGTGTATTCGTTATAGGCATGCCGCTGTTCGTATCGCAAGGTTTCCTGCCGTGGGCTGCTTCGATATTGCTGGCGGTTGTGGTCACCTTGCTGGGCTTTATGAAAATTACGGGGCGGTTGGACATATGAAATGGTCTAAACGTAAAGAACGCACCATTATGGCTTTAGTGCTAGCTAGCATGCTGACGATCATTGCCGGTTCAATGATTGCCACTGCATACACCAGCGCAAATCATTATCCGAACCGCGTGCCGGTATCAGTCAAAAACACAACCGGCAGCACATACACGGGTTTGGCATGCGCTGAAGTTAATGCACAATCGCTAATTGATGGCAATTTTATGAACACGGATGCCAGTGACTACAGGGTTCAGCAGGGCACCACGTTTCCGGTTGCCAGCTTTTTGACTGCAACTGATACAAGTGATGCATGCGCGTGGCTGCCCATGACGGCTTTGGCTAATAACTTCACGTCAGATTTCAATCTGCGCATGGGCATTACAACCGCGCCTATGGATATGGTCGGCGTATTCGGGCGGGCAGCTGACATAGCAACGGTTGCATATGATTCGAGCCTAAATCCATCAAACCAGCTGCACATTAAAGCTAGCAGCGTAACCGTGACCAATGGCAGTTCTACCCACATTGTGAGTTTGGGTACTGCGTACACAATGGGCATTAACAGCAGCGGGTATGCGTTTGCTGACATGAATACCGAAAGCAGCACAACGCCGGTTGACCAGGACCAGCAGGATACCGAACAAAACTTGAGCGCAACAGGTGATATTCTCGGCCAAACTTTCACAACGGGCGACTCCTTAAACGTCACTAGCATTGATATATATGTACGCTATATCAGCGGCAGTGGTACGCAATTCATCGTTGGTATCTACAGTGTGGATGGCGGTGGCGCACCACTAGCATCAGGTTTGGTGGGCAGCACGGCACCTATTGATCTGGGGACAAGCGGCACGTTCAGTTACAAAACTGCCACATTCAGCCCAGCAATATCATTAAGTGCTAGCACGCAATACGGTGTTGCAATCACTAATAACAATGCTGGGGATTCGGTAAACCGCTGGGGCTATGAGAATTCCAACGTGCTAGCAGGGGGCGCACTCACGTACGATACCAGCCCAAGTGGGGGCACTTGGTCTGGTGCTATGGACGTGGTTAACACTGCACGCGATAGGACATTTAGGGTTAATTCAGTAACAACCGGCCAAATGACCATTGTAGGTTCAACCAGTTTGACTGATGAACTGCCCCATGATCTGCAATTGGATTTTGCATCAAATAGAGCAACCTTGAGTGTTGATGGCGTTAGCATTGGCAGTGCAACCAGCAGCGTGGGTATGACCACGGTTTCAGCACCATTGGTGATTGCCAGTCGTTCCAGCGATGGCATACGCAGTTTAAGGCGTATCGAAGTGGGGACAAGCAGCAATGATGCTGACAATGCGGTTGATTTGAGCTTTACCCCGCTGACGCTGACTAAAACGCAATCTGGTGCAGCTGCTAACAATCATAGGTGGGTTTATTCCATTCTTGATGAATCAGGCAACGGCAGAACAGCCAGCATTACGTTGAACAGCAATGCCACCACGGTGGCCGCAACGCTAGAACCGTTAGTAACCAATAACAACGTGGCACCACGGGTAGGGGAAACAACCCCCGATCCGTGGGGCACTTCATTTGGCGGTTCGGTTGCCAGCCCCGTTGCTGATGCGTTTACCAAAACCGATACCTACCGGTGGCCCATGTCCGTGATTCAGCCATCATTTGAAGCGGGCGGGCTGCCATTGCAGCTAGGTGCAGCCATCATAGCCGCAACGCTCGCATTATTCATGGGCGGTGCAGCGTTGTTATTGTCGCGCATACCGGCAGTGGGCATGGTGGCTGCAATGCTTACAGCTGGCATTGTTGTGAGCTTGTCACCGCTGCCCAATGTCATATTGGTCATGATGGCGGTGTTAGGTATAAGTGTCAGCTTCCTAGTACCACGTTTCTGGGAGAGTAGCGCATGACAAGTAAATCTTGGGTTTTCTTCTTTAGTACGCTGGCAATTTTCACATTCTGGGGCAATGTGGGTGATGCAGTGTTCATAACGGCCAGCGATGGCGTGACCATGAACAATGCAACCGCGTGGAATGTTGACCAGATCAGCCAGGGCGGTGGCTTTGTAGGTTCAATGCGTATTGTCATCAGTTTCTTTACAACCACGCTGCCAAACTGGGCCACCTTTAATTACAACTTCCTGCAGGATGGCAATTTGCAGCTGGTGCGCTGGGCACTTGTCACCATATTCGGGGGCACGTTTGTCATCATGCTAAGCATGTCATTCATTGGCATATTAAGGAGGAACTTCTAATGGCAGATGTACGCATATTTGCACCAGGATCAGCCGGCAAATTGGAAACTTCAGAATTAACAAAACAGATACGCGATGCAAAACGCCGCAATGACCAGTCGAAGTTTATTGAACTAAGCCGGCGTTTAGTCGAAGCACAGAAAAGGGAACGCCAGCAAGCTACAAGGCAATCACGCCAAAGCATAGAAACCGGCTTTAAGCAAACCATAGCCGCTATGGAACCACGCAAAGCACCACCAGCAGCAGCAGCACTGGAACGGCAGGCAAATGAGTTACGCAAGGCACGGGACCAGGCGCAAAAAGAGGGCAATTTACGAAAGTTTCAGCAGCTAGCAAAAGCACAACGGCAGGCAGCTGAGGAACTAAGCAAAGTTACTACCAAGCGCGAATCGCAACTGATAATACCGAATGCGAAAAAAGTAGCTGCCAGCGTTACGCCAGGGTTATGGCTGAAAGACTGGCACAAAATGTCTGATGCGCAGCGCAGCGCGAATATGGCAATGGATATGCTGATAATAGTGCCACTGCTGGGTAGTACAGCCAGAAGTTTAAATAAAGGTACTGTACTATCGCTAGCCAACCGCGCTGACAAATTGGCGGTCAAATCTCCAGCTGATGCAAAAAAAGTGATTGCAGGGCGTGCCAATTTCCTGCGCAGTAACGCTGATGGCGTAGCCAATCTGGGCAACTTGGCTAAGGGGTTAGCACCAAACGCACCCCAAATGGCAACTAAGGCACCGGTCAAACCAGTACCAAAGCGCACGCCGAAAAAAGATACAAAAAAAGCACCGCCTAAAAAAGACAAAAAAACCGATAAGAAAAAAAGAGATAAGCGCGACAAACGCGCGGCAGATACTGAAGCACTATTCAGGGATATAAAAAAATACCTAGATAAGAAAACCCGCGTCAAAACCCGTAAAGCACGATTCAAAAAAGCAGCTGAAGCAGCACGAAAAAAACGCGCGGCAGCAGCCAAACTAGCAGCTGATGCAAAAAAAGCAGCTGCGATCAAAGCCAAACGAGATAGGGCACGCGCACTAGCTAAAGCAAGACGGGCAGCAGCGCAGCAAAAAGCAGCTGAAGCAAAGGCAAGGGAAGCAGCAAAAGAACGCGCCCGCAAACAAAAAGAAACAGCACGAGAAAAAGCAGCTGAAGCCGATAAAGCCAAAGCGCAGGCAAAAGCCGAAGCAGCAAAAGAACGCGCCCGCAAACAAAAAGAAACAGCACGAGAAAGAGCAGCTGAAGCCGATAAAGCCAAAGCGCAGGCAAAAGCCGAATCAGCACGCAGAACGCGTGAAAGTGAAACCGGAACCGGCGAAAAAACGAAACCGAATGGAAAACCAGGCATCAATCGAAAACCAACGCCCGCAGGCAAAACTGGCGGGAAAACTGGCGGCAAAACTGGCACGCGTTCGCGACCTGATACCAGCACCCGTATTGCACCGCGCCAAGATACGAAAAGGAAAACAAAGCCAATTCCAGCATGGCAGACTAGAGAACCTGATCCAGCAGCAACGCCAGGAACTAAACCAGCAATACAGGAAAAAACAAGGCTGCGACCAGCTGAATCAATGAAAGTGCAGCCACGGCCAAAACCGGCACCATCAGCCGAAAAACTAGAACCAGCAAAGCAACCGCCACCTAAAAGCGATGGCGTGCCACCTAGGAAAAAAACCGTAAAGGATGATCCGCCACCGCCAAAAAGCAAACCGCCTTTGAGAACGCGATCAACGGTTACCCCAAAGCCGAAACCAGCCAAAAAGAAATTCCGACTGCCTGGCAAAGATACTGACGTTAGGATCAGGGCAGGCAAATACCCTGACAAAGTTACGTTTGTTGATGGATTCACGCGCTGGTTTGTTGATCTAAGTGACGGCAAATCGCGTGCCATACGTGCTAGCAAATCAGGCAAACCGCGCCAGACATTTAAAGTGCTGACGGCCAGCAGCCGCAAACCTGATGCACGCCGCATACCGCTGGGGGTTGTTGCAATGGTCATTTCAAATGACGGGGTTCGATTCCGGCGCAGGCGGCAGGGAGCTACTAGGGTATTCAAAAGGAGAAAATAAAAATGGGCCGGCGATGGGAGTACAACCGGCCCACGTAAGCACGACTGGTAATGCTTACAAAATTAACTATGAACTGATTAGAGAAATATTCAAGGGGGTGAAAACGTGTACTAATTTATGTACTAATTCGTTTTTTCTCACCTTTATTGCACTAGATTGCACTGAATTGCACTGGATGCACCATACACATGGTCGTTATCTGATGGAGAGCAAAAAAAATAGAGGTAAAATTGACCTAAAACTATATAATATGCCCATCACCGTCAATTATTCTCTCCAAGTCTATAGACTGCTTCGTAGTCATTTAGCCCCCCCTATGTGTACTAATTTATGTACTAATTTATGTTGTATGCAACATTTAAATGTGATACGGTCATAATAATTTCGCGATGGGAGTCGTAAATTATGGTACATAATAGGCGGATTAGAACACGAAACACGCACTGGGGGCAAGGTACATTCCTAGAAGATAGCAACAAAGGTTACTGCCTATTCAAATGGGCAGAATTTCCAACTGGCAAAAAGCGTTTCCGTGGCCAGTGGGCTGAAACTAAAGAACTGGCGTATGCGTCATGGGAAATTGAACGCAAACGCCGCATGCTAGATGGTGGTGAAGCAGGCAACAAAAATGAAACCCTGGCTGAAGCCAGCCTGCGTTATGCCCGTGAGGATAGAACTAGAAACCAGCTTAGCCCCAGTACATTGCAAACCCATGATAACTATGCCAGCAAACTCGCAGCTGCATTTCCCAAACTCAAATTGCGTGACGTTACAGTAAGCATTGCAAATACGTACCGCACCATGCTGCATAAGGAAAACTTAAAGAATCGAACCATAGATCAAACTATGTGGTGGCTGATGGATGTTATGCGCCGCGCACGTATGAACGGTCTAGTGCTGGTCAACCCGTTCAGCGCCAGCGAAATGGGCCAGATTGCATATAAGAAACTTTTTAGCAGCCCACGCGAAAAACACCCATTGCTTTATTACACTGACGCTGAAATAAGCATGATCGTGAATGAAGTGCCAAAAGATGCCCAGCAAAATTTCGGAGTGGGGGCAGGCGCACGCCAGCTGTATAAAAGTGGCGAATATCATACGGATGTTTACCATTCACGCATGCGCCAAGTAGGGTTTCTGGCTGGTTTGCGGGTAGGGGAAATATGCGCACTGCAATGGAAGCACATAACCTTTATGCAAAACGGGCAACTTGGCTACATCAAGGTTGAACAAAAAGTAAACTCCAAAGCAGCCAATACCATAGACCGGCCAAAGGGAGATAAGGGGCCAGCATATGTTTACTTTGGCCCTGAACTTAATCAGGTATTCCTAGATCAGAAAAACGCATGGCGCATAGACCGCATGCGCTGCAACCATGTAGATGATTGGGCACTCCATCCCAAAGCCGAAAAAATCCTAGAAATGCTCAGGCTGCGGCCTCAGACTGATGGCGATATACCGCCTGAGGGTTTCGTATTCCCAACGCGCATGGGCGCACCACGCATACCGCATCAGCTGGAAGATTATGCACGCGCCCAGGATAAGCGGCTAGGCATTTATATCAAGGGCAGAAATACCCACGGCGGGCGCAGATCATATGCAACCAAAATCATAGGCCATATGCCAATACAATTTGTGAGTCGGCAATTGCGCCATGAACCAGGTCAAGAACAAATGCTTTTAGATCGCTATGCAGATTTGAACACTGACGAAAATAATAAAACCCTGATGGGCTATATGCAGAAAATTCAAGGGCTATAACTCAGGGCGGTTAGCAGCTTCAATGAGCGATGCCCGTGCCATCTTACCTAGTTTGAGCGCATGGGCAATTGCTTTAATAGAACTGATATGCGGGGTGTAATAGCCGCGTTCGATCTGGCTCAATGAACCAGCTGCAACGCCTGAAGCCGCACTTAGTTGGCGCAAACTCATATTGGCATGCACTCTATGCGTACGTATAAGCAAACCAATCAGGCTGGATGCGTTTTGATCTGCCGCCGTTTTTCCATTCCGCATATTATCCCATCTATTATTTCAGATTCTGCAGTCGTTAGTTCATAGGCTTCAGTATGGCGCATATTACTACCCATCACCACCAGTTTGCGTACTGGGTAATTGAAAAGCATTACTACATTTTCGTCATTTGCCATACTAGTCACTAAATGTATACCAATCTGGTACACAATGTGTATACTACCCAAGCTGAGTAAATACACGTCATATTTAATGGGAGAATATAACATGGTAAGCAAAAAAAATAAACAAGGTAACAAAACATATCTAGCTGGATACATAGATCAGCATATGAAAGAGCAGCGCAAAAGCTATGTCAAATTGGCTGATTATTGCGGGTTTCCCAAAGCCTATGTAACCAGGCTCAAGGCTGGGCAATGGATACCCACGCCACGCCAATGCACAAATATTGGCGGGTTTCTTCATATACCGTGGCATCAAGTTTGGGTTGCAGCTGGGCATCTAAGGCAGGATGAAGTCGACCGGTTGATGGTTAGAAACCAAACGCCGTTCTATCGGCTAGATGATACTGAAGCAGAAATCATCGACTCGTATAGGTTCTGCAATGAAGATGCCAGCGTATATCTAACAGCTGCTGTACGTGGGGCAGCAAGGGCCAGTGAAAATATCACAAGCGGGAAAAAACTCCAGCACCGTGTTACGTTTCTTTTGGAAATGGATTTTGTGAATTACCCGCAGTGGCTAGAGGATGTACCGGCAACCCACATAAACGATGACTACCCAAAGGTTTTCAGGATCAATGAAAACAACGGGTTCAGCTATCTAGCCCAGTCAACAGTAGTGGGCACTTTGCGGTTCAGTCAAACGCGGGTAATGTCACCGCTGCCGCGGCAACTATGGGCAGATGATTAACTGCGGCGGGCGTTCCTATTCAAAACCATGCCCTCTACTGAATCATAAATAACGGCAGCTACATCCGGCCCTAGTTCGCGCAGCTGCTCAATGAGTTTTGATTCGTCAGTACTAAGGGCAACATAGTCAGCATTGGCCGTATCGAAACCGGCAATGCGCATCAAATGCGCTGCTTCACCATCAGTCAGCTGCATTGCATTGCTGATTGTGGATAACGTCAGCTGCCTGACGTTGGGAGCTTTTCCAGCTTCCAATAAATACACCTGGTTAAATGAAATCGTGCCGGCGCGTGCTAGATCGCGCTGGGTTAGATTTCGCGCCGTTCTAAATGCTTTTATAGCATTTCCCAGCAAAATTGATTGCTCATTTGTCAGCAATGTTGCATACACCCAGTCGAAAATTATTCTCGATTTTACACAATTACCCACTAAACACCACCCCTATTGACGTGAAATAATTATGTAATGTAAATAATTAATCACATTTTCAATGCGGGGGGAGTACGCATCATGACTGAGTATCTAATGGTTAGTGACGCGGCGCGGGTGACGCATCTAAGCCGCAACACCATAGAGCGGGCAATTAAATTCAATGAGCTAAAGGCCATCAGGCGCGGCCCAAAGCGCGGTTGGTTAATTGAGCCAATTGAATTAGATCGCTGGCTAAAAGAACGCAGCAATATTTTGCTAGGGGTAAACAATGGCAAGGCGTAATGGCAATCACGCGCGTGCGCGCGTATCCATTGAGAGAGAGAGAGAGAGAGAGAGGGAGGGGGGGGGAGAGAGATATTACCCAACTGGCGATGATGGATTCTTTATAGAAAAACCTAACAAGGGGGCAATGATTCTATATGAGGATTTCAAAGGGGCACTAATGGCAATGCTGTATCAGTCAGCACCCAGGGAACTAGACGATACGGTAAACAGTGCATGCCATCTAGCGGGCATAGCAGTCAAAACAGCAAAGGAAAACTACCTGCCACGATTAACCAGCACCTATGGGCCGTTCTTGATCTATAAGGAGCAGGGAACCGCGGTTATTGATTTCAGGAGGGAGATACGCAATGGGCATCCATTACATTGACCCAGAGATCGAAATTGCACACATGCTAAAAGAGGGCACCACGCCGGATTTTGTGCAGCGTTTTATGTTCCAGCTGACGCTAATTGACCATGTTGACGCTGCCAATATCACTGAAGCTATGAACATGACATTTGCAATTCGATCACGCAGAAAAATGAATCAGGATTATGACGAATTATTCTATGAGGTTGACGTATGGCCAACCGTATAGAACCAGAATTGATAGGGCCGTTTCTTACAACTGAACAATTAAAAGGTACTGAATATATGGCAACAAAAACCGAAAAAAAAGAATTCTGGGCTGCATGGGATAAGGCCCGAATAGATAAAGATATCAAACGCTATGAACGCCGCACGGGGGCAAAGCAATCAAAAAAGGATATTGAAAATGGTTGATATAAGTTTGAGCGAAAACTTGTTAGTAAATATCCCGCCATCAGAATTACATCTAATGCCAGAACGGTGGGCGGGCATCACCTACACCGCAGGCCGTACCAAACCATATGCCGTTTGGTATCAGGGGCTTATCTGGCTTTATACAAGAACCCATCAGGAAGCACGGATTAGTTTAATTAACGCAAAGCTAGGCCGGCAAAGTGATGTAAGAGAGCCAATCGCCTAATGAGATTTGCAGCATACGCCAGGGTAAGTACTGATGATAAGGATCAGAAACCAGAAACGCAGCTGATAGCAATACGCGACTGGGCGCAGCTAAACAGGCATGACATTGTTCATGAATATGTCGATTACGCCAGCGCCCGTGACCATAACCAGCGCGATCAATGGCGGCAGCTGCTAGATGATGCAGCCAAAAAACAATTTAAGGGCGTGATTGTTTTCAAACTAGACCGTGCCTTTAGATCAGTGCGCGACATGCACCTGACATTACATGCATGGGAACTGCTGGAAGTCGGTTTCCATTCAGTGCGAGAACAATTCGATACAACAACACCGCTAGGGCGGCTAATGCTCAACTTGCTGGGTTCATTGGCTGAATTTGAATTAGAACTAATCAGTGAACGTGTCAAAGCAGGCATGGCAGCTGCAAAGCGCAGGGGCAAGCAAATAGGCCGGCCCACTGTTGAAGTGGATATAGAACGCATAGACAGAATGATTGAACTGGGCCAAAGCATTAGAGCGATAGCAAAAGAACTAAGAGTATCGCGCGGTGTTGTAAATAAGGTGGCCAAAAAAGGGGGGGCAAAAAACTGATGTTTTGCACTCCTAGGAAATTACAAAAAATCAGTGGTCAAAAAGGAAATCTTTAAAAACCATGCAAAAACTGATGGGATATTCAATTTGCTCTGGCATAGGCGGTTTGGATATCGCGTTCCAGAGCGAGTATATAGGGGGGCAGACAATTGGCTACTGCGAATACGATACATACTGCCAGAACGTCCTTTGGCGCAGGATGCAGGACGGATGGCTTGATAATGCCGCCATATGGCCAGATTTATACACATTGGAAAAATCCATTGTTGGCGACGTGGATGTACTTTACGGGGGAATACCCTGCCAGCCACACTCCCAAGCCGGTAAACGAGCAGGCGTTAACGATTCGCGCGATCTATGGCCAACAACATTCGAGCTTGTACGGGAGATACGACCAAAACTGTTCTGGCTGGAGAATGTTGCAGGCATCACTATGGGAACCGGAGAACAAGGCGCATATGTTTACCGAATATTCAACGACCTTTCCAAGATCGGGTATGAGTTCCGCTGGACTA
>Ga0114933_10004472_pt1 | contig 13083 bp, 7 predicted proteins | sample 4SBtaG_FD_89691 | JGI IMG/M metagenome (GOLD analysis project Ga0114933, IMG submission 89691) | Deep subsurface microbial communities from Kolumbo volcano to uncover new lineages of life (NeLLi) - 4SBTROV12_W25 metaG | ecosystem: Environmental > Aquatic > Marine > Volcanic | place: Kolumbo...
AAATTAGTTGAGCCAGGTCTTCAATTGAATAAATGTCGTGATGAGGAGGAGGAGAAATTAACCCAACATAAGGAGTAGAATTTCTGACCTTTGCAATTAATGGGTTAACCTTTGGACCAGGTAGCTGGCCTCCTTCTCCAGGTTTTGCACCCTGAGCCATTTTAATCTGTATTTCATCAGCATTTGAAAGATAGTGGGAACTAACACCAAATCTACCAGATGCAACTTGTTTTATTGCACTATTCCTAAGATCTCCATTTTTATCTTTTTTAAACCTATTACTATCTTCACCTCCTTCACCAGAATTACTTTTTCCACCAATTCTATTCATGGCAATAGCAAGGTTCTCGTGCGCTTCTTTGCTTATAGATCCATACGACATTGCACCAGTCTTAAACCTCTTAACTATTTCTGTCCATGGTTCAACTTCCTCAATTGGAATAGGATTATAATCTACAAATTTTAAAAGACCACGTATTGTCATTAGTTGTTCTTCCTGGTCATTAACTAGCTTTGAAAATTCTTTATAAGTAGAGTAACTTTCCTGTCTAACAGAGTTTTGAAGTTTTGATATTGTATTAGGATTTAACATATGGCTTTCACCATCTCTTCTCCATCTGTAATCTCCACCAGTTTTAATTGAGACAAATTCTGAAGATGAATTAAAAGCATGTTTAATTCTTTGACTTATTTCTTTTTCAATTACGTACAAACCAACTCCTTCAATTCTAGTTGGAGTATTTTTAAAATATTTATTAATAAAATTAGTTTTTAATCCAAGTGCTTCAAATATCTGAGACCCTCTGTAAGAGTTAAGGGTAGAGATACCAATTTTATTCATGACTTTTAATATGCCTTTAGCTGTAGCATTATTAAAATTAGAGACAGCCTCTTCTTTTGAGATATTTTTTATAAATCCTAATTCATGGTGGTAATCAATAATTTCATTAACTATATATGGATTTATTGCACTTGCTCCATAACCAAATAGCATTGAAAAGTGATGAGGTTCTCTCGGTTCAGCAGATTCAATTATAATACCAAATTTTGATCTTTTCTTCTTTTTAATCATATTTTGGTGAACATAAGAACATGCTAGTAAGATTGGAATAGGAGACATTTTCTTTGAAACATTTCTATCACTTAAAATGATGATGTTTACCCCCTTATCAATACACTTTTCTATATCAGTAGCTATATTTTCAAGTGCCTCTTCAATTCCATTATGACCCATCTTGGATTTATATAGGCAATTAATTGATTTAGATTTAAATCTCTTATGGTCTATATACTTTATCTTATCTAAATCTTCATTTGATATAATGGGATTATTAATATTTAAATTAATGCAGTGCTCTTCAGTAACGTTAAAAATATTATAATTACTTCCTAGAGATAAGCTTGTGTCGGTAATGATTTCCTCACGAATTCCATCTAATGGTGGGTTTGTTACTTGGGCAAAGAGCTGTTTAAAATAATTATATAATAGCTGAGGCTTTTTAGATAAAACAGCTAATGGAGTATCTATACCCATCGAACCAATAGATTCCTTTCCAGAGATACTCATTGGTATAATAATTTTCTTAAAGTCTTCCTTTGTATAACCAAAGATTTTTAATCTGGTTTCAAATTTAATTTTTTCATCGGGAGTTCTGTTGCCTGTGTAAGGAATATCCTTTAATTGAAGTATATTATTGTTGACCCATTTCTTGTATGGATGTTTTGAAACTATTTTTGATTTAATTTCTTCATCATTTACTATTCTTCCTTCTTCCATATCAACAAGAAATATTTTTCCTGGCTCAAGTCTTCCATGTGACAGAACATTTTTAGATTCAATCTCTACAACTCCTGTTTCTGATGACATGACAACATATCCATCTTTAGTCACAGTATACCTAGAGGGTCTAAGACCATTTCTATCAAGAAGTGCACCAATATACTTTCCATCAGTAAATGGAATAGAGGCAGGCCCATCCCAAGGCTCCATAATACAACTATTATATTCGTAGAATGCTCTCTTATTCTTATCCATTGAATTGTGCTTTTCCCATGCTTCTGGAACTAACATCATCATTACCTCTGGTAATGATCTACCAGTCATTAATAGAAGTTCAACAACCATATCCATTGACGCTGAATCTGATTTTTTTGGGACGATGATCGGAAGAATTTTTGACATTTCATTGTCAGATATATCATTTGATTTAAAAAGCTCTTCTCTAGATTCCATTCTACTGATGTTACCCTTAAATGTATTTATCTCTCCATTATGACACATATATCTGAAGGGTTGAGCTAAGTCCCATGTAGGAAAAGTATTTGTAGAGAACCTCTGGTGAACAAGGGCAAGTTTTGTGACAAGTAATGAGTCTTTAAGGTCTATATAGAACCTTTCAATATCTTCTGGCACCAGTAAACCTTTATAAATAATTGTCTTTGTGCTTAGACTTGAAAAATAAAAAAATTCCTTTTCAGATAATTCAGATGAGTAAATTGAGTTTTCTGCAATTTTCCGTGCTTTAAATAATTTTAGATTAAAATCAGTCTCATTTACTTCTGGTTCTTCTGTAGTTATAAATACCTGTTTAATATCTGGTTGAGATTTACTTGCAATTGAACCTACAACTTTGGAGTTAACAGGCACATCTCTCCATCCAATAATTTTTAAATTTTGATTATTAATTTCATCCTCAAAGACTTTAATACATCGGTTTGACTGGGTTAGACTCTTAGGTAAAAAAACCATACCAACCGCATAATTATTAGGTTTTGGAAGGGAAAAGTTGCATTTTTTAACAAAAAAATCATGTGGTATATCAATTAGAATTCCAGCGCCATCCCCTGTTCTTCCATCTGAACTAACTGCACCTCTGTGTTCTAGACATGTTAGTATATTAAGAGCTTTGCTTATAATATTATTGGTCCTTTCACCATTAAGGCTGCAGATAAAACCTGCCCCACAATTATCATGTTCAAATTCTGAAAGATATAATCCTTGGTCTTTTAATTTCATAAATGAGAATTACAAAAGTATAATTATGGGCTAATGATGAAAATCATACAGCATTTAATCAAATATGTAAAAATTATATTTATCATTTTTACAAAAAAAGGTTAAAAAAAATATCATATTGATATTTTTCAGAAGATAAACTGAAAATAAATTAGTAAAAATTAACTATTAATAGACCATTCTCCAGTTAAAAGTAACTTCTCTGCTTGTTTGAATTTCAGAGTTTTAACTTCACCAGTATCATTATTTTTAATCTCAACTTTTTCGTTTCTACCAATTTTAGGAACTTCTCTTGTAATAGTCTCAACTCTATGAGATTGTTGGCTTGCACTTGCGCCAACTCTTCTTGCTCTTTCAGCTAATTCATCACTATTAAGACTCTCTTCTTTTGAAGTTTGATAATTGTTGTTTTGTGAAGAATTTGTTGAAGCATCTTTAATATTTCCTTGATTATTTGGAAGATTAGACTTGAATAAAAATGATAATAGCTCTTTATTAAGAACGTGAATCATTGACTTAAATAACTCATATGCTTCAAATTTATATATTAATAAAGGATCTTTTTGCTCGTGAACTGCTAATTGAACAGATTGTTTTAATTCATCCATTTTTCTTAAATGATTTTTCCATTTTTCATCAATAATTGCAAGAGAAATATTTTTTTCAAAATCTTCAATTAGATTTTCTCCATCAGTCTCAAATGATTTTTTTAGATCGGTTACAATATTTATAACCTTTTTGCCATCTGTGAAGGGGACTACAATCCTTTTAAAAGAATTTGCCTTATTTTCATATACGTTTTTAATAACAGGTAATGCAAGAGCTCTATTCAACTCTTTTTTATTTGTATAAAATACATTTAACTCTTCATATAGAGAGTTAATTAGGTCTTCTTCATTTGATTCCATGAATTCATCCTCATTAATTGGAGAAGTCATTGAAAAAGTTGTTATAAGTTCAAACTCAAAGTTTTTATAGTTATTAGAACCTTTATTATCTATAACTATCTCTTCAATTGTATCATACATTATATTTGAAATATCTATTTGCAGTCTATCTCCTTTTAATGCATTTTTTCTTAAAGTATAAATTATATTTCTTTGAGAATTCATAACATCATCATATTCTAGTAATCTTTTTCTTATACCAAAGTTATTTTCCTCCACTTTCTTCTGAGCTCTTTCGATTGATTTTGTTACCATTGGATGCTGAATGTTTTCTCCATCTTTTAAGCCCATACGATCCATTATATTAGATACCCTGTCTTGGCCAAATAACCTCATCAAGTTGTCTTCAAAAGAAACATAAAATTGAGAACTACCTGGGTCACCTTGTCTCCCAGATCTACCTCTAAGCTGTCTGTCAACTCTTCGTGAATCATGTCTCTCAGTACCAATAATTGCCAGTCCTCCAGCATCAATAACATCTTTGCTTAGCTTAATATCAGTTCCTCTACCAGCCATATTGGTTGCAATTGTAACAACACCAGGATTCCCTGCTTCAGCTACTATATCAGCTTCTTTTTTATGGAGTTTAGCGTTCAATACATTGTGGTTCACATTTGCTCGGTTTAACATTTTACTTAATAATTCTGAAATTTCGACAGATGTTGTTCCAATTAATACTGGTCTCTTATTATTTCTAAGATCAATTACCTCCTCAATAATCGCATTATATTTTTCACGTTTTGATTTATAAATTAAATCATCCTGATCTTTTCTTGCTATTGGCTTATTTGTCGGAATTTCTGTTACATCAAGTTTATAAATTTCCCAAAATTCACCTGCCTCTGTAACAGCAGTACCAGTCATCCCAGAAAGTTTAGAGTATAATCTAAAATAATTTTGAAGAGTAATTGTAGCAAAAGTCTGGGTAGCTGCTTCAATTTTTACATTTTCTTTAGCTTCAATTGCTTGATGAAGTCCATCTGAATATCTTCTTCCATCCATTATCCTTCCAGTTTGTTCGTCAACTATCATTACTTTATTCTCAACAACAACATATTCGACATCTTTCTCAAATAAAGTAAAAGCTTTGAGCAGCTGATTCATACTGTGAATTCTTTCACTCTTAATGTTAAAATCATTGAATAAATTATTCTTTTCTTTTGCCTCATCTTCTGCAGATAGACCTTTACTCTCTATTGAAGCAATTTCAGTTGAAATATTGGGCATTATAAAAAAATCTTTATCATCTAGATCCTCAGATAGTGTATCTATACCTTTATCTGTAAGTTCAATCTGATTATTCTTCTCATCTATTGTGAAATAGAGTTCCTCATCAATTTGATGCATCTCTCTATTATTATCTTGCATATAAAAGTTTTCAGTCTTTTGTAGTGTTTGTTTTACACCTTCCTCACTTAAAAATTTAATTAATGCTTTATTTTTTGGAAGCCCTCTAAACACCCTGTAAAGAAGAAAACCACCTTTGTCATTATCTGAATCTTGGATTAGACCTTTTGCTTCCGAAAGAATACTAGTTAGATATGTCTTTTGGAGGGATACTAATCTCTGGATTTTGGGCTTTAGATTATCAAATTCATGTCTGTCACCATCCTTTGTTGGACCAGAAATAATTAATGGTGTTCTAGCATCATCAATAAGAACAGAATCTACCTCATCAATTATAGCATAATTATGCTTTCTTTGAACAATATCATCCAGTGAGTGAGACATATTGTCTCTTAAATAATCAAAACCAAATTCATTATTTGTTCCATAAGTTATATCAGCCTCATATGCTTTTTTCCTTTCGGGAGAATTTGGTTTATGATAATCAATGCAATCAATTTTTAAACCATGAAATTCTAGTATCGGTCCCATCCATGCACTATCACGTTTTGCTAAGTAATCATTTACAGTAACCAAATGAACTCCATCACCTGTAAGTGCATTGAGGTAAATTGGTAGTGTTGAAACTAATGTTTTACCCTCACCAGTTTGCATTTCTCCAATTTTTCCTTGATGAAGAACAATTCCTCCAATTAATTGAACATCATAATGAATCATATCCCAAACAACATTTTTTCCAGCTGCATCCCAATTATTTTTCCAAATAGCTTGATCACCCTCAATCTTTGTATAAGACTTTTTTGATGAAATTTCTTTATCAAAATCTGAAGCAGTTACTTTAATCACTTCATTTTCAAAAAACCTTTTTGCAGTCTCCTTCACAACTGCGAATGCTTCAGGTAATAATCTGTCTAAAACTTCAGATTTTTTTTCAATTAAATCATTCTCCAAAGACTCAATTTGTTTAAATATTTCTTCCTTTTCAGAATTAGACAATTCATTAGAAAGCTCATTATTTAAAGCAGAAACTGAGGAATTAAGATCTTTAGTTTCATCTGAAATCAATTTTTTAAATTCGATTGTTTTATCTCTGAGTTGATCATTTGTAATTGAGGATAGTTTAATAAAATGATTATTGATATCATCAACTAGGGGAGTCAGTTTTTTTAGATCTTTCCCAGATTTATCCCCAAGAAATACCTTCAAAAGGGAATTAACAATAGACATACTGTTTTTTTTTCAAATTTATTTAAAAATTACCAATTAGTATTAATCAAATTAGATTAATACTCATCCTCATTCCAAAGGTAATCTTCTTCTGTTGGAAAGTCAGGCCAAATTTCTTCAATCGATTCGTAAACATCACCTTCATCTTCAAGAGATTGAAGATTCTCTACTACTTCAAGAGGTGCACCAGTTCTAATTGAGAAGTCAATTAGCTCATCTTTTGAAGCTGGCCAAGGAGCATCACTTAGGTAAGAAGCTAATTCTAATGTCCAATACATACGACTTGTTTTCTGCAAAAGTATATTATAAGTTCAAAAAACCAAAAGTTTTTTATTCTTTTACCTTTGAAAATGAAAGAAGCAATAATAAAATTGATATTAGGATACAAACTCTAGCAATATAATCTCCATTTTTACTATAGAATGTTCTGAAATCAATAGCATAGGCTTTACCACTTAAAATCCCTTTTTTATTAAATGGTAATGTTGTATTATACTCTCCAACTTCATTTATAATTGTAGAAACACCAGAATTCGCACTTCTAACAATATATCTTCTGTTTTCAATGGCTCTTAATCTTGCATAACTTAACAGATGTCTATGGCCTGGTGTATCCCCCCACCATGAATCATTTGTAATAATTGAAATAAAATTAGCTCCTAGATCAACATAATTAGCAACATATTCTCCATCAATTGTCTCATAACATACAATTGAAATAGTTTTTAGGTCTTTTAAAGAGTGTTTAAATACTTTTCTTTCAGATTCATGCTGAGTACCCATAGAACGAATTGTCCCTCCTAGATCAATCATTACAGTCCCTATTATAGGTTCAAGGAATGACTTAAATGGCATATATTCACTTCCAACTACAAGTTTAGACTTATGATTATACTCAAAATCTTTATTTGCAGACATATTTATTGAAGAATTAAAATAGTCAACCCAAATATTGTCTCGGACTGGATTTGCTGATTTTGTAGGTTTTTCTTTTTGATTTTGATACAACTTATAAAATTGTATTCCAGAAATTAGATTGGTATTATTAAATTGACTCAAATAATTATTAAGACTATCATAAAGCTTTGTATATCTAAAATAATCTACATTTTCACCATATCCTTCGGAGAAAAATGTTTCTGATGTAAAGACAAAATCATATTCATTAGCACTCAATTCTTCATTAGTTAAATCCTTAAAAATTTTAAAATAATCAAGATTACTTTTAGAATTACCATATTTTGCACCCCAGGGGTCAATTTTTGGCTGGGTAATTAGAACTCTAAATTCCTCTCCTTTATTTATTTTTGGTTTAACTAAAAGTGAAACAAAAATTGGAAAGCTTATAAGAAGAATTCTGGGGATAATTCTAATATAAAATCGCCTCTTATCTATAAAACTTGAATATTTTCTTAATAAATTAAATAGTAAAAAATTAGCACATAATACCCAAAGACTTCCCCCAAATACTCCAGTATATTCATACCATTGAATCCAATCAATTCTTTCAGAAAATACATTTCCAAGGTTTAACCACGGCCAAGAAAATTCCCAGTTTAAATGAAATTTTTCAAATGAAATCCAGAATGTTATTAAAAATAGTGTCCCAGCTTTAAAATCTATTTTTCTCTTAACTCTTGAGTATAATAAAAATATTATTGAATAAAATGAAGAGTTAGCAACGTTTGCAAATATAGCTCCAGGTAGGGTTGTATAAACAATCCACCAAGTAGTAGCTATATTCCATGTAAGGAAAGCAACATATGAATAGAAGAATAACCTAAGATTTTTTTTTCCTAGATTATCATTGCTAATTATATCCTCCACAAAAAGTAAGGGTATCAAGCTAACAAAAATCAAAGGAGTTATTCCATTAACTGGCCAGGCGCTTGCTAATAACAACCCGCTAATTAATGAATAACCTAGAAGTCTACTCACTTTTAAAGTTTAATAAATTTTACAATCTAATATTACAATTTTTTTATAAATTGAGCGCCATTACTATCATGATAAAATCTTTTATACCTAACATTTTAACCTTATTAAATTTAATTTGTGGTTGTTTCTCAATAGCATTTGCATTTCAATTTCAATTTGATGCGGTTTTAATTTTAGTTTTGTTTGGTGTGCTTCTTGATTACTTAGATGGTCTTGCAGCTAGACTTTTAAATGCTGAATCCAATTTTGGTAAACATTTAGATTCATTGTCTGATATAATCACAAGTGGAGTTGTTCCAGGTATAGTAGTATATCAATTGTTTAAGTTATCTGGAAATAGAGTTACTGATTTTGATTTAAATGCTTACTTGTCTCCTATTTTAGATCTAGATCTTGTGTTCACTATATCTCCTATTGCGTTTATTGCATTCTTAATAACAGTTGGTTCAGCAATTAGATTAGCTAAATTTAATACAATAGATTACACTGATGAATTTGAGGGGCTTCCAACTCCTGCAAATGCGCTTTTCTTTGTTTCGCTACCAATCCTTATGGATCACCTATACCTTATTGAGTCAAAACAATACCTTTTAAATAATACCACTTTAATAATTTTAACTTTATCAAGTGTTATTCTTATGAATGTTCCATTTAGGCTTTTTTCATTAAGATTATCATTAAGGAAGTATGACTATAATATTTTTAAAATCTTAACTATCGTATTATCAATCCCAATAATTTTATTTTTTGGTCTTGGTGGATTCTCGCTTGTAATTATACTTTATCTCTTCTTAAATGTAATTAGAAATTTATGGTCATTGATTTAATTATAAATCAATTTTTTTTCTTTTAAACTCGAAGTTTTTTCCTAAATAAACTTTTCTTACCATTTCATCTTTAGCTAAGTCCTCAGGGATTCCTTCTTTAAGTATTTTTCCTTCAAACATAAGATATGTCCTGTCAGTTATTGCTAGTGTTTCTTGAACATTATGATCTGTAATTAGTATTCCAATATTTTTATTTTTCAAAACAGAAATTATTGATTGAATATCTTCAACAGCTATAGGATCTACTCCAGCAAAAGGTTCGTCTAATAATAAAAATTTTGGATCATTGGCAAGTGCTCTTGCAATTTCAGTTCTTCTTCTTTCACCTCCAGATAATAGATCACCTCTATTTTTCTTTATATTAATTAAACCAAATTCTTCCATTAGCTGCTCTGCCTTCATTTTTTGTTCTTTTTTTGACAAATCTGTGAATTCTAGAACACCTAATATGTTATCCTCAATTGAGAGTTTCCTAAAGACAGATTCTTCTTGAGCTAAATATCCAATTCCTCTCTGCGACCTTTGATACATTGGATAGCTTGAGATAATTTCATTATCTAAATATATATCACCATCTTCAGGTTTGATGATTCCAACTATCATGTAAAAAGAAGTTGTTTTACCAGCACCATTTGGTCCTAATAGTCCAACAATCTCTCCTTGATTTACTTCAATTGAAATACTGTCAACAACTTTTCTGCCTTTGTATGATTTTGAAATTTCTTTTGCTTTTAACTTCATATTTCTAATATTAAGTATTTAATTTTTTATATCCAATTTTTGATATTATAATACTTATCTCGTACAAAACTAAAATAGGAATACTTACAATTATTTGGCTAGCAATATCTGGAGGAGTAATTATTGCAGAAAGACTTAATACTATTACTAAAGCAAATTTTCTATTTCTTCTAAGAAAGTCAGGAGTTACAAGCCCTACCTTTGTTAGATAATGAATGATTATAGGTAATTCAAAGATCAAACCAGAGGCAAGAACTGAAGCCCTAAGAAGACCTATGTAGCTATTTAAGTCAAAATCATTAAATACCTCAGAGCTTATGGTATAGTTTCCTAAAAAATTTATTGAAAGAGGAGTAACCACATAATATCCAAATAAAACTCCTATAAAAAATAAAGTTGAGGAAATAAAGATAAAGCCTCTTGCGCCTTCCTTCTCCTTCTTGTATAAACCTGGACTAATAAATTTCCAAAATTCATATACTACATAGGGAAATGCAAGAATAAACCCAGCAAGTATAGATGTCCAAAGGTGAGCAGAAAATTGTCCAGAAACAGTTCTACTTTGAACTCTAAATGGAAGTTCTTCAAAGCAAAAGGCATCACCTCCAATAGACTGTGATATTGAACAAAATACTTGATAACTAATAAAGTCACCTTTCTTAGGTCCAAAAATAATTTGATCAAAAATTATATCCTTAGCTAAAAATGCTACTACAGCAACTATTAATACAGATATAGTTGATCTTATAATATGCCATCTTAATTCCTCAAGATGATCTAAAAATGACATGTCTCGAGAGGGGTTACTCATCATTAATACCTTGCTTTATTATATCTAGAATGTGTACAATGCCTATATATATATAATTATTGTCAGTTACTAACACTTGACTTATATTATTCTTTTTCATTACCCCTAATGCATCAAATGCTAAGGTGTCCTCGCTCAAAACTTTAGGATTTTTATTCATTAAATCTGAAGCCAATACTTTATCAACATCATGTTTTTTCTCAATAATCCTTCTGATATCCCCATCAGTTATTATTCCAATAATTTTATCAGAATCAATAACAGCAGTTGCTCCATACATATTTGATGAAATTTCATCAATAATTTCAAAAAAAGTAGATGAGAGGCTAACTCTTGGTATTCTGTTTTTATCAATTAAATAATTAAGCTTTAGACTAAGTTTCTTTCCTAAATTTCCAGATGGATGATATATACTAAAGTCACTTGGACTAAAACCCTTAATTTTTTGAAGAGTCATTGCTATTGCATCCCCAATTGCTAGGTGACATGAAGAGCTTGTTGTAGGAGCAAGATTATTATGGCATGCCTCTCTTTCAATCTCAGTATGAATGAATAAATCCGACAATTTATCTAATAGAGAACCTTTTTTGCATGAAATCCCAATTAGCTTAATGGCTTGTTTTTTAAGGTGATTAGAAAGAGTTTCTATTTCTTTTGACTCTCCACTCTTTGATATACATATTATAATATCATCATTACCTATAACTCCAATATCACCATGAAGTGCATCTCCCAAATGTAAAAAAATTGACTTGGATCCTGTAGAATTTAGTGTAGCAGAAATTTTCATACCAATAATTGCACTTTTACCAATTCCGGTCAGAACTATTTTACCATTGCAAGCTTTTAATGTATTTATTATTTCACAAAAGTTTGAATCTATAACTTTTGAAAGATCTGAAATAGATTTTGACTCTAAATAAAGTGTATCTAAAGCAATTTTTTTTATTATCTGTTGATTAGCCAAAATGGGAAATTTATTTTAAATTGTATATACTGCAAATTTAAGCAATTTGAAAAAACTAAAGTTTGGATAGTCTAAAGAGCCAATTAAAAGAGAAATTTGGTTTTACATCCTTTAAAAATTTACAAGAACCAATAATTAATAATCTTCTTGAAGGAAATAACTCTTTTGTTATAATGCCTACAGGAGGAGGTAAATCTTTGTGCTATCAACTGCCTGCTATGATACTAGATGGTACAGCTATAGTAGTTTCCCCTTTGATTGCATTAATGAAGAATCAAGTTGATTTGATTCGCACTAATAATACAAAAGATTCAATTGCACATGTTTTAAATTCAACGTTGAGTAAAGATGAAATAGAAAAAGTTAAAAATGATGTACTGACAAAAGAAACAAAGTTACTATTTGTTGCCCCTGAAACCCTATCTAAGCCAAATACTATTGAATTTCTTAAGAAGTCAAATATATCATTTCTAGCTATTGATGAGGCTCACTGTATATCTGAATGGGGACATGATTTTAGACCAGAATATAGAAAGATAAGAGATATAATTGATCAAATTAATTCTAATATCAAGATTATCGCTTTAACAGCAACAGCAACACCCAAAGTTCAAGACGACATAATAAAGAATCTAAAAATTGATAATTCAAAAATATTTAAGTCATCATTTAATCGACACAATTTATATTATGAGGTAAGAGCTAAAAATGATAATACGGATATAGACCTTCTAAAATTCATAAAGTCAAATCAAAATGAATCTGGAATTATTTACTGTTTATCTAGAAAAAATGTAGAGGAACTTTCCCAATTGCTAAATATGAATGGTGTTAAAAGTTTACCTTACCATGCTGGACTTGAAAAAAAATTTAGAGAAGAAAATCAAGATAGGTTTCTGAAGGATGAATGTGACGTTATAGTAGCAACTATAGCTTTTGGAATGGGGATTGATAAACCGGATGTAAGGTATGTTGTCCACTATAGTGTGCCAAAAAGTATTGAAGGTTATTACCAGGAGACTGGAAGAGCTGGAAGAGATGGCGGAAAAGGTCATTGCCTTATGTATTATTCCTTTAAGGATGTTGAAAAATTAGAAAAACTTTTATCCAAGAAGAAATCATCAGAAAGGAACATTGGTATTATGTTGCTTAAAGAAGTCTCTACTTTTGCAGAATCATCTATTTCAAGAAGAAAATATCTGCTTAATTACTTTGGGGAAAAATATGATCCAAACATCAATAATGATCATGAAATGGATGAT
>Ga0114933_10004474_pt1 | contig 13080 bp, 10 predicted proteins | sample 4SBtaG_FD_89691 | JGI IMG/M metagenome (GOLD analysis project Ga0114933, IMG submission 89691) | Deep subsurface microbial communities from Kolumbo volcano to uncover new lineages of life (NeLLi) - 4SBTROV12_W25 metaG | ecosystem: Environmental > Aquatic > Marine > Volcanic | place: Kolumbo...
CGACGATTCCGTCGCCGCACGTCGGCAGCGCGCAGACGCCCGAGCACTCGTCGCCGTCGGCCGTGTTGCCGTCGTCGCACGACTCGCCAGGGCCCACGAATCCATCGCCGCATGTCGCGTCTTCACAGGTGTCGAGGCAGGTGTCCGTGTTGTCGGTGTTGCCGTCGTCACACGCTTCGGTGCCCTGCACGATTCCGTCACCGCAGCCGGGCAAGGCACAGACCGCCGTGCAGCCATCACCGTCGAGCGCGTTTCCGTCGTCGCACTCCTCCTCGCCCAGTCGCACGACGCCGTCTCCGCAGCGGGCCGCGACGCACGTGCCCAAGCAGGCGTCGTCATCGGTGTCGTTCCCGTCGTCGCATTCCTCGCCGGGGTCCACCACGCCGTCACCGCAGCCGGAAGCTGGAGCCGCGTCACCCACGCCGCCGTCCTCGCCGCTGCCACTTGCGCAGCCGGCGAGGACGAGAGCCAGGAACAGAGATGCATCACGTAAAGAAGAGCGGAAAGTCACAGTGGCACCCTAGCAGCCCAGCCGACCTCCGCCGAGTGATCGGCGCACGGCGCACGAGGGAGCTCAGGGCGCCATGGAGAGGTGCAGGGTGGCCCCGTCAACGATGCTGGCGTGGGGCAGGCGAAAGTCGGAAAGCACGACGTCTCCCAGCCGCGCCTCGGTCGGCGCCGGCGCCGCGTCGCTCGCGTCGGGCGCCTCGATCACGAAGGTGCCGTCAGGAAGCGTAATCTCAGTGCGGGTCGAGAGGGGGCTGCCCACCAGGTAGTGGTCCTCGCCGGTGATCGGAAAGATGCCGATCGTCGCGAGCACCAACCACGCGCTCAGCGTGCCTGCGTCGTCGTTTCCGGGGAGCCCGGTGGGCCCATCGCCATACCAAGAACGGGCCACCCAGCGGCTCCAGCGCCCACCCTCGTCGGGCGCGCCGAGCGCCGTGAACACGTAGGCGGCGTGCAGATCGGGCTCGTTTCCGTGCCAGTACCAGACCGGCGGCAGCGCCGTGCGCCGCTCCCGGACAGAGGCCTCGAAGAACGTACGGAGCCGGCCGAGCATCACGTCGCTACCGCCCATGTGCTCCGCGAGCCCATCGAGATCGTGGGGGACGAGCCAGAGGTACTGCCAGACCGTTCCCTCGCTCAGGTACTCCTGCCAGCGGTCATCGTCGAAGCTCTCGACGAAGCGCCCGTCCTCGTGCCGACCGACGAAGAACTCACGCTCGGGGTCCCAGGTGTTTCGCCAGTTGCCCGCGCGCTCGCGAAAGCGCGTGGCGTCTGCGGTCTCGTCCAACGCATCCGCGAGCGTCGCCAAGGCCCAGTCCGCGTAGGCGAACTCGAGCGTCTCGCTCGTACTCCAGCCTCCCGCCTCGACCGGCATGTAGCCGAGGCGGTCGTAGATCTCTGCGTTCCCGCGCCCCCCAAACGCGTCGCTGGCGACACCGAACGCGCTCCGGCGAAGCGCATCGTAGGAGCCGGGCAGATCGAAGTCCCAGAGGCCCTTCACCCAGGAGTCCGCCATCACGAGCGCGACGGGGTCGCCGATCATGCCGCCGGTGTACCCGATGCCCTGGGGCCAGCGCGGCATCGCGCCACCGTCCCGCGCCATCGCGGCCAGCGAGCGCAAGAAGTCGAGCTGCACCTCGGGGTAGAGTAGCGTCAACATCGGATGCAACGTTCGGTAGGTGTCCCAGAGCGAGAAGTCGGTGTAGTAGTTGTAGCCGACGGCCTCGTGCACCTCCTGGTCGAGCCCGCGGTAGCGACCATCCACATCGGTCGCCAACGTGGGCATCAGGAGTGCGTGGTAGAGCGCGGTATAGAAGCGCCGGAAGTCCTGCTCCTGACGGGCTTCGATGCGTACACGAGAGAGCCACTGCTCCCAGACCGCCTCGGTGTTGGCGCGGACCGCGTCGAAGTCGAAGGCGAGCGACTCTGCCGCGAGGTTCGCGCGAGCTCCCTCGACGTCGACGTAGGAGATCGCGACCTCGAGCACCACCGCGTCGGCGTCCGCCGGGTCGAAGTCGAACCACGCGCCGCTCGCGCCACCGGTCGCCGCAGTCCCCGACTCGGTGAGCGCGTCGTCAGCGTAGACGCCGTAGCTCACGAACGGGCGGTCGAAGCGCGCAACGAAGTAGATGGGGTTTCCGCCGAAGCGGCCAGCGTATCCGCCGGTGGTGGTGGCGAAGCCCGAGATCTCACCGGAGGCGGCGTCGATGTTGATCGCGCCGTCGCTGACGGTGTTGTCCGAGGACACGCGGTGCCCGATGTCGAAGAGGACCGCCTGAGAGCCGCCGCCGAACGTGTATCGGTGCACGGCCACGCGATCGGTGGTCGTGAGCTCCGCTCGAATGCCGCCCCGTTCGAGCGTCACCGCGTAGTAGCCGGGCGAGGCGACCTCGTCGCTGAACTGCGACATGTAGCCTTCTTGCCGGGTGAAGGTCGGCTCCATCTGAGGGATCGGCATCACGCCGAGGTTCCCGTACGTCGCGGTGCCCGTGCCGTGCATCCTCGTGTGGCTGAAGCCGTTGATGAAGTCGTCACTCGCGGCGTAGCCCGCGGTGTGCGTGAAGGCCGCGGCGCCACCTTCGGCTTGGGTGTCAGGCCCCGGGTGAACCATGCCGTACGGGGTCGCCGGGCCGGGGTAACAGTTGCCGAGGTCGTTGTAGCCAGAGCCGCCCGTGCCGAGGAAAGGGTCGACATGTTCGATCAACGGTTCCGAGGCCGGCGTACTCGGAGGAGGCGGCCCGGCGTCCTCGGGCGTGGCCATCCCGGCGTCTGGTGTGGGGCCCGCGTCGACGGGATCGGGGTCGGGATCCGTGCAGCCCAGCACGACGAGAGACAGCGCAACGAGGGTCCACCGCATCCGAGCAATCTACACGCCCGGGAGCAGTGATGCATGGGCCGGCGTGAGGCCCCGCTCGCGCTGGCCGAGACGAGCCGCGGGGAACGAGGCCGCCGGCACGGCCCGCCCGCCCTTGCTGGCTCTTGCCGCCGATGATACGGCTCCGCCGTGGTGGTCGAGAAAGTCCCGAAGAGTCCGACGTCGCGCAGTGCGCACGTGGGCCAACGGGCCTTCGCGGCGCTTACCCTCGCCGCGGCCGGTGAGGGAGCCGTCACGACCATCCTGACCGTCGCTCACGGCGGCGGACTCGTGGACGCCCTGGTGGCCTGGGGTGTGACCTTTGGGCTCCTCCTCCCGGTCGTCGTGCTCGGAACCTCGGTCGCCTGGGCGCTCTTTGGGCGCCCATCGGCGACCCGGTTTTGGATGGGACTGACGAGCACGCTCGGCGGTTCACCGCGCGCTGGCTCCGTCGCCGTGCTCATGCTCTCCGCCGCTTTCGGGCTGAGCCTGCTCGGCGCTCAGAAGATCGGCGTCCAGTTCATTCAAAACATGACCGATCGCTTCGCCGCGCTCGCCACGGCGCTGCTCGCGCTGGGGTTGCTGCCGATCACCTTCGGCCTCGCGGGGCTCCTCGGACGACCATTGGGAAGAGCCCTGACCAGCCCCGCGATGAGCCGCGTGCGCTTCCTCGCTCACCCCGCCACCGGCTTTGTGTTGCTCGGCGTCGGCGCCGGCCTCGTGATCTCGCGGTCGCTCGATTGGAACTGGGTCGTGCTTCCGGTGAGCCTGCTGGTCGGGTTTGCTGCGACCCCGCTGCGCAGCTCACGGTGGCTGAGCGCGCTCCTGCTCGCCGGGGCGCTGCTCGGCATCGCGACCTGGCCGCTCTTGGGCGGGTCCCTGCCAGCCACCGTCGGCAGTGTGCTGCGTACGGGTCCCCCGTTCGCGGGTCTCTTGATCCGAGGGGTCGGCTCACGTTTCGACGCCGACGAAGACGGGTACGCGCGGCCGCCGATCGGTCTCGACTGCGACGACGGGAACGAGGCCATCAACCCGGGAGCGCGCGACGAGCCGGGCAACGGCGTCGACGAGAACTGCAGTGGCTCGGACGGGATCGTCTACGAGCTCCCCCCCGCCCCCTCGGTCGAGCCCCCGGAGGGCATGCCAGACCGGCTCAACGTGGTCTTGCTCATGCTCGACACGCTGCGTCCAGATCACACGGGCTTTGGGGGCTACGAGCGTGACGTCACGCCGAACCTCGACGCGTTCCGCGAGACCGCGACGCACTTCACCCACGCGCGCAGCACCTCGGTCGGGAGCATGCTCTCGCTGACATCCATCTTCACCGGCTACTACGTGCAGGGGCTCGCCATCACGGTGGTGCCGGGGCGCACGACCGTGGAGCCCCAAGTGAACATGATCGCAGAGCAGCTGCGACAGCGCGGCTACGCCACAGCCGGCTTCACGATTCCGCACTTCTTTCACGTTTCTCGGGGGCTCGAGCAGGGCTTCCAGACGTTCGAGAGCCCCTGGCCCATTTCCGAGTGGGCGGAGTACTTCGGACGCAGCGACCCCGAGACCACGGACGCCGCCATCGGCTTCATCGAGAGCCGCCCCGAAGATCGCCCCTTCTTCCTCTTCGGCCACTACCGGTGCGCGCACGGGCCGTACGTCCATCACCCCGAGCACGACTTCGGCAGCGACAGCATCGCGGAGTACGACAGCTCAGCCGCCTCGTGCGACGAGCACGTGGGCCGCCTGCTCGACGTGATCGACCGACCGGAGCTCCGGGACGAGACGGCCGTGATCATCTTCAGCGACCACGGCGAAGAGCTCGGCTACCGGGGCCACGAGTACCACGGCAGTTCGCTCTACGAGCCCGCCATCCGGACCGTGCTCCTGCTGCGCGTGCCCGGGGCCGACCTTCCTCCGTCGGTCGACGCGCCGGTCGTGCTCACCGACATCAACCCGACGATCCGGCAGATCGCGGGCGTCGAGCTCCCGAGCTCACTTCACGGCTGGAGCCTCTTCACCCACACCGGCGGCACGGATGAGGATCCGCCAGAGCGACCGATCTTCTTCTTCACCGGTCACATCGGCCGCACCTCACCGGTGATGATCCGCGGCCTGCTCGACCGAGGGCGCATGTACCTGCGCGACACCCAGAACGGGACGGCCGAGCTCTACGATCTGAACGTGGATCCGGCCCAGGAGACGGATCTCTCGGTCAGCGACCCCGTGGAGGCGAGCCGCATGAGCGAGCTGCTCGACGGACTCTTCGAGCACATCTCCCAGCCCGTCGAGCCGTAGCGGTCAGCGGCGCCGCGGGCGCACCACGACGCGCGGGGTGCCTCGCCCACCGCGCCGAACGGTGACCGCAGGCTGACGCCGATCTCGGCGGCGGTCGCTCCGACGATCTCGACGCTGGTCGCGCCGGGTCTGCCGCCGGTCGCGGCGCGCGTCTCGGCGATCCTGACGTCGATCCCGGCGCGCCTCGCGACGGTCTTGCCGTCGCTCGCGCCTCGCCTGGCGACGCCACCGGCGTCGCTGGTCGAAGTCGAGCTCCACGCGGCGCGAGCCGCGGCGGGCCCAGCCACCACGGTGGTAGACCCAGCGGCCCCCCTCGTTGACCCACTGGGGCTGGACCACCGTGTAGCCCGGTCGATCCTGAACCCAGTAGCCCGGCACCCAGACCCACTGCTGAGACGGATCCTGCCAAGTCCAGTACCCGGGGACCCACGTATGGGCTGGCGCCGGCGCCGGCGCGTGCACGACGCGCCGCGGGGCTGGCGGAGCGCTCCGCGGCGTGATGGTCACCGTCACCTGTGCCGATGCGGAGAACGGTACGCAGACCAATGCAGCCCCGAGCGCCGCGAGGAGGAGTCGCTTCTTCATGCCTCCATGACGACAGCAATCGCGTTCGGATTCAAGAGCGGGCTCTCCAACCCGGATCTGAGCCGATCACCGGCGCCGGTGAATCTAGGCTCTCTCGACGGCAACCACATCATCCAAGCCACCGTGTTCACTGAAGAGATCACCGCCGCCGCCTCCTGGACAGCCACGACCTGTTCGAGTAGTCCGGCCGACATGTTGCCAGCGACCGGTTCGCGCAGCGTGCTGATGATCGCCCCGTATTGGCCGCCCGTGAACGCGATGGGCACGCGACGCTCCTTGCGACTGGCTCGCCGGCTGCCGGCGCTGGGCTGGGACCCCCTGATCCTGACGCCGGACCCGCCGGGGGCCTTCTCGCTCGGCCGCCCCAACCTGGCCCCGGACATGCGCGAGCCGCCGGTCTCGGTAACGAAGGTGCCGGCGCTCTTCCCGATGCTGCGCGTGGCCAAGGGAGTGCGCGCGCTGCTCCAGACCCGAGCGAAGCTCCCGAGGCTGGAGCGGCTGGTCCAGATCGCCATCGCCCGCTCTCTCTTGCCCGACCACTTCGTCGAGTGGGCCCCGGCCGTGATTCGGGCCGCCCGAAGGTTGGTCCGCGAACACGAGATCGACGCCGTCTGGACCACCGCGCCCCCCTTCGGAGCAGCGGTGGTAGGAGCGCTGGTGAGCCAAGCGATCAGCCGCCCGCTCGTGGTGGACTACCGAGATCCCTGGACGCAGGCGCCCAGACTGCGGCCCCGCCGGAACCCGCTCGGCGTGCCCCACTGGGCGCTGGAGGAGCTCGAGCGAGCCGTGCTCCGCAGGGCCGACGGCGTCGCCTACGTGTATCCGGAGAACCTCGCCTGGAACGAGCAGCGGTTTGGCAAGCGCGCCCCCGCCAAGTGGGCGGTGATTCCCAACGGATACGATGAGGCCGATTTCCCGGAGGGCGCTCCGACGAACTTCGAGGTTCCGACCGTGCTCTACGGCGGCAGCTGCTATGGCGGACGCACGATGCAGCCCGTGCTCCGGGCGCTGAGCTCGCTCCTCGCGGCCGGACGCGCGGCCCCCCGGCTCTTGATCCACGGTGAGCTCGATCCCGCGTCGGCGAAGCTCGTCGCCGACTCCGACGCGCTGGGCGAGCTCGTCGACATACGCCCGCGCGTGCCCATGAGCGTGATCGCGCCGAAGATGCGAGGCGCTCAGGCGCTGCTCTTGCTGACCGGCGGCGAGCACAAACACGCGGTGGCAGCGAAGATCTTCGACTACTTTCTGGCGGCTCGTCCCGTGCTCGCCTACGGGCCCCGTGGCAGCTCCGTGTCCAAGATTCTCTTGGATAGCAAGGCCGGCGTGTGGGTGAATCACGAAGACGGCGAGCGCGCGCTCGCGGATGCGCTGGAGCGCGTCGCCCTGAACGATTTTCCCTATGCACCGGACTCGGAAGAGATCGGGCGCTGGTCAGCTGACGCGATGGCCGAACGAACCGCTGCCCTTTTGAACGAGGTGACTTGAAGCCGTGCTGAAAATCATTTCCGTGGTCGGGGCCCGCCCCAACTTCATGAAGGTGGCGCCGATCCATCGCGCCGTCTCTGCCCGCGACGACATGGAGCACCTCGTCGTGCACACGGGGCAGCACTACGACGCGATCATGTCGGACGCGTTCTTCCGCGATCTCGATCTCCCGAAGCCCGCTCGGTTTCTCGGGGTGGGCTCGGCTTCCCACGCGCAGCAGACCGCCAAGATCTTGGTGGAGTTCGAGAAGGCTTGCCTCGAGCTCGAGCCCGACCTGGTGATCGTGGTGGGCGACGTGAACTCGACGATGGCCGCCGCGCTCGTCGCGTCGAAGCTCAACATCCCGGTCGCACATGTCGAAGCCGGCCTGCGAAGCTTCGATCGAACGATGCCCGAGGAGGTCAACCGAGCCGCGACCGACGCGGTCGCGCAGTGGGCCTTCGTGACCGAGCCGAGCGCCATCGCGAACCTGGTCAGCGAGGGTTGGCCGCGGGATCGCGTGCTCTTCGTCGGCAACACCATGATCGATACGCTCGTGCGGGCTCTCCCCGAAGCGAAGGAGCAAGCTGGCCTCGATGAGCTAGGGCTCGAGGCGCAGAGCTACGCGCTCGTCACGATCCACCGGCCGTCCAACGTCGATGATCTGGCTCAGCTCTCCTCCATGGTTGGCTTCCTGGAGTGGCTCGCGGAGCAGCAGCCGGTGGTGTTCCCGCTGCACCCGCGTACCCGCAAGCGCCTGGCCGAACACGGGCTGCTGGAGAAGCTCGAGTCGCACACCCAGATCCATGCGCTGGCGCCCCTGCCTTATCCGCGCTTCCTGGGGCTCATGGCCTCGGCAAAGCTCGTGGTCACCGACTCGGGCGGGATCCAGGAAGAGACGACCTACCTGCAGGTCCCGTGCGTCACGGCGCGCACCACGACCGAGCGACCGGTCACGTGTGAGCAGGGCACCAACCGGCTCTGTGCGCCAGAGCCGGCGGCGCTTCGCGAGGCCGTCACGGCCGTGCTCGCAGGCGGCGCGTCCGGCACCATCCCGCCGTACTGGGACGGGCTGGCCGCGGAGCGCATCGTCGAACACATCCGAGATCTCCGGGAGCGCGGGCAGCTCGGCGTGAGCCGTCCGTAGCCGCACCCAACCGGGCGCGGCTCAGCCGCGCTTCTTCAGGCAGAGGCAGGTGAGCTGGTGCGTCTCGGTCGCGCTGACCTTGGCCGGGGCGTCGAGCAGCTCTCCGACCGTCCAGTGCTCGCCCGTGAACATCCGCCAGAACTCTTGTCGTTCGAGCTCCGCATCGTTCTCCTCGAGCCAATGGTCGAGGTTGGCGCGGGAGTACTGCTGACACACGTACGGCGCGTTCTGGCCGTAGCTCGCCCCCGGCAGGTCGTAGGCGTTCGAGACGTACGCGCCTTCGTTGTAGGGGCAGGTGATCACCACGCGCCCGCCGGGCTTGGTCAACGAGAAGAGGCCGCGGACCGCTTGGTCGAACTGCTCGATGTGCTCGAGCACACTGACGCACGTGACCATGTCGAACTGCTCGTCGATCTGCGGTGACCGGATGTCGTCATCGAGCACGTGGTAGTGCCGGTTGTACATGCCCGACGGCCAGTAGTCGGTGACGTTGTCCATCGCGGTCACCATCAGCCCGCAGGAGCGAAGCAGGCTCGGCAGCGCCGTCACGCCGGAGCCGACGTCGAGCACCGTCTCGGGGCAAGCATGGGTGACCTGTTCGAAGACGAAGCGGTACTCCATCGGGCGCTCGTTGCGCCGGTAGGACTGCCGCTTCCACTCCCTCTTGGTGAGCTGCTGAATCGCTAGCGAGAGCCCACGACCGGCGGCTCGACGCATGCTGCTGAGGGGCTTCATCGTCACTCCCATTCGATCTCGGCGAGCGCCCCACCGTGCAGGTGGAACGAGCGTACATCGACGCGAATCTTGTTCACCTCGTCGAGGCCAACCTCGTGCTCGACCCACTCCGGACGAGGCTCCACGGCCTCCCAGGTCTGCTCGATCGTGCGAGCGAGCTCTCCGTCGGAGAACACCTCGATGTTGGCCTGACGCACAGCGCGATCGTTGTATTGGCGGTTGTGACCATTCAGAAGTCGGATGCGTTCTACCCGCGTCGGCGGCTCGATCGTGATCTCCAGCCACCCGACCGCGCGGCTCGGCAGCTGCCACTCGGTGTTGGGGTTGCCGTCGATGGCGCCCTCCGGACCGCCAAAGTCTGCAGCCCACTGGCCCGACGCGGTGACGTTCACGCCCTCGGGCGTGCGAAGGCCCAGGTAGGACCCAATGCTCACGGCGAGAAGGACGGCGATGACGCCGCCAACCCTCGCAAAACGAGACCACGCGCGATCTCGGCTCGAGGTCAGGCCGGGCGCGATCGCTGCGTCGACGTGTCGCCGCGACGTGACGAGCTTCTGAAAGAGTTCGCCCTCCTTCGAGCTCATGTCCTCGTCCCACTCGGGCAGCACCGCGTCGCGCATGGCGCTCCGCGCCGCCTCGAGGTCGTCGAGGCGAGACTTGGAGAGACCCTGGCTCTGGAGCACCGAGCGCAGCGTCGGCGCCGGGCTGGTCGCTCGGTTGGAGGTGTCTGCCGTGGGCGGGGGTGAATCCGAGGGCGTGGGCGAGGCCGTGGGCGAGTCCGAGGCCGTGGGCGAGTCCGAGGCCGTGGGCGAGTCCGAGGGCGCGTCCGTGGGCGAGTCCGAGGGCGCGTCCGAGGCCGAATCTGCGGGCGCGTCCGAGGCCGAATCTGCGGGCGCGTCCGAGGCCGAATCTGCGGGCGCGTCCGTGGGCGAGTCCGAGGGCGCGTCCGAGGCCGAATCTGCGGGCGCGTCCGAGGCGGAATCTGCGGGCGCGTCCGTGGGCGAATCTGCGGGCGCGTCCGTGGCCGAATCTGCGGGCGCGTCCGTGGCGGAATCTACGGGCTCGTCCGTGGCTGCAGGGGTGGCGGGTTCCGCGGAGGCGTAATCTGGGGTGGGGGCCGATGCTGGCACGGCATCGCCGCGCAGGGCGGCCCCGAAGGGCTCCACCATGTCCAGGGTCGCTTCCAGGGCCTGGGCCGCGAGGCGCAGGCCCTCTGCGGCGTGGCCATTCGACCACAGGGCTTCGGCGGCCTCCGCGCGCTGACGCCCCACGAGCAGACGGCGCAGCAGGGACGCGCGATCGACGTCCGAGAGCCGCTTGGCCGTCGCTGCGGCGCCGGAGAGCCAGAAAAACTCGGCTACGCGCCCAGGGCGCTGGTCGGTACGTGCCACGGCGAACCCTTACCTGGGCCTTGGCCGACCATCAAGCGCGCACTTCGAGGGGGATCGCCGAAGCCGGGTCGTAGCTTGCTTCGGAGGACTCGATGACCAAGAATTCGGGTTCGAGCTTCAAGGGGACCCCGACATGAACGGACGACCGCTACGCTTCGCCACCGCTCTCAGCGCCCTCCTCCTCGGGCTGGCTTTCGCGGGGCCCGCCCAGGCCCAGTCGGTCGTGGTGCAGGGACAAGTGCAGGTGCAGCCCTACGGCTCGCCGCAGGGCTCGGCCCAGCCCCCGCCGGGCTACGGGGTGCAGGGACAGGTCTACGTGCAGCCGACCTACCAGCCAAACTATGCCCCGACGTACGCGCGCAGGCAGCCGCAGCTCCGGTACGAGGACCGCGAGACCACCATCAAAGGCCTTTGGATCCCGGGCGTCATCATCTTCGGTGTGAGCTGGGGTCTGACCTCCGTCTTCGCCTCGAGCCTGAGCTTTAGCGACGACTACGCGACCTGGTCGTTTGTGCCGTTGGTCGGCCCGTGGGTCGCGCTCGGCTACGCCAATACGGACGCAGAGACCACGGGATCCGTGATCGCCGGCATCGCCCAAACGGCGGGGCTCGCGATGTTCGTGCTCGGCCTCTCGCTGACCCGGACGGTGCGCGTCGCCACGTACTCGCTCGGCGACGAAGAGCAGGCTCCGCGGCTCGCCTTCGACCTGCTGCCGACGCCAGGGGGCGCGCGAGCCGGGCTCACGCTCTCGCACTTCTGAGGCTCGCTGGGCGGCTCACGACTTGCCGACGCTGATCTTCCAAACGCTGCACGGCAGCCGGGCCTACGGACTGGCTCGTCCCGGATCCGACACCGACATCAAAGGGGTCATCGTCGGGCCGGCCCGTTGGTACTTCGGCTTTTCGCCAGCGCCGGAACAGCTCGAGCTGAGCGCCGACCACGTGCACTACGAGCTGCGAAAGTTCATGCGGCTCGCAGCGGCGAACAACCCGAGCGTGCTCGAAGTGCTTTTCGCCCACGAGGACGACCACCGGGTGGTCACCAAGACAGGGGAGCGACTCCTCGCCGCCCGCCCCACGATCCTCAGCAAGCGCACCGCAGACACGTTTGGTGGATACGCCCTCTCGCAGCTGTCTCGAATTCGACGGCATCGGCGCTGGCTGCTCTCCCCGCCGAGCGGAGCGCCGACGCGTGAGGCGTTTGGCCTCGGCTCCACGCCCGTCCTGCCCAAGTCGGAGCTCGGCGCGGCCGAGGCGCTACGAGAGCGGGCTGCGCTGGAGCTGCCGAAGAGCTTCATCGCGGTCTTGGACCGGGAGCGGCGATACCGGGCCGCCCAGAAGGAGTGGCAGCAGTTCCGACACTGGGAGAAGCACCGCAATCCCGCGCGCGCCGCGCTCGAAGCGGCACACGGATATGACACGAAACATGCGATGCACCTGGTGCGCTTGAGCCGCATGGCCGTCGAGATCTTGGAGACGGGGCAAGTCCATGTTCGACGGGACGATCGTGAAGAGCTCTTGGCGGTGCGAGACGGCGCTTGGAGCTACGACGCGCTCATCGAACGCAGTGAGGGCCTGCGCGCGCGCATTGCGTCGGCCAAGGAGCGCTCTTCTCTGCCGGACGACGCGCATGAGGCCGGGCTCGACGCGCTCTGCGCCGACTTGGTCGAGGAGGTCCTGCTGTGCCGCTAGTCCCCGACCTGCCCGTGGCCCGCGCATTTGTCGCCGCGCACCCACCGCCCGGAGCGATCTTGCATGTTGGGCTCGTCGGCGCGCACGCCTACGGTTTCCCCTCACCCGACAGCGACCTGGACCTCAAGGGCATGCACATCGCCCCAACCCGCTCACTTCTCGGGCTGTCGCGGCCTCCGGAGACCCACGATGTGCTGAAGATCTGGCGGGACGTCGAACACGACCTCACCACCCATGAGGTCGGCCGCGCGCTCGAGCTCCTGCTCCGGGGCAACGGCAACGTGCTGGAGCGACTGATGACGCCGCTTCAGCTGCACGAGACCGCAGACCTCTTGGCGTTGCGCGAGCTCGCGCAGGGCTCACTCTCGAAGCGTCTCGCCGCGCACTACCGCGGGTATTTTCGGGGCATGTGCCGGGAGCACGTCCGGGCCCCGACCGCCAAGAAGCTCCTCTACGCGTTTCGCGTCGCCCTCACCGGCCTACACCTCCTGCAGACGCAGGAGCTCGTTACCGACCTGCGCATCACCGCCCCGACCTACGGGTTCGACGTCGCGGAGCTCATCGAACTCAAACGCAACGCTCACGAAAAGAGCGGCCTCCCTCCCGAGCTCGACGCCGAGCACCGCCAGCGTTGGCCCGAGCTCGAAGCCCGCCTCGACCGGGCGCTCGAGCGCACCGAACTCCCCGACGCTCCTGGCAACGTACCGGCCATGCACGATTGGCTCATCGCTCGCCGCCTCGACGCCCTCCCGGAGGGATCGCCCCCGCAAATCAACAGGACCTCCCCGGGATAGGGGACGTAGTGTTGACTTGTTGCCTTGCTGACGTGTTGACTTGTCGTGAACACATGGGGAAGGCTTGGCCAGACGGGGCGTAGACCCTTTCGATGCTGGAAATTCTGTTCGTCCGTTGGTTCTA
>Ga0114933_10004476_pt1 | contig 13076 bp, 11 predicted proteins | sample 4SBtaG_FD_89691 | JGI IMG/M metagenome (GOLD analysis project Ga0114933, IMG submission 89691) | Deep subsurface microbial communities from Kolumbo volcano to uncover new lineages of life (NeLLi) - 4SBTROV12_W25 metaG | ecosystem: Environmental > Aquatic > Marine > Volcanic | place: Kolumbo...
ACACCTTGATCTTCATCATATTCGAAAGAGACGTTATTAAATCTAACATTACCTCGACTTATTCTAAGATCTTTAGCATCAGGTACTTCTTCAACAGGTGATGGAAGGTCAAGAATTGCGAATACACGAGTTCCTGCAGAATGTGCTCGAGCATATATATTAATTATAAAACCAAGACTACGAACCGGTACTTGCATTAGTGTTAAATATAATTGGAAAGCAGTTAATTCACCTACAGTCATATTTCCAGCGCGAATTTCTATAACACCTAACCAAAAAACAACAGCTAAAGACAATAACCACATACCTTGCAAAAAAGGCTCATTAAAAGCTTGAAATTTTGCAGTTCTGTAAGATTCATTGAAAAGTTGTTGGACTTTTTCATCAAATTTTTGCTGCTCAAATTGTGCGCGGGAAAAGGCTTTGACCACTCGTTGACCACTTAAGTTCTCTTGAAGAACATTCGCCATTTCACCTTGTAATTCTTGAATACGTAACCATATAGGCCTTAACTTGAGTGACACAAATCCTGCTTGAATACCTACAAAGGGAACAAATATTAGAGCAATTAAACCAACACGTAAATTTGTTGCGATCATCAAGCTGTAAGTTATCGATACCAAAACAATTACAAAAATTAGTCGGATAACACCAACATTAACAAACATCCTTACGCCTTCAACATCTTGTGTCGCACGAGACATTATTTGCCCTATTTCAGCTTTGTCATGATAAGCGTATGAAAGTCTTTGAAGTCTTTCATAGATATCATTTCGCAAATCATAAGCAATAGTTTGACCAAGGCGTTCAGCTAGATAGGTCTGTGCATATACAAATGCTCCTCGAGCAACAGCTACGACAGCTATAAGAGCCAAAGCTATAAGAAGTGTCGAAGCATTACCGTCAATACGAGTAGTTTCTTCACCTGTTAAATTAGTCGAAGTTGCTATTCCCAAACCAGAATCAATTGCGTATCCAGCTAACCAAGGTGCAGCTATCGTAAAAACTCCTGCACATAACAATGATAAAAGTGAATAAAAAAACAATTGTGGATGCCTTAAAGCTCTCAACACAATTCGAATCAAAATTTTTTTTTCTAATCTTTGAATACTGCTCACAAAACCCCAACAACCTACACGTCCAACAATTAAAGATTCATACAGTCTAAACGACTAATTTTTTATGCGATAAATTAATTATTCAATCTAATTATTTATTAGATATGGCATCGAACTTAGATAATAGTGCATTTCTTGTGGAAATAGACATTGGATGTATTTGTAAACCTAATTTTAGAGATTCATCTATCCGAATATCTATATAAGTTAACGCTGCTTTCTCTAACGAATCGCTGGCAATATCGAAAACTATTTGTAAATCTGGATTTTTTGCTATTTTGTTCGGTTCAACCTTGTCAGCAATGAACATCGCCCAAGATTCCAAAGAAAATTCGGGATGGCCGGTAGTATGCCACTTAATAGTCTCCAGAACTTGAGAATCCTTAATTCCAAACCTTTCCTTAAGTTCTATAGCCGCAAGAGGGCCATGAAGCAATACCGGACTATTAAGTTCGACTGGATCTACATCTAGATCCATATTGTGAGCTTTGTACAATAATTCTTTTTCAGGCAACGCGCGAAAAAGATCGTGGCCTTGCGCGGCCAGTTTAATTTCTGAAACATTTAGATCATATTTTTCACCAAAAGCACCGGCAAGTTTAACTACACGATCTATATGTGCAAGCATCTTAGCCGGTACTTCGGCAGACATACATTCACGCAAACGAATATGATCCATTACGACAACATCTAAATAGTTACATCATCGAACGCAAACGACGTACACGTTCTTCAGTAGAAGGGTGTGTAGAAAAGAAGCCACGAGATAATCCACCAAAAGGGTTCGCAATATATAAATGTGCAGTAGCCTTGGAAACTTCTCGAGGAGAACGATTAACGCCCATCTCAATTTTTTCTAGAGCAGATGCCAGAGCAAGCGGATCATTAACAAAATTAGCTCCATCATGATCAGCTTCAAATTCACGAGAACGACTTATAGCAGATTGAATAATCCCTGCAGCAAGAGGAGCCATCAAGGCTACTACTATTGAAGCCATGGCATTTCGTCTACCACCAAACCACAAAGCCATCCACGATATCATTGATATGGCGCTAGCAATTGAGGCAACGATTGAAGATATCAGAATATCTCGATTGCTAACATGTGCTAATTCGTGGCCAAGTACTGCACGCAATTCACGTGCCGAAAGCATTTGCTGAATGCCAGTAGTTACTGCTACTGCAGCATGTTTAGGATTACGCCCCGTTGCAAAAGCGTTAGGCTGCGGAGTATCCATAATATAAACTCGAGGCATGGGCATATTTGCTAGTGAAGAAACTTCTTCAATCAAGTTAAACAAATGAGGATCATCCTTTTTTTCAATTTCGACTGCCTTGGATGATCTCAAAACAATGTCTGCAGATTTCCAATATGATCCCAAATTCATGGCTAAAGCAATAAATCCAAATATGATTACTCCACCCGAACCACCAACTGCACCACCAACTGCAATAAGCAATCCACTAATTGCTGCTAGAAGGATAACTGTTTTGAAATTATTCATACTTTCCCTTAAGTAATTTAACCGCAATGGATAGGACAATATAATTCTATCACTCAAGTAACAAAAATTTGTGAATAATGAAGAAATTAACACAATAAAAAATCGGGACTGGCTAATAACCAGTCCCGATTTTTTTTATTGTATAATACCTTTTAAATTCCTAATTGTTGTGCAACGAGTTCGCGATGATAATCAGCATCACCAAAAGATAATTCAGCTCTTTTTTGACGTCTAAAATACAACTGAATCTTATAGTCTTTAGTAAATCCAATACCACCGTGAATTTGTTGACCATGAGCAACGACACGACGTGTTGCGTCAGAACACCATGCCTTCGCCATGTTCACAGATATTTGTGTATCATCATCTGGTTGACCAGTCGAAATTGCCCATGCAGCTTTGTACATAATGAATCGAGATCCATCAACATCGGTAACCATATCAGCACACTTATGCTGTATCGCCTGGAATGAACCAATTGGGCGTCCAAACTGAACGCGTTCTTTAGCATAATCAACAGAGATTTCAAAATCCATCTGTGCTAAACCAACCATGTAAGCACATTCGCCAACAGTATAACGATGAATGACGGGGCCTAAAGCTTCCCAACCTTCACCTTCAATTCCCAGTAATTGACCCTGCGCATTGTTAAGCTTGACTTCTGCCTGCTTATCACGAGCAATAGTTTGCAATTGGGTAATATCTACACCATCTTGATCGGTAGCAACAATTCCTAATGTCACACCTTTTTCAGACCGCCCAGCTACTATCATGTAATCTGCAACATTAGCATCTGGAACAAACAACTTAACCCCATTGAATGTTACATCGTTACCATTTACTGAAGCTTCACACTGTACGCCTTCTTCGTCGAAACGTGCGGAAGGCTCCGTAAGTGCAAGAGTGAAAATTACATCACCACTAGCAATCTTCGGTAAAAATTCAGCCTTTTGATCATCTGAACCTATTTCAATTAATGGAACGGCGCCACCCAATACTGTGGACATAAACGGACCTGGAACTAAAGCACGACCAAATTCCTCAAGCAAAACACAGAGGTCTAGAAAATCAAACCCTGCACCACCATGCTCTTCAGGAATTAGTAAACCCTGCCAACCCTGTTCAGCCATTTTTTGCCATAAGGCAGTGCTGTAGCCAGCGTCATCTTCTTCCATATCACGAACGAGTTGCTCGGGACATTCATTTTCTAAGAAGTCACGTGCACCATTTTTCAACATTTCCTGCATTTCAGTTAGGCCGAGATCCATTATTACTCCTCACATTCCCTATCCGTTGACAGATTCGGGTCTTTATTTATATCACACATGCGAAAAACACACCTTTTTTTTATCCACGCGGTAACCCAAGACCACGTGTTGCAATCACATTCCTTTGAATCTCAGAAGAACCTGAGAAAATAGTATGCGGTACAGAACGTACATAATCACGAGTAAATGAAGAACGCATTGGTGAATATTCACTGTCTTCTGACCAAAGATTTGAATATAAACCAAAAACTTTAGTACCTGTTCGTGCAAGACGTTGATGTGTTTCAGATCCAAACATTTTGTTCACTGACGCTTCATAATTTGGCACCATCCCAGAATTTTGCATCGATACAATACGAAAAGCAAAATTGAAAAGAACATTTACCTCTAAATAGCGATCTGCTATTTGATGCCGAATACTTTCAAAATCATCACGAACCTTTGTATCACTTTCAGACTCAGAATTAACATATTTTAATAGTTCTTTGATTGTTCTTTCGTACTCAATTGCACCAGAAATACCAGAACGTTCAAAATCCAATAACGTCATACCTACATACCAACCACGGTTTTCTTCGCCAACAATATTCGATGTGGAGACTCGCACATCTTCAAAAAAAGTTTCGTTGAAAGGCTCTTGCCAGCCCATATCAACAATGGGACGAACCGTTAAACCTGGTGTCGTGATATCCATTACTAAAAAACTAATCCCACGGTGCTTAGGAGCCTCTGGATCAGTACGGACTAAAGCAAAAAGCCAATCAGCATACTGTGCACCTGATGTCCAAATCTTCTGTCCATTAATCACAAAATCATCACCATCTCTAGTGGCTCGAGTTTGTAAAGATGCCAAATCAGAACCTGAGCTTGGTTCAGAATAACCTTGAGCCCATGCGACTTCGCCAGATAAAATTTTAGGTAAGTGCTCAGCCTTTTGTTCTTCAGAACCATGAACAATCATTGTAGGCCCCAACAAAGAAACGCCCATACCACCCACTGGTGGAGCATCAGCCTTGGCCATCTCTTGGTTATATATAAACTGCTCCATCACAGATAATCCAGCGCCACCATATTCTTTCGGCCAATGAGGTGCTATCCAGCCTTTTTCAGCTAAAGCATCTGCCCAATTAATTGCGCTTTCTTTTGCAGAAGCATCATTCGATTTTCGATCTGCTTGCCAACCTGTCGTTTGTGTCTCGTCATTATTGTCGTCACCTGATCTATATCGATCTGGCAATCGTGTTTGTATAAATTCTGCAACTTCGGTACGAAATTGTGCTTGTTCTAGGCTATCTTGCCAGTCCATACAGAACCCCCTCACCTATACCGTATTTATAAGTTTTTAAATCTACTCCATTGTAACTATGCCAGCAAATTATACACATAACTGAAGAAAAAACAGTGTAAAATCTCAGAAAAATTTTATTGCACATTTTTACTTCTGCATATGATATCGGGCATAATCACTTGACCCGTGAGATAAATTTGAGACATCATTAAATCGTAAAGAAAAAGATCGTCCTACAAGGAACTTATAGTGCTGAAATCAAAAATCCCATTCATTGCTATATTTTTGTTGTGTGCAAGCATTTTAGCTTCAAGAGTTGACACTGTTCACTCTCAAAGCACTACACCTTTGGAGCAAACATGCGAACAGATTCGTTCGCTTGAGAATGATGGAGAATATCGAATTGGTTTTGTCTTACGTGACTTGGAACGTGGACATTCTTGTGAAATAAGATCAAATGAAGTATTTCGTTCAGCTTCTTTGTATAAGCTATTTGTAATGACTGCTGCATATGAAAAAATTGCTCTCGAACAATTATCTCTCACCGATACAATATTAATTGAACCAAGACATGCTATTGATGATGCGCCAGAATGGCGTATGACAGAGCCAGTAGAAAGAACAATCGAACAGTCAATTGCTCTAATGATTCAACTCTCCACAAATCCTGAGGCTGTCGCACTTCGCGAACTTATCGGAGTAAATTTTGTAGATAAGACACCAAAAAGATTGAATCTTGAATCAACAGAATTAGGCCATCGTTATGTGACAACAGCAGAAGATATTTCGCAATTCTATGAAAGACTCTATCGAGACGAGTTAATCGATACAGACAGCAACAAAATGATGCTCGAGAAATTACAACAACAACAGATTAATTATCTCATTCCGAGTGCATTCTCTGCAGACACTCAAATTGCACATAAAACCGGTTTGCTCAGTAACTATCTACATGATGCTGGTATCGTATATGACAACAGTAATGCCTATGTAATTACAATATTAGTTGAACATGATAAGCCATTAAATACGGTAATTGATTTGATTCAGCAAATAACGCTGCTTTCAAAACAGGGAATCCAAGCAATTCCAAGCATTCAAACAAATTTGGTACCAGCGAGTACAGCCGAAACTACCGAAGCTTTAGTACCGGATTCTGCTACAGAAAGTTCACCCATAATAGATAACCGTTTGAATACAAACATCATTGGTATCGATACAACAACTCAAAATATTTCTTCGGTATTAACAATAATTAATAACATCCGCCAGGAATCAACCTTCTCCCTATTGCCGATTCGAGTCGATACAGCCGTAACTGCCATTCAAACTTCACCAGCTATTGAATTAGATTCAACAACGCAATTACAACTTTCAACAAGTGATAATGCAGCACCCATTCAAACTACACAGCAAACTTTAATAAACTCCGCGCCAAACATTATTTCACCACAACAATCGAGTCTATTAATAAGGCCATTGGCATCAATAGACGAAACAATATCAGCGACATATGCAGCATTATCAATGGCTCTAATATCAATAATCTCAATATATGCGATTCGAACAATTGATAAACAATTGAATCTAGGGGTATCATCATTACCCCTTGGACTAAATCCCAACAGTCAGGTGAATCAGTTAAGAGAAAGGGCCAATGTAATGCGTCTACCGAATCGAAAAGCTGATAATGAAAATATTGATGAAACTCAAAATTCTAATACAGATGAGGTTTTATCTAACTTAGGTGCAGTTACACCTGATGAATCTGCTCGATTACACCGCATTCAACAGTTTTTTCTTCACCAAGAAGAACTTACTGACTCAATGCATGAAGATTATATCAATCTAATTAATCCTTTACGCGAATTGATTGCAGGTCATGAGAAGACACAGGAACGTCTCTTAAAGAATTTAGAAATTCAATTACTCCCACTGAATGAATACGCAGACGATCAACAGAACACACTGGATGAACTCGAAGGGAAAATGTCTGAAGATGGATTTGGATTCCTACAACGAGCATTTTCAGAAACAATTGAAGCGCATCGAGCAACAATCGCAAAAACTAGAATGCAAATTTCACAACAACTAGATCCAATGGTCCAATTCGACGAACAACAGCGAGAGTCTGTTGATCTGGCACTGCAAAGATTCGATGAAGACATCAATGCACTCGAGGACAATTTAGCGCAACAACGTCAACTACTCACTAGAATGGTTGATACTATGCGTTCGGACAGTTTTACTGCTGTGCAAGAATTTTTACGCGAGAGAGAAATCCGTTTATCAGATATTGCCAATTCTGGAATGACTGATCCTGGTGCTATAGCAGAGTCAATGCAAAACTTGCATGATGAACATATTGCACAAACTGATCAATCGAGTCATATGACAACAGTTATGGATCTAACAAATCGAGCAGATACCGATCTCGCTGATGCGTCGTTAGGTAAGCCTCATGCGCTACCCAATGATCAAGATAGGCAAGTAGATGAAGATTCCCCTGCAGAAGAAAAACAGGCAGAGAGTGCTTCTTAATTTTTAGATTTGATCTTCTTTATCTTGCTCATCAATGATTAATGCCTGTGAGAAATCCAGCTGGTTATTTTCATCCAAACCAATAAAATCACTCATGGTATCAACATCAATAATGTTACCCAATTCAACTTCACGCTCTAACTTAGCCTGAATTTCTTCCCGCTTCTCGATAGATTCTTTAGTCAGCTCTAGTTCTTCAATCATTCGTTCAGCAAGAATTTTTTCTGGTGCTTCTAAATCTTTTGGAGTACGAGCATTTTTGACAATATCAAAAGAACTATAGGCATTGTCTCCTAAATAAATCAGGGGGCGATTATCACCAACATCACTTTTCCAATGGAGATCAAATGATTCATTATCAACTTGAACTGAAACGACCTCAGCGATGTAAAGAACATGGTCACCAAACGGCATCATATGCCTGACTCCACATTCTATCCAACCAGCGCAATTATAAAGCAACGGAGACATCACTCGAAAACCTGCAAAGTAATCCCACTGAGCCGCTTCTAGTTTATCGATATTCTCTCCACTAATTTGACCAAGATATTGCACATGATGAAGCATAGGGCGTTTGGGTATATTAATTACAAATTCTTCCGAATGATTAATCATATCAATGGAATATCTTGATTCCGCGACAGCTATCGCTATTAGAGTTGGATTTGATGAGACAGGCATATGCCAAGCAAGAGGCATCACATTATTTCTACCTTGCCAATTAGAGGTGATCAAGGTAACCACACCACCCATTAATAATCGTGAGGCAAACTCCTTAGACAGACGACTAATATTTTCTGGTGCAGGTTGAAACATTTTTAATACTTTACTATGACCTGATACTTATTGATTTTCTGAAAATCTGTATCCGATATTTCGAACTGTTTCAATAAATTGTTGCCTTTGTTCTATCTTGGCTCGTATACGACGTACGTGCACATCAACAGTCCTTGCGCCTCCAAAATAATCATATCCCCATACTTGATTTAATAGTGCTTCACGAGAAAAAGCTTTTCCAGGATTCGATGCTAAAAAGCGTAAAAGTTCATATTCTTTATATGTAAGATCAAGTATCACTCCGTCTAATGTCACTTTGTATCGATCAATATCAATTTCCAATCCACCTCTTCGAAGTAATTCAGATGTAACCACACCATTCGTAGGGGCTAGTAAACGTGAAACCCGTAAGCGAATTTCAATATCATTCAGTGGTTTTGTGACAAAATCATCTAGTTGTGGAACAGCTTCTAAAATACCCAGATCACGTTCATCAGCTAAAACCACTAGCAGTACATCTCGAATTTGCATTTCTGCTGACAACTGTGTGAGCGATGATATGGACATTCCTGTCGAGAAATCAGCTAAAAACAAAGCAGGTTTCCATTGATCAAGTGCAGCGAGGCATCCTGCTACATCATGTTCAGAACGCAAAATATGACCATCAACTCGTAGAGCTCTTTCTATAAGTTGAATTTCAGAAGATTCTTCTGAGAGCAACAAAATTCTATTCATGTTGTACCTAGCCATCGGTTCAAAACACTTCGGAACCTATTGATCAATATTTAATAATATGCACAATTCACAATTAAAAATCATTATGATGTAATATCAAAGTTGATATCATAAAAATAATAACTACAAATTTACTGTAGTTGTATATGACATAATAGAAGGTCTCCTTATGTCTGTCATTCAAACGTCCGACTTAACGAAGATATATGATAATCGCTATATCGCCTTGAATGCACTAAATCTCAATGTAGAAAAAGGCAGTATATTTGGGTTGGTAGGACCAAATGGAGCTGGTAAATCTACTACTTTCAGGCTCTTGTTAGGATTACAAAAACCCACGGCTGGTTCAATATCACTTTTTAATGAACCAATGACCTTAGAACGTGCTGACATTAGAAGACGTTTAGGCTATTTACCTACTAATCCCAATTTCCCAAAACATATGACACCTATCACTTATCTGGAATTTGTAGGTGGAATCCTTGGATTAGACTCCAGAAGAGCTAAGATTCAACTTGTTAGACTTCTGGACTCAGTCGATTTGACTGCTACTGCCTCACAACCTATTAAGGGATTTTCTACAGGTATGAACACAAGATTAGGTCTTGCAGCAGCTCTAATGGGAGATCCTGAACTCATAATTCTTGATGAACCAACTTCAGGATTAGATCCAGCAGGAAGAAAACAGACTATTGAACTAATTCGTGAACTTGCAGGAAGCAATAGAACCGTCATCATCGCAACACATATTCTAGCTGATGTTGAAAGAGCATGTTCTGATGTCGGAATCCTTTCACACGGTAGAATGATTTACTCTGGGCCAATGGCAGAAATGAGAAGATTGGCACGACAAGGAAATATTCATTTAGAAATCGAAGGAAATATTGGTTCCTTTGAGCAACAAATACATACACTCGATATACCCGGCGCAGTCAAGTACGAAAAAGTGGGTTCGGAGTTTAAAATTACATTACTCGGAACAGAGCCATTATCTGAATATATGCATCGTATCTTGGGATTAATTGACAAAACTGGTGTAGACCTACACTTTATTCGCAGTGGAGAAGATGAGATTGAAGAAGCTTTTCTTCGTCGTCTAGACGATGACAAAACACGCGGAGCTCTCCGTGCAGCGTCATGGCTTAATACACAAGACACAGAAAACAGTGAACTCGATGTTCAGATAAAGGTAGATCCTCCTAATGCAAGCCTTTCTGACAATACTTAAATACGACTTCGGACAATTATCACAGTCTTGGGTTTCACGTATTTGGATAATAGTAATGATCATTCCCGCCATATTTTTAATATTTTTAGCAAATTATGAAAATGAATTTGCTTCTGAAACAATGGCTTTCTATACCGCAACCGTTCTCATGCCTGCTTCAGGACTAGCGATTGCAGTTCTCAGTGCAAGTTCCATTAATGTTGAGTCCGGAATAATTGCTGATTCAATTCTTTCTCGAGCAATCACTCGAACCGAATATGTTTGTGCAAAAATCCTTTCCCGAATGGGATTCATATTAGTAACTTATTCGATAGTCATTATCCCATTTTCATATTTCATGCTTCGGTATGGTGTTAATGATACTGCTGATAGCTCTGTTTTTTTGGGATGGATCGTTATTGGATCTATATTTACTGCTGTAGCAGCTTTCGGGATTTTGATGTCTGTCTTATTCGCAAATTTATTACCAGCAGTACTACTTGTCTTACTCACGGTAAGTTTATCTAGTGCATTAATGCAATTCTTAGGCCTTGAGCTACTGAGTATCAGCGCTGTTATTCAAGAACTACCTGAAATTTTTCGTGGGGAAACCCTTACATCCACTGGAATACAAATAATTGGAATTTTCTTAATATTAACTTCTATTTTTCTATTCCCTGCAGTTTTTATTTTTGGAAAAAAAGACTTGTAGTTTTAGTATTTATAGCTATCTGAGTAAACTGACCACAAATGAAACTAAGGAGTATGGCATGTTCAACGAACCACTAGGATTTATTGGCGTCGGAAATATTGGCAACCCAATGGCATTAAATCTCATACGTGCTGGACACGAAATTCATGTTTTTGATTTAGACGAAGCGAGAATGGCTAATCTCATTGAACTTGGTGCTAATCCAATGGAAAGTGTCAGCGACATTGCAAAAAATTGTCCAACTATTATTACCTCTTTGCCAGGACCAAAGGAAATAAATGAAGTCATCGCTGGTACTAATGGAATTTTAGAGAATGCGGTGCCCGGGACAATACACGTTGATCTCTCGACAAATCTACCTTCAGAAGCAGTACGGCTGGCAAAAATGTATGAAGCAGAAGGAATTATCTTACTTGATGCACCAGTAAGCGGTGGTGTTCCTCGAGCGATAGATGGAACATTAGCGGTAATGGTAGGTGGACCACAGACGGCATTCGAAAAATGCTATCCGATTTTTGAAGCAATTGGAGATCACATTTTTCATATGGGAGAGTCAGGGAATGGCGCTCTCGTGAAATTAATTAATAATTTAGTCTCTATTAGTGCCAGGCAGACTGTCGTCGAAGCTCTCGCTTTAGCAAATGGAGCTGGACTAGATCCTGAGCGAGCATTGGAAGTCATGCAAACTGGAAGTGCAAATCGGCAAATCTTAGGTGGAGCCGAAAAAATATTTGAAGAAGATTATGGAAATCCAACATTTGCTCTGCGTCTTGCAAGGAAGGATTTAGGATTAGCATTACAAGTGGGGATTGAAGTTGAAACACCTACACCTATGGCTTCATCAGCATATGAAAACCTAACTCGTGCTCTTAAAGCTGGATATGGTGATTCATCATCAGATTCTGCTTTCAGCATTTATAAAAAAGACTAATGTTCACAACTTAAAATCTCTTGGAGGAATTTTTATGATTGCACTAATAGCAAAACTTACAGCCATAGAAGGTAAAGAAACAGAAATGAAAAGTGCTTTGGAAAAAATGGTTGCCGCAGTAGATCAAACAGAACCAGATGTTTCTCATTACGAACTTCATGTTTCAAATGAAAATCCCTGTGAATTCTATTTCTACGAAAGATATGAAAACTCAGATGCACAAAATGCACATCGGACAACAGAACACATGCGTCAATTAGGTCAAACACTCAAAGATATCACCGGGGCAAAGCCAGAAATCACACAATTAACTTGGTTGACCGGCGTCAACCGTAATTAATGTTCAATTTGCCGGCGTAGCTCAGGGGTAGAGCAACTGTTTCGTAAACAGTAGGTCGTGTGTTCGATTCACACCGTCGGCTCCACATTGCAGCCCATGAAATGGGACTTTCAGCATTATCCAAGTTGGGTAGGGTTGTAACAATCCAGTGATTTGACCCTAACCCTCTCTAACTAGCAGCATCAATTTCTTTTTTAGACACCTAGTAAATCACATAATTCAGGAAAGTTTTTGGTCGTGTAGTCAGGCATGTATAATTCGTAAAATTCTGATTCATCGTATGGTAAATCATATCTATTAACATAAGCACCTCGATAGCCACTGATTCTTGCTCCTAAAGTGTCAAAAGAATGTGCAGCGACCATCATTATCTGTCTGGGTTCAAGGTTTAACTCTTTAGCAGCAAAACGGTATACCGCAGGGTGAGGTTTAAATTGTCCAACTGTTTCTGCTGATAAAATAGCATGGAAGTCACGTTTAATTCGGTTCTTAGCTAAATGTTCTAAGTAGCTCTGTTCACCATTTGAAAGCATTACAAGATCATATTTTTCGTTCAGTCTGTTCAATCCTTCGATTGCATCAGGGAATGGAGATAAATATTGATAGGCTTCCATGAAGTCATTTATTTGCTTATAAGTAAATTCAACCTTTAAG
>Ga0114933_10004477_pt1 | contig 13073 bp, 14 predicted proteins | sample 4SBtaG_FD_89691 | JGI IMG/M metagenome (GOLD analysis project Ga0114933, IMG submission 89691) | Deep subsurface microbial communities from Kolumbo volcano to uncover new lineages of life (NeLLi) - 4SBTROV12_W25 metaG | ecosystem: Environmental > Aquatic > Marine > Volcanic | place: Kolumbo...
CCCGGCGCTCCGACGCCTACCGGGGCGGGACTTGCACCCGCTGGAGAAGCGCAGCGTGACAGGGTCCCCACCCACACCAAGGGCAACGGGAGCTGGGGACCTTGATCGTCGCGGCGCACCATGAGAGCCAGCCTATGCGAAGCACCGGATAGGGGAGCTTCGATGAAGCACTACGGTTGGCTGGTCTCCCCGTACACGGCCAAGACGCGGGCCTACCTGCAGTTCAAGGGCGCCGAGTTCGAGGACATCGCCCCTACGGCCTGGCAGCTCTACGGGCCGATTCGAGGCGCCGTGGGGCGCATGGTCATGCCGACGATCCGGCTGGACGACGGAACCTGGCTCCAGGACAGCACGGTCATCATCGACACCCTGGAGCAGCGCCTGGACGGCGCCTCCGTCGTTCCGAGCGAGCCGAGCGTCGCGCTCGCTCACCGGCTGCTCGAGCTGCACGCGGACGAGTGGCTGCCGATGGTGATGATGCACAGCCGCTGGAACATCCCCGCCAACGTCGAGTTCGCGAAGTCCGAGTTCGCTCGCACAGGGATCCCCTGGCTCCCGCTGCCCATCAGCCGCCTGGCCACCGCCTCGATCGCCCGGAGAATGGCGGGCTACCTGCCACTCCTCGGCGTCACATCGAGGACCCGCGCGGGCATCGAGGCCTTCGGACGGACGCTCATCGCCCGGCTCGACGACCACCTGGCCGAGCACCCCTTCCTCCTGGGCAGCCGCCCCGGGGTCGGCGACTTCGCGCTCTACGGCCCGCTCTGGGCACACTGCTTCCGGGACCCCGGCTCCACCCACTGGTTCGACGCGGCAGCCCACGTGCGCTCGTGGTTCGAGCGTCTCCAGCAGCCGCGGGCCGAGGACGGCGCCTTCCTCGACCACGTCCCCACCAGCCTGGATGCGATCTTCGCCACCCTCTTCGAGGAGCAGTGGCCGTACCTCGACGCGCTCTTCGAGGCCATCGACCGCTACTGCGAGGAGCACCCGGACGCGAAGCGCGTCCCCCGGGCGCTGGGGAACACGCCCTTCGCCGTCGGCGGCGCCGAGGGGAACCGCCGGCTGCTGACCTTTGCGGCCTGGAAAGCCCAGCGGGCGATCGAGCTCTACGAGGGGGCCTCGGACCCCTGGCTGGAGCGTGTGGGGGGCCTGCGTGCCCTTCGCCGAGAGGTGCGCAATCCCCAGGAGCTCGTCGGGTTCCGCATGCGACTCCGTCCCGAACGTCCCGAAAGCGGCTGACCAGGCGGGATGGTAGGTTCGAGCATGGTCCTCGTGCTCTCGCTGGCCTGCAGCTCTCCGGACCGGCCCGACGAGGACCCGACCAGCGAACGAGGCAGCCTGCTCTGGGAGGGCACGACGCCGGAGCCGGTGTGGGGTGCCCAGGAGCTCCAGCAGGCTCTGCAGACGCGCATCGACGCGGGCATTCCGGACCCGGTCACGATCCGCGACACCTACCTGGGGCTCTTCGACGACTACGCCGACGAGGACTGCCCCGGGGGCGCGGACTACAGCCTGCCGGGCGACTACCAGGCCTGCACCAGCGCGGCCGGCGCGGTGTTCTACGGGCACGCCGAGTACGAGCCCTTCGAGAGCTCGGACGAGGCCGGCTTCTACCTGCTCGGGGACTGCTACATCCTGAGCCCGGAGGGCGACCGCTTCGAGGGCGGCGGTGAGCTCCAGACGTTCGAGTTCGAGAACGAGGCCGGCCGCATCATCGAGGCGATGGTCACCGGGACCTGGGCCTACGCGCCTGCGGAGGGCTTCCTGCTGCGGCCCACCTCGAGCGCCTTCTTCGCAGTGCTCGGCGTGAGCGACCCCTCCCCGCCGAACCTCTACCTCGACGGCACCCTGGGCAGCGAGGACGGGCACATCTCGATGGATGTCTTCCTCGACACCGCGGGCTGCGGAACGACGACCGGCACCATCGACATGCGGGACCCCTCCGGAAGCTGGCACACGCTGACCTTCGACGGGAGCTGCGACGGCTGCGCAGAGGCCACCTGGGTCGATGGGCGCAGCATCGGCGAGGTCTGCATCGACACCAGCCCGATCCTCGAGGGCCCCATGGCCTCGCTCATGGCGGAGCTGGAGTGATGCTGCTGCTCGCGCTGGCCTGTACGACCGCCGAGGATGGCGAGGTCCGCTTCGAGGTCCTCTCGGACGCGCGCCTGCTCCGGAGAATCAGCCTGGACGTGCGCGGCACCCTGCCCAACCTGGCGGAGCTGGATGCGGTCGAGGCCGACCCGAGCCGGATCGAGACCTACCGCGACGAGTGGATGGACGGCCCACGCTTCGAGGACCGCATGGTCGACGTCTACGCCGAGCAGTGGCAGACGCGCATCGATCTCTTCCACGTCTTCTGGACCGAGTACGCCCAGCTCGACGACGACGGCCCGACCGTCGAGTACAGCTTCGAGCGGAGCGTCAGCGACGAGCCGCTCCGCCTCCTCGCCCACATCGCCGCGACCGACGCTCCCTGGACCGACGCGGTGAACGCCGACTACACGATGGCCAACCCGCTGCTGGAGGAGATCTGGCCGCTCGAGCGCGAGCCCGGTGAGGGCTGGACCGAGGCCCGCTACACCGACGACCGCCCGGCCGTGGGCGTGCTGGCCACGAACGGCCTGTGGTGGCGCTACCACTCGACGGTCACCAACTTCAACCGCGCCCGCGTCAGCGTGGTGATGCGCCTGCTCGTCTGCCACGACATCCAGGCCCAGAGCGTGTCCTTCGGCGAAGCCCCCTCGCTCACCGAGGGCGACAGCCTGGAGAACGCGCTGAGAGAGGAGCCCTACTGCGTGGGCTGCCACTCGGTCATCGATCCGGTCGCCTCGAGCCTCTTCGGTTTCTGGCCCGCGAACGAACACTCCGCGCCGGAGATCGACCGCTACCACCCCGAGCGCGAGAAGCTCGGCGAAGAGATGCTCGGCGTGACCCCGGCCTGGTACGGGACTCCGGTCGACGGCCTCTGGGAGCTCGGGCCCGTCATCGCCGCCGACCCCCGATACGACCGCTGTGCGGTGGAGAGCATGGCGTCCGGCATGTGGCGGCGGCCGATCGACCCGATCGAGGACGCCGCGCTCCTGGACCGCCTCGAGGAGGACTTCGTCGAGAACGGGCGGCGCGTGAAGCCGCTCATCGTCGCCCTGTCCGACACCCGCGAGTACCGCGCCGGGGACCTGGGCTCCGCAGCCGACGAGGCCACCGTCGAGGCGGCCGTCCCGGTGCGACTGCTCACTCCGGACCAGCTTCAGTCCGCGCTCTGGGAGGCCACGGGCTTCTCGTGGCGCTGGGAGGGCTACGAGCAGCTCCGCAACGACCAGTACGGCTACCGCCTGATGCTGGGAGGAGTCGACGGCGTCTACCTGACGCGCCCCCAGACGCGGCCGGGCATGACCTGGGCCGCCTCGGCGCAGCGCCTGGCCGAAGCCGCCGCCTACACGGCCGCCCAGTCGCTCGGGACCGGCGACGGACTCCTCGGTGAGGTGTCGACGGGCGCCTCCGCCGGCGACGACGACTTTGACGAGGCCCTCGAGGACACGGTGCGACGCCTCCATGCGCGGCGCCCCGACGCAACGGAGCGCCAGGACCTCGCCGCGCTCTGGAGCCTGGGCGAGGACCCGGCCGAAGGCTGGACCATCGTCGTCACCGCCTTGCTTCGCGACCCCGAGTTCCTGACCTACTGATGCCGTTGCACACCCTCTCCCGACGCGACATGACCCGGCTGCTGGCGGTCGGAGGGCTGGGCCTGGGCGCGCTGCCCGCCATCGCCGGCCCCAAGTCGGTCCCCCCGACCCAGAGACGCTTCCTCTTCGTCTACTGCAAGGGCGGATGGGACCCGACCTTTGCCGTCGCGCCGATGTTCGACAGCCCCTACGTCGACCTCGAGGGCGTCGGCTACACCGAGACCGCGGGCAGCCTGGAGTACGTCGCCAGCTGGGAGAGGCCGGCGGTGACGGAGTTCTTCGAGGCGTGGTCCGAGAGCATCTGCCTGGTGCACGGCATCGAGGTCCGCGCGGTCACGCACGGTCAGTGCGTCCAGCTGATCATGACGGGCACCAACGACATCAAGGCCGACGACTTTGCCAGCACGCTGGCCGGCGCCCAGCCGGATCTGTTGCTGCCCAGCCTGGTGATCTCGGGTCCGAGCTACACGACCCAGTACGCCAGCGGCGTGATCCGCGTGGGCGAGAACGGACAGCTCGCCGGCCTGCTCGACGGGAGCGCTCTGGACGCCTCCGACCAGCCCGCCCCGGCACTCAGCGCGGACGCCGCGGCCGCGATCGACGAGCACGTCCGCGCCCGAGCCGAGGCCTTCCGCGAAGCCGCCGGGGCCCGAGGCAACGGCCACCGCGTGGCGGCCGACCTGGAGGCCTCGCTGGACCGCCTGGTCGAGGTCCGCGCGCTGGGCGACGAGCTCGACCTCAGCGTCACCGACCCAACCGACGCCTACCTGCCCGTGAGCGAGCGGGCGATGCCCGCGCTGTCCTGCCTGGAGCTCGGGCTGTCGCGGGTCGCGATGGTCGAGCACACCGGGCTCTTGGGGAAGAACTGGGACTCGCACGCGAACATCCACATGCAGAGCGCCCACTTCCAGGAGCTCTTCTCGGACCTGCTGGTCCTGCTCGAGGAGCTGGAGACCCGCCCCGGACCCGCCGGCGGCTCGCTTCTCGACGAGACCTGCGTCGTGGTCTTCAGCGAGATGGGCCGCGCCCCTCAGTTGAACGCCATGGAGGGCAAGGACCACTGGACGTACACCAGCGCGATGCTCCTGGGCAGCGGTGTCCGAGGCGCCGCGGTGATCGGAGGCTACGACCCGGGGCTCATCGGCGAGGCCGTCGACTTCGGCAGCGGCGAGGTCAGCGACACCGGACGGCGGATCACCTCGGCCGACTTCGGCGCGACCCTGCTCGCGCTCGGCGACATCGACCCCCCGATCGGCGAGCCCGTCACCGCGGTGTTCGAGGACTGATCAGAGCAGCTGGTCCCAGTCCCGGAAGCCGGCGGTCAACGGCTCCCCATCCCGCTCCAGGAGCGGGCGCTTCAGCAGCATCGGGTCCGCTGCGATGGCCTCGGCCCAGCGGTCTTCGCTCCAGTCCTTCTTGTCGGCCGACAGCGCGCGGTAGCTGCCCCCGGAGGTGTTGCGCAGGCGCTTGCTGCCCAGGACCTCGACCCAGCGGGCGACCCGCTCCGGGGCGGGCGGCGTCTTGCGGACATCGACCCAGGTGTAGGGATGGGATTGTGCGTCCAGCCATTTCCGCGCCTTCCGGCAACCGTCACAGCTTCCAATGCCGTAGATCGTGAGCATGTGGAGACCCTAATGACCGACCGCATCCTGGGCATCCGCCCCCTCGGTTTTCCATGGGAAACCAGCGACCCCTTCCTCTTCTGCGCCCACCACGACGACCGCTATCCGGCGGGCAACGAGGAGATGGGGCCCGCCGCCTCGCTGGCCGGCCGCCAGCTCGGAATGGACTTCACCATCCGCGACGGGTGGCGGATGTATCACGGCGATATCGTTCCAGGTTTCCCACGACACCCCCACCGGGGCTTCGAGACCATCACATTGGCTCGGAGGGGCCTGATCGACCACTCGGACGGTCTGGGCGCCAAGGCACGCTTCGGCCACGGGGACGTCCAGTGGATGACGGCCGGACGAGGCATCGAGCACGCCGAGATGTTCCCCCTCGTGAACCGCGACGCGGGCAACCCCACCGAGCTCTTCCAGATCTGGCTGAACCTCCCGGCCGAGGACAAGATGGTCGAGCCCTACTTCACGATGCTGTGGGCGGACACCATCCCGGTCGTCGAGGCCGACGGCGTCAAGCGCGTCATCCTGGCCGGCGCCGACGTGGCCGCGCCCCCGAACTCCTGGGCCTCGCGCCCGGACAGCAAGGTCGAGATCTGGACGATGAGCCTCGATCCCGGCGCCCGCTTCGTCTTCTCGCCCGAGCCCGGAGTCAACCGCAGCCTCTACTTCTTCCAGGGCTCGTCTGCCCGGATCGCCGGCCGCAAGATCGCAGTATCGCACGGGATCCGACTGAATTCCGAGGCCGAGGTCGAGCTGGTGAACGGGCCCGAGGCGGCGGAGTTCCTGTTGCTCCAGGGGCGCCCGATCGGAGAGCCGGTCGCCCACCGCGGTCCCTTCGTGATGAACACGCCCGGTGAGCTCCAACAGGCCTACCTCGACTACCGCCGAGGTCTCTTCGGCGGCTGGCCACACGCGCGCACCGACCCGGTCCACGCGCGCGACGCGGGGCGCTTCGCCCTCCACGCCGACGGAAGAGAAGAGCGGCCCTGATCAGGGCGTCATTCGCTCGGCCAGCCAGCGGTGGAAGTGACGCCGGTCCTCCTCGGAGTCCGGCAACCCGATGGCCTGGCGAAGCCGCTTGCCGAAGACCGCGTCCCCGAAGAGCGCAGCGCCGACCAGCAACAGGCGGTAGCGGGCGTCGTCGAGGTCGCCGTCCCCAGCCAGCTGCTCCGGCAAGCCACCGAGGGCGCCCTCGAAGACCTCTTCGGGCAGACCCTTCTCGGACAAGAGCAGCCAGGCCCCGAGGCGGGCGTTGCCTCTCCGCCGGGCGACCTCGTCGACGCGATCGATGAGGTCCACACCGGAAGAGGCCTCGCCCAGATCGCCCAGCTCGCTGAACAGCCCCAGCCAGGCCCGTCCGACGACCTCGCGCAGGAGCCCCTCGCGGCTGCCGAAGTGATGGAGCACCGCCTGCCGCGAGATGCCCACGGCCTCGGCGACCTCGTCGAGGCGGAGCATGCCGGGGCCTCGGGCCGCGACCATGGCCTCGGCCACGCTCAGGATCTCCGCCTTGGTCTCGGCGGCGGGGCGGCGCTTGCGGGCCATGGCGATCTCCTCTGGACAAGGCCCCCTATCCGCACTACTTACTTACTCACAAGTAAGTAGATTGTTTCGGAGCAAACCATGCGCAGCGCGACCCAGTGGTTCGAGGCCTACGGCGAGAGCCACCAGGACGGGACCAACAAGCTCATCCACTGGCTGGCCATCCCGGTCATCCTGGTGAACACCCTCGGGCTGATCCAGTCCATCCCCTTCGTGGTCGAGTCGGCCTGGCTGAACTGGGCGTCGCTGGTCGCTTTGGCCTGCACGGCCTTCTACTTCCGGCTGTCGTGGACGCTCGGCCTGGGCATGGCCGCGGTCGCCGCCACGGCGCTCGCCATCAACGGCGCCATCGTCGCAGCCGGCCTGCCGCTGTTGTGGGTCAGCATCGGCAGCTTCTTCGTGGCCTGGGTCTTCCAGTTCATCGGCCACAAGATCGAAGGCAAGAAGCCCTCGTTCTTCGAGGACCTTCAGTACCTCCTGATCGGGCCCGCCTGGCTCCTGCAGTTCGTCTACAGGAAGCTCGGCGTTCCGGTCGAGACCTGGCGCGGCGTGTCCGACGCCAGCGGAGCGAAGAGCTAGCTCTTCGGCGTCGTCGGCTCGACGAGGCTGTCGTCGTGCCACTCGGGGTCACCGCCCTCGTAGAGGCGGGGCTGGGGTCCGCCGACGATGCCGGCGAGATCCGGATCGATGCCGTCCGCGGCATCCCGGTTGCCCTTGTTGGCTTCGCGCGCTGCCTTCCGGGCAGCCTTGGCCTGCTTCTTCTCCATCTTGGCGGCTTCCATGCGCCGCTTCTGGACACTGGGTCGGGTCTTCGCCATGGGTTCTCCGAAAAAGGGGACCCTGATTCCTACCCCGTTCTGCGCCGATGCGCACAGGGGCACGCCTCGCCCAAGCGCTATAGGTTCGGCATGACCCGCGCTCACATCCCCGAGACCGGCTGGCGCACGGTCCGCGCAAACGGCCTGGACCACGCGGTCTTCGACGACGGCGAGGGCCCGCTCATCCTGCTCCAGCACGGCTTCCCCGACACCGCGAGGACCTGGGACGAGGTCGCTCCTCGTCTCGTCGAGGCGGGCTTTCGCGTCGTGCGACCCTTCGGCCGAGGCATCGCCCCCTCCGAGAAGCCGGACGGGGAGGACTTCGCCGCCGAGGACCTCGCCCGGGACCTGCTGGAGCTGATCCCGGCGCTGGGCGAGGAGCGCGCTATCGTCGTCGGCCATGACTGGGGGGCGGCCGCCGCATGGGGGGCCGGGCACCTGGGGCCGGAGCGCATCGCGAAGCTGGTCTGTGTCGCAATCCCCCACCCCGCTGTGCTGAAGCCGACGCCCTCGAAGCTCTGGGGAGTCCGACACTTCCTGGCCAACCGAGTGCCCTGGGCCGAGGCCCGCTTCGCCAAGCACGACTTCGCCGAGATCCGCACGCTGTACGAGCGCTGGAGCCCGGGCTTCGACTGGCCGGAGGCCGAGTTCGAGTCCGCAAAGAACGCCTACGCCGCCCCGGGTTCTCTGGACGCGGCGCTCGGCTATTACCGCCGGCTCTGGCTGTGGCCGTTCCGGGGCAAGGTCGCCTGCGAGACGCTGGTCTTGGGCGGCACCACGGACGGGGTGGCGCTGGCCGCGGACTTCGAGGCGAGCCGGCGCATGGTGACCGGTCCCTGCGAGGTCCGCATGCTCCCGGGCGGACACTTCCTGCATCGCGAGCACCCGGAGCCCTTCATCGAGGCCCTGCTCGACTTCCTGAAGCGCTGACGGGCCCGTAGAATGGGCCATGGTCCTGGCGCTGCTGGCGTGTACGACGAGCGAGCCGCAGCCGGACTCCGTGACGTGGACCGAGGACGTGCGACCCCTCATCGACGCCCACTGTGCGACATGCCACGGAGACGGAGGCCTGTCCTTCCCGCTCGACACCTACGACCGAGCCCTGGCGGTCGCCCCGGCCATGGCCGACTCGGTAGCCGACCGCCGGATGCCTCCGTTCCTGGCCGACAACACTGGCGAGTGCACGACCTACTCCCCGGCGCGGTGGCTCACCGAAGAGGAGATCGACACCGTGGTCGCCTGGGTCGACGCCGGGTCCCCGGAAGGGCCTGAGATCGCTCGCGAAGAGCCTCCCGAGGTGGAGCAGCTGGAGCCCACCCACGTCCTGATCCCCGACCAGCCCTATACACCCGAGGTCGGTGGGGACGACGACTGGCGTTGCTTCGTCGTAGAGCCCGATCTGGACGAGGACCTCTACCTCACCGGCTACCAGGTCGTGCCTGAGAACCCGGGCGTGGTCCACCACGTGGCCATCTTCAAGCCCATCAGCGGGCAGGCCTCGGAGATGGTCCGTGCGATGGACCCGGACGGCGCCGGCTACTCCTGCTTCGGCGGCGCCAACGCCCCCGCAGGGCTCTGGGCGATCTGGAGCCCGGGCCGGTCGGTCTACCGGCTCCCCGAAGGCACCGGCGTGCCCCTCGAGGCCGGCGTTCCCCTGGTCGTCCAGGTCCACTACGCCGAGATCGAAGGCGACGCGCCCTCCGAGCTGACCGAGGTCCGCGTCGAGCTCACCGACGAAGCGAAGCCCTTGATGCCGCTGTGGCTCCTGAACGACGACTTCGAGCTCGCACCGGACACGGCACACGCCGAGGACAGCCAGGACCAGACGCTCTACCGGATGATGCTGGAGCTCGGCTGGAGCGACTACGCGACCGGTGACGTGCTGCTGCATGGGGTCGGAGGCCACATGCACCTGATGGGCACCTCGCTCCGAGCCGAGGTCCGCCCGGAGAGCGGCGAGGACGCCTGCCTGATGGACATCCGCCGCTGGGACTACGACTGGCACGACATCTACATGCTCGAGGACCCCGTGCGTGCGAGCTCGGCCGATACGATCCACATCGACTGCTCCTGGGACACAACCGGCCGGGAGGAGCCGGTGTACTGGGGGGACAACCTCGAGGACGAGATGTGCACCATCCTCGTCCTGGCCGAGCCGATCGAGGACTGAGCTCAGGCTGAGAAGTGCTGCGCGGTCTCGAAGGTCGCGGGCGCGAAGGCGCTGCCGTCGGCCCGAAGGCAGCGCTTGACGACCAGGTCGAAGAGCAGCGGGTTGTGCTCGAAGACGCCGTTGCACAGCCGGCGCTCCTCGGCCGTGATGTAGTCGAGCTGAGCGAGCCGCAGGGTGCTGACCAGCGGATCGACCGCCGGCAGGGGGAAGTCGCTCCCGTTGAGCAGACGCGCGTGCAGGTCCTCGCGCCGAAGTACGTCCAAGAGCGGCGCCTCGCAGCGGTTCACCTGGGTCATCGCGCTGATGTCCCCGAAGAGGAGCCCCTCGAAGGTGGGCTCGTCCATCATCTGAAGGAAGACCTCGTGGGCGGGTCGGCCCTCGTCCTCGCCGAGCGACGCGCAGTGGGCGACGACCACGCGAACGCCTGTCTCCAGAGCTCTCAGTAGCCGCCTCGAGCTGCCGAGGTGACCGACCTGGGACTCCACGGCCGCCTCCTCGCCGGCGTGGCTGATCAGCGGGACGTCCAGCCGCGCGAGGGCCTCGTAGAAGGGCTGGCAGAGCGCGGAGTCCGGATCGATGCGCATCGACTGGGGCAGCCACTTCACGGCCAGCGCGCCCGCCGCGACGGCCTGGTCGACGCGCTCGACGGCGTCTCGCCTGTAGGGATGGATCGAGACGACGGCCTCGACCACGTCGTAGGCATCGGCGGCCTCGAGCGCGTAGTCGTTCGGCGTGTGGAAGGTGCTCTCGCCCGGCTGCTCTTCGCCCCGCTCATCGACGACCATGTCGAAGCCCATGAGCAGCACGCGACCGGCTGGGTTTCCGAGCCGCTGCATCCGGACGACCCGCTCCAGGTAGTCCCGATCCGGGGTGCCCTCGTCGAAGCCGGCGGCGGCCAGGTAGGCGTCGAACTGCAACCGCATCATCGGGTTTGCGTGGCTGCGCATGCGCGGCGAGACGAAGGCCCCGGTGCCCTCGCCCAGCCCGACCAGGTGCGCGTGCACATCCCAGACCTTGGACAGCTCGAGATCCTCGAAGAGCCGGTCGACGAAGTCCTGGAGCTCGGCACCCAGGGGCGTGGGAGCAGGCCGCCGCAGGAGCCAGGGCACGGCCATCCGTGCCCCGAGCGTGAGCCCCACCCCACCTAGGGCACCGGCGAGCAGGCGGCGGCGGGTGGTCCTTTTCATCAGCGCCTCGCGAGGCTATCAGCCGCCGATGTGGCTCCTCCTCGCATGCACCGCCCCGGATCCCGAGGGCGTGGACTCCGCCGTCGACAGCGTGCCGCGGCCCCGGGTCGACGCGACGCTGCAGCTCCACAACGCGAAGAACGGCAAGGCCAAGGACGGCGTCGCGCTCGAGGGCGAGCTCGGGACGGCGACCACCGATGACGAGGGACAAGGAACCGTCGAGGTCTTCGGGGCCTCGGCCTTTCAGATCGGGGCCACCGAAGACAGCCTAATGCCGCACCTCTTCCACGGCCGGGCGGGCGAGGACGCCTTCACCCTCATCAGCTACGTCGCGACCGAGAGCCTGACCGACCAGGTGTACGAGCTGCTGGGCATCGCGCGGGACCCCGAGATGGGCATCGTCGTCGTCGGCCTGGACCGACCGAGCCTGGCCCCCGCCGTCGGCTCCGGCGCGGAGCTCAACGTCGACTACGAGGCCGCCTTCGTGCTCGGCTCGCAGCTGCCCGAAGAGGGCACGACGCTGGTCCAGGGCGGGAACTCGATCGTGACCTTCGCCAACGTGCCGGTGGGCCAGGCCCGGGTCACCGCGGTGCCCGCCGAGGGGGAGGCCTGCCTGGTGTTCCCGGCCCTGGTCGGCGTCGACCACGGCGTCGAGGTCCGCGCGAACACGGTGAGTGTGGTCGTCTTCACCTGCGAGTAGCTACCAATCGAACTCCCGCCGGAGCCGCTGGCGGCTTCGCTTCTCGGGCCGGCGCTTGCGCTTCTGCTGCGCGCGGGCTCGCTTGCGCTGCCGCCGCTGCTCGTGGGCGAGCTCCCGCTCGAGCTTGAGGTAGCTGTTCACGCGCTCGAGCTCGACGGCCCCGGCGAGGACCCCCTCGGCCACCGCACAGCCGGGCTCGTCGCCGTGGCTGCAGTCGCGGAACTGGCAGGCCGCCACGAGCGCAGACACGTCCTCGAAGGCCGAGCCCAGGTCCGCCTCGTAGAGCCCGAGCTCGCGCATGCCGGGGGTGTCGATCAAGGCTCCACCCCCCGGCAGAGGCAGCAACCGACGGGTCGTCGTGGTGTGCCGTCCGCGCGCGTCGTGCTCGCGGATGGCCCCGGTGTCCTGGATCTCCTCGCCGAGCAGCGCGTTGACCAGGGTCGACTTGCCGACCCCCGAGGAGCCCACGACGGCGACCGTCCGACCCGGTCCGAGCCATGGCTCGAGGCCCTCGAGGCCCCAGCCCTTCAGCGCAGACAAGGTCACCACGGGCTCGGTGGTCTCGAAGACGACCTCGGCCGCCAGGTCGGCTTTCGTCAGGACGATGACGCCCTCGGCGCCACCGGCGCGGACGACCGCCAGGTAGCGCTCGAGCCGTCTCGGGTTGAAGTCCCGGTTCAGTGAAGTGGCCACGAAGACGGTGTCGACGTTGGCCGCGACGACCTGGCCGGTGGAGTGGGCCCAGGCGGTCTTGCGTACGAAGCGCGTGCGCCGTGGAAGGACGGCCGCGACCCGGGCGGGCAGCTCGTGGGTGGGTGTGGCGAGCAGGGCGACCCAGTCGCCGACTGCAGCGCAGTCGAGGTCGCCCGGCGAAGAGAGAGGCAGGGTGGCGCGCAAGACGACGCCGTCACACAAGACCTCCACCTGGCCGCGATGCTCGGCGAGCACGCGCCCGAAGGAGGCGTCAGGAAGGTTCAAGTCCGCGAAAGCGGTCGCAAAACAGGTGTCCCAGCCGAGCTGGGTCGGATCGATGTTCAAGGTGAAGACTCACGATGAGAGGCACAACGTTCAGGGCGCGGGGGGCCGGTCCGCGAGCCTGCGGTGGCTCAGTCGTGAGTCCCGCAGTGGTGTCGCCCGATGCATGCAGTCGTCGTCATGTCGGCCTCCTTCGCTGCGGGTTCAGGGCCAGCGTAGACGCGCCGTGGGGCCGCGGCAACTACAAGCGGCGGCGGGCGAGGTCGAGCAGCTCCTGGCCCGACACGTCCACAGGGTGACCGTGGCAGGGCACCAGCCGCGTGGGCGGCGCCTCGGCCAGGCGCTCGAAGAGCCACTCGCGGTAAGCCGC
>Ga0114933_10004481_pt1 | contig 13064 bp, 12 predicted proteins | sample 4SBtaG_FD_89691 | JGI IMG/M metagenome (GOLD analysis project Ga0114933, IMG submission 89691) | Deep subsurface microbial communities from Kolumbo volcano to uncover new lineages of life (NeLLi) - 4SBTROV12_W25 metaG | ecosystem: Environmental > Aquatic > Marine > Volcanic | place: Kolumbo...
ACTTTGGTGGACAAGGCTCACACTCTGGCGGAAGGCGCTGGAGCCACGGCTTTAGCAGGGGCGGTCAGATACCCGGAAAAAGTTAAGAATAAAAAGGTAGCGATAACCGTGAGTGGCGGGAATATCACTGCCGAGCAGCTAAATCACTCATTAGGTATCTATCGTAGTTAAGAACACAGGGTTTACGTCGTAAAAATGTAGTTAATTCTAGGCGCGAATCATAAAAGGCCCTCCAACGGGAGGGCCTTTTATTTATGGCCATAGCACAGGTCATAAATAATTGATGTGGGTTATTCATGGAGATATACTGAGCGCAGGGCATTTAACGAAATTTCGCTCAGGTTTTCATCGATTTATTCAATTGCCCGATGTTTACCACCAGTCGGAACCTGGTGGACTCTTATGGGGGGGCGGCAGTGTTCGATAATGTGCATGAGCACCTAGACGAGGTCGTGAGACTGGCAGAGCGGTGCCCTGAGAAATATCAGATATCCTGCTTCCAGGCATTGATACGCGCGTTGGTCCAGTCTGACCCCTCCGTTCCGCAGAACGGCAACGAAGACGCCCACCTCTTTAATGGGAATGGTTCTAAGGATGAAATATTGCCTGCTACTCCCCGTGGATCCTCGGTCAATTCTATTAGTCTAAATGATGGCAGCGAGCGCGGGCCCATATTTATCGACCAGCACCAAATACCTGAGATTTCCATATCACGGGTCTACCATTTGGACGGGAACTCATATCGTATTATTGTTAAAGATCTGAAAGAAAAGACCAACTCCAAGAAGCAGGTAAAACTGGCTTTATTACTTGGGATCGGCGGTTTACTCTCCAGCGGCCAGCCGTTGTTCTCTAAAGAACGTCTGATTGAAACTTGCCGAGAATATGGAGCTTATGACGCACCTAACTTCGCTTCGCACATGAAGAAGCAACGGGATATGTTCATATCCCATGGTAATGAATGGTCGCTAACGGTTCCGGCCCAACTGCGGGCGGCGGATGCGATAAAAGAACTGGCCTCTTGACCCTTGCCAAACGCAACTTTCTAAACTGTTTAAATGTGGCGGCAGGTAATCCGATACTATATTAAGATCGGGAACGGCTGAAGTAACGAGCCAACTCGTCTCGTTTGAAATGTGGAAGTTCAATCTCTCCGGTTCGTCCGATGGAAATCAGACCTTCTTCTTGAGGCATCATTCTTCCAATTTCCCAGCCGTCAATTCCCTTTTTATCAAGTTCTGAGAGTAAAGAGGGAACGTGTTCAGGTGAAAGTGTAATCAGAAGTGCGCCAGATGCAAGAAGCCCTAAAGGGTTTAAATCTAGGCCCTGACAGACTTCTACCGTAGCTGGCAGTATCGGAATACTTCCTTCTTCAACGGCTAGACCTAATCCCGAAGCTGCAGCAATCTCCCTTAATCCAGTGATAATACCGCCTTCGGTGACATCGTGCATTGAATGTACTTGTGCGGCCGTGGAAGCAATCTGAGCATCAGGTAGTACGCTTATACCAGGGGAGTCAAGCATTTTAGTACTTAATGTAATTGTGTTGTCACTTACTCCAGACTTGCGGAGTTCGTCAGGCCGTTCGGAGGCTAGAAGCGCTGTGCCTTCGATTGCTAGGCCTTTAGTGACTACGATGCTGTCGCCCTCCAGTGCGCCGCCGGTTTTCACCAGACGTTCTCGTTGGACCTCGCCTAACATTGTCCCAGAGACGATCGGACGGTTGATGCCGTGGGTGACCTCGCTGTGTCCGCCAATTAGTGCGACGTTTATGGAAGTGCAGGCGTCCTGGACTTGGTTGAACAGTTCCTCCGCCTGGTCTTCAGTGAACTTCTCTGGAATTAATAGAGTGGCTAGGAACCAGCGTGGGGTTCCTCCGGTACAGGCGATGTCGTTGGCATTGACATGTACCGCGTACCAACCAAGTCGGTCGGTGGCAAAGGTGATGGGGTCGCTTTTGGCAACCAATAAGGTTTCACCCAGGTCCAAAACCGCGGCGTCCTCGCCCAGTCCGGGGCCTAAAAGAACCCGAGGATCCGCGACTCCGGTCTTCTGCAGCAATTTCTCAAGTAATGAGTGGGGGAACTTGCCAATGTCCACGTAAACTCCTGGCCGGTCTTATTGCGAAATGATTAGTTTAGTTCAGTTAGGGTAACTATTCTGTTGTTTAATTTAATGGGTTTGATGCCGGTGTGCCCGGCTCAAAGGTCGGTCTGAACTGAAGTCCGAACAGAGTGCTGAACCGTTAAGGGGACCGGGGATATGATAATTCAGATTGATCAACATTTTCCAGAATGCGATTAGCTTAACGATCTGCTTGCTCGATAGGCTGAGATAGTTGTCAGTAGATGTATTTTGATATGTAGGTTAATTCCCGATGCATCTGTATAGAATCATCGGACTTAAAAGACTTAAAATCACCTGTGTTCGTTGACACTTAAACATTGATTGTGATAAAAATAACAAAGTAATCTCTGCCTAAATTTGCTTATTGAAACTAGATAGTTATGGAGCCTAATTAGATGAGAAAATCATTTTTAGTTGTTTTTGCCATCATGAGTTCGCTCATGCTCTTTGCCATCGCTTGTGGTAGCGACGAAGCTGACCCCAATGCAACTGCGACTCCTGCCCCACCGAACACGGTTCCGGCTGATCAGCGTGCCGCTGAACCCACCGTTTCTCCCACTGCGATTCCTGCTGCAACTAAGGAAGCACCGGCCACTGGAGGTGGAGTCGCCACATTGGACATTGATGTGAACGGCGATGCTCTGCAGTTTGATCTTTCAGATATGTCTGCTGATGCGGGATCCGAGGTAGTGGTGAACTTCAATAACTCCTCGGGCGTCAACTCCCACAACTGGGTGTTGGTCGAAAATGGCACAAAGGACGCGGTAGCCGCCGATGGCACCGCCGCTGGCCCAGGTGGTGACTGGTTGCCTGCAGATGACTCCAGAGTTATAAGTAACACCAAGGTATTGGGCCCCGGACAGAGCGAAACGGTGACCTTCACCGCTCCTTCGGCTGGTAACTACCAATTTGTCTGTACTTTCCCAGGTCACAACTTCACCATGTTTGGTGACTTCATCGTCAATTAGGTTTAATCTAGCTAATGCGGTGCCAACTGGGTAACGCAATAATAGACCAAAAAGAGAAACCGGCCTCATGTTGAAGGCCGGTTTCTCTTTTTGGTCTATTATCCACGCCGCCAACGTCTGGCGTGTTTTGTTTTCGCTGCTTTGAATACGGCAGATACGATTTACAACCACACCCGTGTTTGATAGCATATTCTAGCTGGATCCACTCGTTGGCCGACGGTTCAGCGTTTGATGTGTGGGGCGTTCGTCTAGCGGCCCAGGACACCGCCCTCTCAAGGCGGAGATCAGGGGTTCAAATCCCCTACGCCCTACCAAACATACGACGAACAAAAAGACCTTCGGTAGCTACCGGAGGTCTTTTCTGTTTGTTGGACTACTCCATTGAGGTCGCCGTTGACTCTCTAATGCTCATACGTCTACCTTAAAGTACAGAGGCAACTTCGGGGAGAGACAGGAATAATACGTGGTAAACATCATCGATACAGTAATTTTTGACTTGGACGGGACTTTGGTGGATAGCCAGCCGGCGGCGTTGGGGGCGACTATTGAGGCTCTTTCATCCTTTGGGGTGCGGGTGACTGAAGCTGAATTAAGGGTGGTTTTTGGCGGTGGGGCACGCAAGTTGCTGAATCACTTCTTGGAACGAGATCTGGGTCATGAACAAGCTACTGAGCTTCTGGAAGATGCAGTTCAAGCACGGGCCTCATTGCAAACGAATCTCACCAACAAGGTGAAGCTGCTGCCTCATGTGGAGGAGCTTTTAGCCCTGTTGAAGAAAAGTAATCTTAAGCTGGCAGTAGCCACCATGAGCAGCCGTGCAGTGGTCGACAGCGTATTGCACTATCATGGAATCGAGGACTATTTTGATGCTACGCTGACGATTGATGACGTTGCTCAGGGCAAGCCGGACCCAGAGATTTTGACCAAGACTATCGAAGTACTAAGTGGAAGGGTTGACAGCGCCCTCTACGTCGGCGATTCCAGCCACGACTTGGAGGCCTCGGTCAGCATCGGGATGCCATTTCTGTTGATTGATTCGGGTATCTACGTGAGGGGCCAAGCCAGAGAAAATCTCCTCACGGTGGCCAAGGATAATGGGTTTTCAATAGTGGGATACGAGGGATTACTGGGCATCAGCGAAATCGCACCAGGTCCAAATCGATGAGCTGCCCGGCTTTCTAATCTCCTAACTGAGCTATTTCTCTAAAATCCGCAGGCACTGATCGATTTTCAGTATAGCCATTCCAAAGCTTTCGACAGTCGAAAATGCGTCTCGCTGCAGTAATAAGTTCTCCCTGAATGCGTTTGAATAATATAAAGACCAGCCAATCAAATGTGCAATCGAATATATTGGGTCGTTTCAACATACGGGGGCTAGTTTTTGAGGTTCTTTTGTAGACCAGTAACAACACATCTGCTAAATTACTTCCATTATTAACAAACCCTGATCTAAAATAGTACGCTGAGTTCCTAAAATCATTCGAGCAATATTTATACTCAGATTCATACCGACAATATAAAGAAAAGACCTTTGGTAGATTCTACGGTTGCGGCATATGTTGTGACCGGCCTTTATTGAACAACTGACACCCCGGCACCATTGGCTGAGTTACCAGCCTGGTCGCCAGGTTATCTGATTATCCTCAACTAAGGACTTCGAATTAAGTCAGATCAGGCTTGGCCTGTTTTGATGTGTTTTACCACTGACTCGGTACTGCCCCCAAGGTTTTAAGGCGGCGTTTCAACAATCATGTTACTGGTTTTGGATATCGTTGCAAGACGTCTGCGCATGGCCTCTTCCGCTGGCAAAATCACCCTTTGGCGGACAATTGACGATTAATGTTTGATTTCGCGCGTCTGACTCAGATTCGCATAGAATCCCTGGCCGGACTCACAGTTGCCCTAGCGCTGGTGCCAGAGGCGGTTGCCTTCGCGTTCGTAGTTGGGGTTCACCCTCTGGTGGGATTATATGCGGCCTTTATAGTAGGGCTGATTACTGCCATGACCGGCGGACGCCCCGGCATGATTTCCGGCGCAACCGGTTCTTTGGCCGTTGTCATGGTCTCTTTAGTCAACGAGAACGGCATAGAATATCTATTCGTTACCGTGGTTGCCATGGGTGTCATACAGATTGCAGTAGGAGCGCTGCGGCTGGGTAACTTGATTCGTATGGTGCCCTTCCCTGTGATGCTTGGGTTCGTCAATGGTCTTGCCATCGTAATCGGCCTGGCCCAGCTGGAAAGCTTCAAAATAGAGAACCATAACGGCACCAAGTCTTGGTTGCCGATTGACGATTTGGCGATCATGATTTGCTTGATTGCCGTAACAATGGCCGTGATTTACATGGTGCCCAGGCTATCGAAGCGCGTTCCGGCTGCTCTAGCTGGGATAGTGGTTGTTTCAACGGCGGTGATTTTAGGTGGTATCAACACCCCCACCGTGGGGGATTTGGCAAGTATATCCGGAGGGCTACCTGCATTCTCAGTTCCAGATGTGCCGTTGAATCTTGAGACTGTAAAGATCGTGCTGCCCTATGCCTTCATCCTGTCCGGTATTGGTCTGATAGAGTCGCTGCTCACTCTTTCGTTGATCGATGGAATAACAGAGACCAGAGGGCAGAAAAACCGAGAGTGTATGGCCCAAGGTCTGGCCAACCTAGTCACCGGGTTCTTTGGTGGTATGGGCGGCTGCGCCATGATAGGCCAGAGCATGATTAACATAAAATCGGGCGCTAGGATGCGGCTGTCCGGAATACTGGCTGCGTTGTTCTTGCTGCTTTTCATCCTGTTCGCATCGTCACTGATCGAGCAGATACCCATCGCGGCTCTAGTGGGAGTGATGTTCGTAGTGGTTGTTGGTACATTCTCTTGGTCCAGTTTGCGTATTATCCGGAAAGTGCCCCTATCTGACGCAATGGTCATGGTCATTGTATCGGCTGTTACCGTGGTAACAGACCTGGCGATCGCCGTGGTTGTTGGAGTGATAGTGTCCGCTCTGGTGTTGGCCTGGAAGACGGCTCGTCACATTTACGTCAGTCCCGGCGTTGGCGGTACCCTTCACCGTAAGGTTTATAACCTCCATGGTCAGCTTTGTTTCGCATCGGTCAGCACATTCAGAGACCTCTTTGATCCGGTGGGCGACCCCGCGGAAGTGATAATCGACTTTGCCAACTCGAGAGTTTGGGATCACTCTGGCATGGAGGCCATCGTGGATCTGGCCCAGCGTTACAACCGGGCCGGGACTAGGGTGCATCTGCTTAATCTAAGCGAAAACTGTCAAAATATGCTCCGCAAGGCCAATGTTATCGCCCCTCCAGACAGCACGTTTGAAGATTCCAGCTATAGGGTCGCTATTTCCGACTTGGGCAATACTGACTGATTAGTTAGTCAACGCTTCTGCGAGTCTGGACGACCCCCATCGTCGGGTGGCGTACCCCAGAAGAGGGTTAGGCTTAGTAATCAAGTGATTAGAAAAACTCTCCGGATATTAAGAGGGTTTTTGCCTAAACCACTGTTCATCTAAGTGGCGCTAAGGTCTTGTGTTATTGTCCTCGAAAGGACAACAGAGGAAATTAAATATGATTACACCAGCATTGACCGTCAAGATACTCGAGGCCGAGGTTAATGATGTTCGAGGTTATTTTGCTTCGCTGACTGAATCCGACTTGCAGAAGGCCAGTGCTTGCGAGAATTGGTCGGTGGCTGATGTGATGGCGCACCTGGCCGGTCAGGACCACGCATCGCGGGTCAGGAGAGGTCTTGAGGGTGACTTCTCGCCGCCTGAGGGGGCTCCAGAGGTTGCAGATCACGACGAAGACAAGTTTGCTAAAAGTATATTTGACCGCGCTCTGGTGACTAGAGAAGAACATGGCGGGGGTCTAAGCGATTATTTGATACATCGACTGGATGAAGTGGTTGCAGTTTTCAATAATGTTGGCCCAAACGACTGGGAGAAATTATGCTACTGGCCACCGGGCCCTGAGATGGTTCAGACACTGCTCAGCCAACGCATCGCCGAACTGACCATGCACACCTGGGACATCAGGTCGGTTCTGGATGACCAATTCCATCTTTCCGACAACGCCGTAACGGTCTTGATTGATGGCGTTGATCGGGCTGTGCGCCGGGCATTTCGTCCCGACCGGTCCTTAAACACGCCTATCACCTACCGGTTTGTCGTTGGCGATCCCTCTGCCACAAGAAAGGACATTATCATTGGGTTCGATGGCGCCCGAATCGAGTCGGCTGGCGACGAAGAGCCAGACGTCACTTTTGAGTGCGACGGTGAAAATTACGTCCTAATCATGTACGGTCGACTCAAGATTGCTGACGCCCTTGCGGATGGCCAGTTGTACTTTGATGGTAACCCTGCTTTGGCGGTGGGCTTTGGCCGTCGGTTTGTCGGCGGTTAGGTCGTTCTGGGTTATGGGGTTGCTTGAACCACTGTCTTGAGTTCTTCGAATCCCAAGTTACCCGAGTGCAGTTTGTTGCCGATTTGAAATGACGGTGTGCGAACTATGCCGATTGTAACCGCCTCTTGATGTTGAGACAGTACCTGTCTGTGATAACTGCCCGATTCCAACTGCGGCCACATCTCTTGCCAATCTAGGCCCGCAGCCAACGATAGTCGGCGTATGGAATAGAGGTTGCCGAGGTCTGTGCCCAACTCCCAGTACTCTCTGGATGCCACAGTAAAGAACCTTTCGTCTAGACCGCGTTCCTTGGCATAGGCAGTGGCTGCATGGATGGCCAGAGTACTGATGGACCGATTGGACGCCGGCTCTGTATCCATCCCCACTACACTCAGTTCTGATTTATAAAGCGGCTGTCGACGGCCGCCTTCCGGGGCATTGACTAGGTTATTGGGTACCATGCTCTGTTCAACAAACCCGGGGGAATTAAATCTGACTAGGAATGGCCTTCGTTCAATCACCAAGTCCACAGACGACGCCAGGTCGGCTAGTCGGTTCAGGCCGATGTACGAGTGAGGGCAGGAGTAGTCGAACCAAACTGTGACCGCAACAGGGGGCATTTCATAAACCTCAGCTCAGGCTAAGCTCTTTGGCTTGTTTCAATACTTTAACCAGGTCATCCATGGACAGCACACCCGTGTTGGTGTTGCGGGGACTGGGGTGGTAAGAAGCAATCATCATGGGCAGGTCCGGCCCAAACCGATATACCTCACCGTGGAGGAATTTACCTCGTACTTTTTCAGAAGTCATGTAGTTGAGGGTCTGCAGGGCGGCGCGGAAGGCTATGTGACCCAAGGCCATGATGACTTTCAAGTTGGGTAACATCTTCAGTTCTTGTACTAGGTAAGGCAGGCAGGCGCGCTGTTCCTCCGGAGTGGGTTTATCACCAGGTGGGACACAGCGAACGGCAGCTCCAATATAGACCCCACTTAGTACTAGTCCATCTTCGCGATGTTCGGATGTGGCTTGATTGGCCAGTCCGGCCTCATACATGGCCGCGGTTAGGAAAGACGCGGAAGGGTCTCCAGTGAATACTCGGCCAGTCCGGTTACCGCCGTGGGCCGCTGGGGCCAGGCCAAGTAATACCAGAGGAGCATTTGGGTCGCCAAAGCTGGGTACAGGTTTGGCCCAGTAATCCCAGTCCTTGTATGATGCGCGTTTTTCCTTTCCGATCTTCTCTCGCCAGTCCACCAGGCGAGTACATATTCGACAAGCCATAATCTCATCTGTGAGATTCGCCAACTGTTTTATATGATTATCTGCCAATGATAACTCCGTGGTTCGTTTTGCGCTGTGGGCGGTGCTTGAACAGCCGTGTCCGGTGCTATACTCCGGCCCATGACAGCCGTATCTCTAGTGCTAGTTATTCTGTCTGCGTTGGCTCACGCAACTTGGAACCTTTTACTGAAGAGGGCAGGGGATCCGCAGGTTTTTGCTTGGTGGTTGTTGGTCGTTGCCAGCGTATTACTAGCCCCATTCGGCCTTGGGCTACTCTGGTTTAATTCCGTGGGATTCCCTGGTCTATGGTTCGTACTTGCTACGGTATGCCTTCATGTCTTCTACTTCAACCTTCTGGCCGCGGCATACGCCCAAGGTGACCTTTCCCTGGTTTATCCCGTGGCTAGGGGCATGGGACCGATGCTGGTGCCGGTGTTGGCCGTTATATTTCTGGATGAGGTCGTCGAGCCCATGGCCATCGTCGGCATCATCGCTATCATATTCGGGATATACACAATCTCATGGTGGGGTAATTTTCATCAAGTTCTGCGAAGCCCTCTGCTATTCCTCAGATCAGCCGGAATGCGTTACGCGGTGCTCACAGGACTGACTATAGCCGCCTATTCCATCGTTGATAAAGAGGGAGTCCGTTATATTCAGCCGCTGCTCTACATGTATTTTTTGAGTATCGGTACGGCAGTGATGCTCACACCGTACATCCTAGCGAATAAAGGAATCATTGCCGTCAAAGCAGAGTGGCGGGCCAACGCATTTCCCATCATCATAGCTGGACTGTTGACATTCGCCGCTTACGGTCTAGTTCTCACGGCTTTCTCGCTTTCGAGAGTGAGCTATGTGGCACCGGCGCGGGAGGTTGGCATTGTGATTGGTGTGCTTATGGGCATTTTCTTGCTGAAAGAACCCTTCGGGAGGGGTCGGCTTTTGGGGTCTGGATTGATTGTTGGGGGGGTTATTCTGATTGCCCTATCCCGCTGATCTGAGATTGTAAGTTAACCGGCCTGACCTCTTTGGACATACCAGTTCCCAGCAGAAATCATTGTTCTTCTGGACATAATGTATAATACCCGGAGCCTGAATTGAGGCGTGTTTTAGAATTGTCATCGCTTGAGTTCGGCTGTTAATTGTAGCAATAAGAGGGAGATGAATGATTAACCAGGAACGCTTGGTCAACGCATTCTGCGAGCTTGTGAAAATAGATAGCCCGTCCGACGAAGAAGAGGATGTGGCCAGGCATCTGACTGACCGACTGGTTGGACTGGGTTTCAGCGTTGCCAGAGACGCCCATGGCAACGTCATTGCGTCTGAAGATGGCGAGAACCCGCTGATGCTCTCCGCGCATATGGATACCGTTGATCCGGGCCGGAGCATCAAACCCCAAGTGGATGGCGACATGATCCGATCCGACGGATCAACAATCCTAGGCGGCGACTGCAAAGCCGGAGTGGCAGCTATCTTTGAGGCGTTGGAGTCTGCCAAAGAAGACGGTACTCCTAGACGTCCCGTTCAGGTGGTATTAACTCGGGGAGAGGAGATCGGTCTCGTGGGAGCGGCCAACCTGGACTATTCCATGATTCATTGCAAAGAGGCGGTGGTCTTTGACGGCAACGGGCCAGTCAATACCATTACCGGTGCTAGCCCCACTTACATGAAATTCGACGTTACAGTTACAGGCCGAGGTGCTCATGCCGGTGTAGAACCGGAAAAGGGTATATCGGCGATTCGGATAGCATCGGAGATCATAAATGACATGCCTAACGGCCGGTTGGATGAGGAGTCTACATTTAATGTTGGGCTGATTTCTGGTGGTACCGTGCGAAACGCAGTGCCGGTAGAAGTAACCTTCGGTGGTGAGTTCCGTAGTCGGAACACTGAGACCGTTGATCTGCTGGGCTTGCAGGTGAAAGAAGCGCTTGACCGGGCCAGGGCCAAGTACCAAGAAGCTACCATTCGGGAAGATCTAGAAATGATGTTCCAGATGTACACCCTTGATCCAAATGAGCCGGTGGTGCGGCTGGTTACAGATATGCTCAAGGACATGAAACTGATACCAGACATCAAGCCATCAGGTGGCGGAACCGACGCTAATGCCATGCGGTTGAATGGCATAGACTGCATCGTGGTCGGCATGGCCACTAACGAGATGCATACCGTCAACGAGTACGTTGTAATTCCGGATCTGATGGCGACGGCTCGGCTTTGCCAGAGCGTTATGAGTCCCAACCAATAGTCAATAACAGTGAACCAATCTAAGGGCATCTCGGTGCGGTCAGAATGCCTCTATGAATTAGTAGGAGAAAAACATGAACGGAGCAGAACTTAAGCAAACCCTAAAATCAGGAGGCCAGGTTTTTGGCACCATGATTTCTATTGCCAGGAACCCAAAATGGATTCCCATCCTGGATACCGTGGGCCTGGACTATGTGGTGATTGACACCGAACATAACTACCGGAGCAGAGGTGAGTTGGGCGATTTCTTGATTATGATGAACACCACTGGCGTGGTACCCATCGTTCGCATCCCAATCCCAGATGCTCACTATGTGACGATGGCCATGGATGCCGGAGCCCAGGGCGTTTTGGCACCATATTGCGAGACTGTGGATCAGGTCCGAGAGGTGGTTGCTGCTGCTAAGTGGCGTCCGCTGAAGGGCGAGGCTGCTGATCGCGTTGTACAGTCGGGCGAGCACGTTAGTGACGCCACCAGATCCTATCTCGAAGAACGCAATAAGAACAGCATCGCCATAATCGGCATCGAGAGTGAAGCTGCTGTTAAGAATCTAGGAGCTATGTTAGAAATACCAGGTATCGACGGTATCTTTGTCGGTCCCAATGACATGAGCATATCCCTGGGTGTGCCCGATCAGTACGACCAGAAGATATACCAAGATACAGTCAAGAAGGTCATCGATATGTCGGAGGCAAAGGGCATTGCCACGTTGGTACATCAGCAGACGCCGGATCTTTCTGAGTACTGGATATCCCAGGGCGCCCGGTTTATTCTTCACGGCACCGATCGGCGTGCTCTAACTGAAGGATTCAAAGCAGACTTCGGTAAATTGAGAGACTTCGCCAAGAATAATTAGTCGCCCCATATGAAACTCTGGAAGAGTATCGATGTTTGAACTTCTTGATGATTATTTGGTTACTGTTTATTGGCTACCACTGTAACCAGATAAAGGACTGCGGCCAATCAAAATAGGGAAACCCGCTGGTATGTACCGCACGCGGTGGGACTGTTGCCGAGGCCGTTCGAACAGGACTTGCAAGAGCTGGAGCAGGTTTAAAACCCGATTCCACCGGTAACTTCGATTTGGTGATCTAACACTAGTGCTTCGCTATGAATTCCAGCACCAAGCTGTTCCAAACCTCGGGTTGTTCCCAGAAGGCGGCGTGTCCCGCCTCCGGTACGACTGCGAATTGGGAGCCAGGAATGTGGTCTGCCACCAGTTTCATCATGGCCGGGGGCGAGAGCAGATCAGCTCCGCCCGTAAGCATCAGAACCGGCGTTTTGACGGCTTCCAACCGTGAAAATGTCATTGGGCTGTGAGCTTTTTGTTCCTGCTCCCGGGTGATTTCATGGCGGCTGGATTCCTCAATCTCTAGCCACCTGGCCACGCCATCCGGGTTGGCCACCCGGTATGAAGGGCCAACTTCCCTTAGTACTATCGGCAGATTAGAAATCTCCGGTGGTCGTAATCGAGTTTGTACCTCCATGTAAGATGGGTCCGACACGCCGGTGAAGCTGCTGGAGACAGACAGGCTGATGACTCTTTCCGGATGTTCTACGGTGTAATCCAGGCCAACAATCCCGCCGAGAGCCGTTGCCACCAGGTGGAACCGTTTGAGACCCAAATGGGCCGCAAATTCCTCCAAGTCGTCGCTAGCTGAGCCTGGTTCAGCCGCCTTGTCCGTGACCTCGGATCGACCCCAGTTACGTCGGTCATAGGCAACGCAGCGGTACCCGGCCTCTGTGAAAACTGGTTCTTGATTCACCCAACAGTCGGTGTTTCCGGATGCGGCGTGTAGAAAGATTACCGGTGTCCGTTTATCATCGTCCATCCCGGCGGTGTCGGTGAACCAGATTCGCGCTGCTGGAATATCTGCATAAGGCATATAGCTGTTTTGCTCCCATGGCATTAAATGGTCTGTAACCTGATAACTAGTAAATTAATCTACCAGCTGGTGTAGCGTGCGTGAGGCAATGGTGCGGATGAATCGTTACCCGAAAGCCATAAGTCCATAGTTAACAGTATTTAGCT
>Ga0114933_10004482_pt1 | contig 13064 bp, 12 predicted proteins | sample 4SBtaG_FD_89691 | JGI IMG/M metagenome (GOLD analysis project Ga0114933, IMG submission 89691) | Deep subsurface microbial communities from Kolumbo volcano to uncover new lineages of life (NeLLi) - 4SBTROV12_W25 metaG | ecosystem: Environmental > Aquatic > Marine > Volcanic | place: Kolumbo...
TTAGAAAAGATAGAGAGAAAGATTCAAAAATTAAATGCTGATTATATAATTACAACTGAAAAAGATGGAATAAAACTTAAAAATTTCAAATTTAAAATTCCATTATTAGTTGTAAAGGTAAAAATGAAAATAAATGATCCTGATTCTCTATGGAAACTCATAATTAATGAGGTCTTCTGATTTTAACTTTTCAGAAATGTTAAGAAATAGGTTCCAAGACCAAGAAAAAGAACATTAGGGGCAAATGCACAAAAGAACGGTGGTAGAGTTTCGTTATTTCCAAGTGAAAGGCTTGCAAAAAAAATCACAAAAAAACTGAATCCTAAAACAACCGATATAATAGTTCCGATAGTTGAAGAAAATTTAAAACTATTATTAAGTGAGAATGGTATTATCACTAGAACGAGTATAAAAATCATAAAAGGCTTAGCTATTTTTGACCATTTTTCTACCTCAAACTTTGTTGGGTTTACGCCAGTTTGTTTTAGAAATTCTATATAAGATCTTATCTCTCGGTAATTCATTTGTTGAGGGTCTTTTCTTATGTCTTGAAAATCCTTAGGTTTTTCAAACACACTGATTACTAATTTATCGAATTCTTTTTTGTAGATATTTCCAGAAGAAAGAAATTTTTGTTTTTTTCCATTAAAAAGAATCCAATTAGAACTTTTTTTATCCCATTTCGCACGAAAAGCTTGAATTTTCTTTCTTAAATTATAATCCTTATCTAAGTAGAAAAGAGTTACATTTTTCATCTTCTTTATTTTTGGATCATAGTGATTAATAAACCAAATAATAGATTTGTCTTTAGATCTGAACCACACAGAATTTTGTTCTTGATAAGATTTTATAGGTATTTTTTTTATATTTACTCTCCAGTTGTAATACCATAACTCATTTGTTTTGGGGGTTATAAACTCACTAGCAAGAAAGTTCAAAAGACCTATAGCTAGAGTTGCGATAAGGATTGGACTTATAATTTTGTAAATACTTATTCCAGAAACTAACATTGATAGTATTTCTTTTTTTCTCGAAAAAATAAATAGAGTTGTGACTGAACCTAATAATACTGAAACTGGCATTGCCTCAACTGAAAGCATAGGAACTTTATACAAGAAATAAAGAAAACTATGATTAAAAGATGCATTTTTTTCTACTAGGTCATCAATACGTTCGATAAATTCTGCCAGTAAAAAAAGTGTCGTAGTTCCAATATGAAATAGAGTTAGAAAAACTATAAATCGCTTTAAAATATATCTTTCTATAATACTCATGATTCTCTTTTAATTAGATTTGTTAAATTAGATAGTAATTTAAATGGACTTGAAACTATTTTGATTAATTGAAAATCACCTTCTTTATTAACTTTGCGTGCAGAATAGATTGTTATTAAAGCTAATATGAAGTTTGCCCCCCATGCCGAAAAAATTGGGTATAAGAAACCATTTTCTCCTAGACCCTTAAAAAAGGTATCAAGAACATAGTAAAAGAACAATATGATTAGACTCAGAAGAAATCCTCCCTGTCTCCCAGTTCTTTGATTAGTCACCCCTAGAGCTGCTCCAAGTATTGCAAATATTAATGAAATAAAAGGGAAAGCAATTCTTCTATGAAATTCAATTAAGTATAGTAGTTCTTTTTTTGAATTTCTTTGTGCATTTCTAATTCTGTCAGTTAGTTTCTCAAAAGGAAGTTCTCTAAGTCGTATACGGAAAGGGCTGAAATTCTGATTCCTTTGTGCTAAGTCAATTTTAAGATGATATTTCTTAAATTGTGTAATTCTATAACTTTTTTTTTCTTTAGAAGTAATTTTATTTTTTGCGGGTTGATTTACCTCTGCGTGAATTGAACCATCATATAACTGAAAAATAATTAAATTTTTTGTTTTATCTCTTCTGAAAATTGCTTTTTTGGCAAAGATGATCTTTTTATTATTTTTATCTCTAGATTCAGAAATAATTATTCCTTTTAAAACTCTGCTTTCTTTACTCTTCTTCCCTACAAAAATGACTATTCCATTTGCAATCCTTTTAAAGACTTGTTCTTGTATATTAGAGTCAATTTGGCTTATTGAAATAATTTTTTTGCTTATAATCCTACTATTTGAAAACCCCCACGGAAGTCCGTAAATTGTCAGAAAAAACATAGTAACGGTAGTTGCTATTCCTAATAGAATTACAGGAGTTAATTGGCTATAAAAGCTCATTCCGGACGTAGACATTGCTAATAATTCATTGTCATGTGAAAATTTACTAAAAACTAAGCCTGTTGAAATTAGAATCGACATTGGTATGTTCGTTAGTAGAATGATTGGAAGAGATGTTATTAAAAAGTTCAAAACAACACTTAAGGGAATTTTATTTATTATAATGAGTTGAGTTATCTCAAAAATTTTACCTAGTAACAAAATAAAAGTTAGCAAAAGTAATGAGAAGAATGACCAATTTAGAATGTCTTTTAAAATGTAAGTCTGGAGTTTCTTCAATATAAAAATCCTAATTTCATTTTATGTAATTAAAAAAGAGTCTAAAAAAAGCAAAAAAAATTGAACTTAAAACAAAGAAATTATATCGAACCGAAGACATTTTTTAGTTTTCAAAAAAATTGTACAATTATTTCAAGAAAATTTCGATTTATATTTTTAAAGGAATATCAATTTGAGAAAAATTGATTTTTCTAAGAATAAAGCTCAAACTGTTTTAGCTCCCAACTGGATTGGTGATGCTGCAATGGCAGCGCCTTTTTTTGCTTCACTTCGCGCAAATTTTCCCGATAGTAAGATTAGAGTAATAATTAATCCTTGGATTGAAGGTCTTTTTGAAAACTATCCTTGGGTAGATGAAATTATTAAACTCGATAAAAATAGTTTTTGGTATTTATTTAAGATTTTTCGATTTGGAAAATTCAGAAAGAAACTTTCATCTGATAATTTTTGGCTTTTACCCAATAGTTTTCGTTCTGGATTAATAGGTTATTTATCTGGTGCAGAATCAAGGATAGGGTATTCTACAAACTTTAGGAAACAATTGCTTACAAATCCAATATTTCTTCCCGAGAATAAATCCCAAAATTTAATGGACTATTATCTTGGATTGATAATAGCGAATGGTTTAAGTCCGGTTTCTGAAAGAATTTCAATTAAGATAAGAGATGACTTGCTTCAAGTATCTAGAAATATGCTAGAAAAGCTTGTTGATTTATCTAAACGACCTTTAATAGGTATACATCCAGGAGCATTTTTTGGGTCCTCTAAAACTTGGAATCCAAAAAATTTTGGATTGTTGGCAGAACGATTAACTGATTATCAGGGAGCTAAAGTGCTAATTTTTGGTGGCCCTGGAGAAAAAGAATTAACAGAAATAGTTGTAAAACATTCAAAGGGAAAAGCACTAAATTTATATGGAAGAGACAATTTGTTAATTTTACCTGGCCTACTTTCTATGCTCGATGCTTTTATATCTGGAGATACAGGACCTTTGCATATTGCCTCCTTGGTCGGGACTCCAACAGTATCTATTTTTGGTCCTACTGACCCAAAACTAACAGCTCCAAGAGGGTCTAGAAATTTTTATATTTATGAGAATTTAGATTGTAGTCCTTGTTTCAAGAGAGTCTGTCCATTACATCATCATGATTGTATGGAGAAGATTACGATTTCGGACGTTGAAAATAAATTAAAAAATATTTTGTAAAAAAATGGAGATAAAGTTGAAAAAGAGAAAAGCTATTTTTTTAGATCGTGATGGGACCTTAAATCGAGATGTTGGATATATAACACATTTAGATGATTATGAACTTCTCCCTCGTGCAGCAGCTGCTGTTAAAAAAATAAATGATGCAGGATTTTTGGTAATTTTAGTAACTAATCAAGCAGGTGTAGCTAGAGGATATTTTCCAGAATCGATGATTGAAGAAGTGCACGCAAAATTAAGAAAAGAGCTGGAATTGGAAAATGCTAATTTAGATGCTATTTATTTCTGTCCTCATGTTCCATTGGGAACAGAAAATCCATTTTCTAAGGAATGTGAGATGAGAAAGCCAAAACCAGGAATGATTTTAAAGGCAGCACATGAGTTTGATGTGGATTTAAATGAATCTTTTATGATTGGAGATAAATATTCGGATTTAGAATCTGGCTGGTCTGCAGGGTGTCGTTCCGCTTTGGTTTTAACTGGATACGGAAGAGGTGAATTTGAAACAAATAGGAAAAAGTGGTTGCGTGAACCAGATTACGTAGCCGAAGATGTTTATCATGCAATTGAACTTATTTTTTCTTAGAATTTAGGTACTTCAAATGGATCAGGCATTAAAAAAATATTTTTCTAAATTTTCATCACTAAAAATTGGTGTAGTTGGTGATTTTATTTCGGATGAGTTTATTTATGGTGAAACTTCAAGAATAAGTAGAGAAGCACCAGTTATAGTTTTAGATTTTCAGGATAGTTCTTTGATACCTGGTGGGGGAGGAAATGCTGCAATGAATGCTGCTTCACTTGGTAGCAAGGTATTTGCAGTTGGAGTTGTTGGAAACGATAAGGAAGGGGAAGAACTAAAAAACAAATTATCTTCAAATAATATAAATGTGGATAATATCATCCTTGATAGTGAGACGATTACCCCCACTAAAAAAAGAATCTTAGCTGGAGGAAAAAACACAACTCGACAACAAGTAATTCGTATAGATAATGAGAAAAAAAGAAAATTTTCTGAAAAAATGGAATCTCAACTTGTGAAGTCTATTGAAGTCCTCTGCGAAGAAGGTTTAGATGCACTTATTATTTCAGATTATGGTTTAGGGGTAGTTACTGAAAAGATAAAAAATTTAGTAGAACAAATTTCGAAGGAAATTATTGTTACTGTTGATAGTCGTTGGTCGTGTAAAGATTTCAAAGGTGTTACTGCAATAACTCCTAATGAAGAAGAAGTCGAAAATGCTGTTGGATTTTATCCAAATGATAAAAACATCGATAATGCAGGAGAAGAACTTTTAAATATTACCAACTCTAAAGCTGTTTTAATAACTCGTGGTAAAAAAGGCATGAGTGTTTTTCAAAAAGAAAATCTAAGAATAGATGTGCCTATCTTTGGTTCCGACCAAGTTGCAGATGTTACTGGTGCTGGTGATACAGTAATTTCAGCCTTTACACTTTCACTGGCATCTGGGGCAAATTTAAAGGAGTCAGCTGAGATTGCAAGTATGGCTGCAGGTTTAGTAGTTATGAAAATGGGGACTGCGGTAGTTAAAATTAATGAATTGTTTCATATTCTTGAAAGATGATATTTTGAAGAAAAAAGGAAATAAATATTTAGAAAAATTATGGAATATAGAAGAACTGAAATTTGAGATCCAAAAACAAAAAGAAGAAGGTAAAGTCATAGTTTTTGCTAATGGATGTTTCGATATATTACATGTTGGTCATATAAGGTATCTTCGTGAGGCAAAAGAAAGTGGAGATTTATTGGTTGTGGGGATAAATAGTGATCATTCTGCTCGAGTCTTAAAAGGAAAAGGAAGACCATTTGTGTCAGAAGCAGAAAGACTCGAAATAATCTCTGAATTGATATGTGTAGACTTTATAATACTATTTGAAGAATTAGATGTGTCTAGTATTTTATTAGATTTACAACCTCATTTTCACGTTAAAGGAACGGATTACACTTTAGATAACGTACCGGAAAAAAATACAGTTGAAAGTTACGGAGGAAAAATTTTGATATGTGGAGATGCAAAAAATCATTCATCATCAGAATTGGGTAAAATTTTAAAAGAATCGAATTAAAATGAGAAAAAGATTCTTGATAATACGTCTTGGAGCAATAGGTGATATAGTTCATTCCCTTCCTATTGCATCGGCTATTAAAGATTCTATGCCCAGTGCAGAAATAGTTTGGCTAGTTGAGTCTATATATGCTGAGATTCTAAAAGGGAATCCAGATATCGATCAAATATTTACAGTTGATAGTAAACTTTTAAGAAAAAATTTAAATTTCAAAGCTATTTCGAATTTTTTTGTTTCTCTAAGGGATTTGAGAAGTCTAAATCCTGATGTTGCTATAGACCCACAGGGACTAATTAAAAGTGGACTTTTGTCTTTTATTTCCGGAGCAAAAATTCGTGTTGGTTTTGAACAAAATTTTTGTAGAGAAAGAGCTAATGCGTTGTTTTCAAATCAATATGCTACTCCTTCTAATTTAAAATCGCATGTTATAAATAAAAATCTCTCTTTATTAAAGCCGTTAAAAATCCCTATTCCCGAATATAAAGATTTTCGTTTTCCATTAATAGAGACTAAGAATGAATTTCAAAAAGCAGAATCTTTCTATATTGAAAATAATTTAAAAAATAGTGGACCCATTCTTATTGTTCATCCAGGGGGCGGATGGATAACAAAGCAATGGGATCCGATTCGTTTTGCAAAAGTTGCAGATTTTTGGATCAATTTAACAAAAGGAAAGGTTCTTTTCTCTTGGGGACCAGGAGAGAAAAAAATAATTGAAGAAATATTGAATTTAATGAAAGAAGATGGATTGATGTCGCCTTTATGTAGTATTAGAGAGATTATATCATTAATTAGAAGAGGTGATTTTTTCTTAGGAGGTGATACAGGTCCTTCCCATTTAGCTGCAGTCCTAGGTTTAGAATGTATAACGCTAATGGGGCCAACAGATCCTAAAAGAAATCGTCCTTGGGGAGAAAATAATCAAGTACTCTATCACTCACTTGCATGTAGTGAGTGTTATCTACGAAAATGTGATTTTATAGAGTGTATGTCCTTAATTACTGTAGGAGAAGTAGAAAATAAATTAGAAAAAAGTTGGGCAAGAAGACGAGACTATTTTACTTCAAAATAAATTTTGGAAGTATAAGGAGATAATGATGAGTATTAGTGAGGATTTTCTTTCAATTCTTGCATGTCCTATTTGTAAACAGCCACTTGAGCTTAGTGAAGATGGAAACTTTTTAATAAGTAGAGAATCTAAAAAAGTATATAGGATTGAAGATGGTATTCCAGTTCTACTTGTAGATGAATCTCTTGATTTAGAAGAGTGGGAAAAAAATCAAAAGAAATAAACTTTATGTATGAATTAATATATAAATAAGAATGAGTCGAAGAATGAAAAAAAAAGTGTCTGTTGTAATAGTCACAAAAAATGAAGAATCAAATATCTCTGAATGTATTAAAAGTGTCTTCTGGGCAGATGAAATTATAGTAGTTGACTCCGGTAGCAAAGATAGAACTTGCGATATTTCAAGAAAATTGGGAGCAGATGTTATTGAAAGGGATTGGATTGGTTACGCTGATCAGAAGAACTTTGCAATTAATCAGACAAAAAATAATTGGGTATTGAGTTTGGATGCTGATGAGATAATTTCTGAGGAGTTAAGAAAAATACTTTATAGTATTCTTGAGAAAGATAGTATCTATAAAGGTTATAAATTTCCTAGAAAAAATATTTTCTTCGGAAAATGGATGAGATATGGTGATCTTTGGCCTGATTATCAGATAAGACTTTTTGACAAGGGAAAATCTTTTTTTAACGACAGATATGTCCACGAATCAGTTCAAGTGAATGGTGAAATTTGTCAATTAAATGAACCTATTATTCACCATAGTTATGAAAATGTATCTGAATTTTTTCAGCGTCAAAAAGATTATGCATTATTATCAGCTAAAGAAAGTTTAAAGAAAGAAATTTCTTTAAACCGGACTGATATATTTTTTCGTCCATTTTGGAGATTTTTTCGTAGTTATATCATTAAATCAGGATGGAAAGATGGAATAGAAGGATTTATAGTCAGTGCTGGTTTAGCATGGTATGTTTTTATGAGATTTGCCATTATTTTGGAGTTCAAGAGGAAGAATGAGATCTCTTAAAATAATCCATACAGAAGCATCAGAAGGTTTTGGTGGGCAAGAAAAAAGAATTTTATTAGAATCGATTGCTTTAATCGAACAAGGACATGAAATTCTTATTGTTGGTCAACCTAATAGTCCATTAGAAGAAGAAGCTAAGTCCCATTCAATTCCTTTTTTCAGACTCAGAATGAGATTTTCTTGGGATATATTATCTTTCCTAAAATTTATATTAATAATTATAAAACACAAGCCTGACTTAATCCATACTCATAGTAGTATAGATAGTTGGATAGGAGGTTTAGTTGGCCGCTTATTGCGTATACCTGTTTTTCGTACTAGACATGTTTCGGTTCCAGTTAAAGGACATACTTTTAATTTAGTTTATCGACTACCTAAAAAAATATTTACAACTGCTGAAGTCATAAAAAATTTACTTATAACCTCAAAATCTTGTGATCCTTCTAAAATTGAGATAGTACCAACTGGTGTTGATACTACAGTTTTTAAAAAAGATATTTCGAAGAGTCTTTTTAAGACAGAAATGCAAGTTTCAGATGAAACCTTGTTAGTTGGTATGGTTGCTCAACTTAGAGGTAGTAAGGGTCATTTAGATTTTATAGAAGCTATTAGTGAGTTATCTATGGAGAATGCAAGATTTTATATCATTGGAGATGGAGAAGGGAGAAAACTTTATGAAAAGAAAGCATCAGATTCAAATTTATTGAATAAAAAAGTTTTTTTCCTAGGATATAGAGAAGATATTCCTAGAGTTATGGCTGGACTTGATGTTCTCGTTATTGCTTCTACAAGAACGGAAGGAATCCCTCAAGTTGCTTTGCAGTCAATGTCTATGGGTGTTCCAATAGTAGGGACAAATATTGGAGGTGTTCCAGAAGTACTTTTTCCTTCAAGAGCTGGTTTGGTTGTACCTTCTGAAAATAGTTTAGCATTAGCGAGTGGGATACGGACTTTATTAAAAAATAAACAAATTAGAGAAAAAATGGGAAAGAAGGGTCAAGAATATGTCGATAAAAATTTCAGCCTTGAAAATATGATTAAGAAAACTTTATTTTTCTATAAAGAGGTCATTGTTGATTGAGGTCATTAAATATAATCCAAATGATATCTAGTCCTTGGTGGACAGGTGCTTCTGAGCCCGTTTTACAACTTTCTCTTGGTTTGTCAAATTTGGGACACAATGTTGATTTTTCGTGTATTTTAGGTCAAGAATTAGAAAAAAAGGCAGAGGAACATGGAGTGAATGTTATTAAGGAATTTGTTCCCACTCGAAAATTAAATCCCTTTGAAATTATTAATTTTATTTTCGCTTTTGCAAAATATTTAGACGATTCAAAGATAGATATTATTCACACTCACCTGACTGCTGACCATTGGCTAGCAACTTTTTCTAGAATGCTAGCAAAAAATTCGCCAAAAATTATTCGAACGATTCATAACTCAAGAGTTTCGAGGAGTTCAATTCTGGATAACTTTTTGTTGGGGAAGTCAAGTGATAAATTAATAGCAGTCAATCGGTATATAAAAGATTTTTTACACCGTAAATTAGAGATTCCTTATAATAAAATTGACGTAGTACAAGGTGCAGTAGACCTAGATAAATTTAATCCTAAGAAAAGAATTGAAAATAGAGAAATAGGAAGGGAAATATTAGGAGTTGATAGGGAAACCTTTGTTATTGGTATAGTTTCTCGCTTAGCTCATGATAGAGGATACGATTTTCTTTTAGAAGCATATAAAAAGGTTAGTCAAGATTATGAGAATGTTAAATTAGTAATTATAGGTAAAGGCGAGTTTTTGCCTAATATAGAATATAAGGTTGAACAGCTAGCATTAAATCAAAGGGTTTCTTTTGCTGGTTATCATGAAGAAGATTTAGTCGAAGTTTTATCTGCATTAGATTTATTTACACTCATGGCACCAGGTTCTGAAGGAAGTTGTCGAGCTGTTTTAGAATCAATGGCGATGGGATTACCGAACGTAGTAACTAATTTGAAGGGATTAGACGAAGTAGTTTTAAACGGAGAAAATGCATATTCAGTCCCATATGGTAATCAAAAAAAGTTAGTTGAATCTTTTGAAAAAATGATTATAGATGAAAATCTACGTAATTCTTTTGGAAGAAAAGGTAGAATTCATGTGGAAAAACTATTTCATAGAGAATATCAATCAGAAAAGATTGAAACAATTTATAGAGAAACTATAAGTTTTGGGTAATTTATAGTTTAAGGGGAATTTTTGAAAAAACGTTTTGTAATAAAGAATCTTTTATTCTACTTAAAATCTTATAAGTTCCGTTTTGGAATTGCGGTTTTATGTACTCTGGTTGTAGCGAGTCTTAATGCTTTTCCTGCGTTACTTGTGAAGTATGCAGTTGATGATGTCCTAATTTCTAAAAATGTAAAAATGGCAGTTTTATTATCTTTAGTTTTAGTTGTTATTTATCTCTTTAAGGGGGTCTTCTCATATTTTCAAAGTTATTTCATGGAATGGGTAGGACATAGAGTTGTCGTAGATGTTCGCTCTAAACTTCATTCACGTATGATGTCTTTCCCTATTCATTTTTTTGAAAGAAAAACTACTGGAGAATTAATGTCGAAGGTTTTGTTCGATATTTCGTTGATGCAGAAAGCAGTATCTAGTTCTTTGCGTGATTTAGCTCGTTATTTTTTTACTTTTATTGCACTACTTACGGTCGCGATTTATCAGAGTCCTAAGATGTCATTCTTCTTTATTATAGCGGTTCCTCCTATATCTTTTATTGTTTTTAGACTTGGTGAAAAAATTCGTCGTGCAACTAGAGGTAATCAAGAACGTATGGGAGATATTAGTAGTTTAATGAAAGAAACATATTCCGGTATCAAAGAAGTAAAAGCGTATGGAGCAGAGAAAATTGAAGAGACTAGATTCAATAAATCTAATTTTTCATTTTTTGTGAATATGAAAAGAGTACTTCGGGTAAGAGCACTTGCTCCTCCATTAGTTGAGGCTATCGGAGGAGTTATTGCAGCAACGGTTTTGTGGTTTGGTTCTATGATGGTAATTAATGGAGAAGTGACGCCAGGAGAATTTTCTAGTTTTCTTGTAGCGATTGGTATGATTTATAGTCCTCTAAAATCTCTCACAAGAGTTTATAACAATATGATGGAGGGAATTGCAGGAGGGCAATCTGTTTTTGAGTTAATTGATAATGAACCTCAAGAAGAGGTATATGTACGAACTAAGAAAATGGATAAACTCACTAATGAAATAAAAATTGATAATGTAAGTTTCGAATATGATAGTGTCCCAGTTCTTAAAAATATAAATATCAAAATAAAGTGTGGTTCATTAGTTGCATTCGTAGGATTGAGTGGTGCAGGTAAAACAACTTTATTAGATATTATTCCTCAATTTTATTTGCCTTCAAGTGGAAAAGTGTTATTTGATGGTTTAGATGCAAGTGAATTAGAAATTAGAAGTATTCGAGAGCAAATAGCTGTAGTATCTCAACAAGTTTTTATCTTTAATGATACTGTCTCCAAGAATATATCGTATGGATTTACGAAAGAACCTAATTTTGAAAAAATTGTAGCTGCAGCAAAAGCTGCTAATGCAGATACCTTTATTAGATCAATGCCTTATGGATATAATACAATTTTAGGTGAAGACGGAGTTAGAATATCTGGTGGAGAGAGACAACGAATCGCTATAGCAAGAGCAATACTAAGGAATCCGTCTATTCTTTTATTAGATGAAGCTACTAGTGCACTTGATTCTGAAAATGAATTACTGATACAAGAGGCTCTAGAGCGCCTAATGAAAGGTAGAACTACATTAGTTATATCCCACAGATTTTCTGCAGTTCAACATGCTGATTTAATTGTAGTTCTAAAAGATGGTTCAATAGTGGAACAAGGGGTCCATAACGACCTGATTTTATTAAATGGACACTATAAGAAATTATTCGAAATGCAAGTAGAGGATAATAGTTTATAAATATCTGATTAATTTTTTCTTTGAAATTGTAATCAGATGTATAAATTCTTTAGCTTGAACCTTACAAAGTGAAATAATTATGAAAATAGCATTGGTGAGGTCTTCTGTATTGCGTACCGGAGGTGTTGGAAGATATGTTTGGCATTTAGCTAATGAACTTTCACGATTCGGTCACGATGTTCATGTAATAACTCGTAAATATGATTACTTCGCAAATATTTCAATACAAGTTCATAAAATTCATTTTCATGTTCCTTTTTCATTTTTGAAAGTGATTTTCTTTAATAATCGAGTTAAAAGAATTTTACAAAGGGAATCTTTTGACATAGTGCACTCATTTGATCGTTTTGTTGATTGTGATTTGTATCGCGCAGGAGAAGGTTTACATAAGGAATGGCTTTCAGTTTCAAGAAAATATCTTCCAGTATGGAAGAATTTATTGCGTCTTTTAAATCCTTTACATTTTTTATTATTGTCTTTGGAGAAGAGAATATTTTCAATATCATCAACTCCTATAGTGACTGCGATTAGTAAGAGAGGAAGAGAAGAGATTTCTCGCCATTATGGTTTAGAAAAGATTCCCGTTATTTATAATGGAGTTAATCCCGATGAATTTTCTCTTCCAGATGATAAAGTTCGGTCTTCTTTAAGGAATGAATTAGGATTACCGGAAGATGCATCTCTTGTTTTATATATTGGTGGTGGATTCTTTCGAAAAGGGCTAAGTTTTTTAATTGATGGTTTTTCAAAACTTCCAATTGAGACTAAAAAGAAAACTTTTTTGTTAGTTGTAGGTAGAGGGTCACTAAATTCTTATATGAAAAAAGTTAGAAGATACGACATTCAGAACAATGTTTTATTCTTGGGTTCTTTAGATGATACTTCAAAATTTTATAAGGCATCGGATATTTTTATTTTACCCTCATTGTATGAACCTTTTGGGAATGTATGCTTAGAGGCTCTTTCAAGTGGTCTTTTATGTATATTTTCTTCTAAGTGTGGCGGTGCAGAAATTATAACTAATGATAAAAATGGATTTATTCTTGAAAATCCTACAGACCCAAATGAGATATCCAAATTACTTAATCATTGTTTGACACTTAAAGATAGAGAATCTATTTCTAAATCTGCTAGAGATCTAGCTTCTGAATTCTCTCTAGAACTTAATATGAAAGAAACGGAAAAACTTTATTTTGAAATTTACAAGAA
>Ga0114933_10004487_pt1 | contig 13059 bp, 22 predicted proteins | sample 4SBtaG_FD_89691 | JGI IMG/M metagenome (GOLD analysis project Ga0114933, IMG submission 89691) | Deep subsurface microbial communities from Kolumbo volcano to uncover new lineages of life (NeLLi) - 4SBTROV12_W25 metaG | ecosystem: Environmental > Aquatic > Marine > Volcanic | place: Kolumbo...
GGTGGGGACGACGACGACGACATCTATGGTGGCGACGGTGATGACTACGTGAACGGCGGCCCGGGACTCGACTACATTGAGGGACAGACTGGCGACGACTATCTTTATGGCGGCGACGTGGACAACGCCGCTGTTGCGGGCGATGGCGGCGATGGTAACGCCGGCATCGACGAGTGCGACACCACCGGCAACTACTCCAATTGCACACCGCGAGCAGCTGTCGATGGCTCACGTTGTCCGATGGACGACTCGTAGGCGGGAGCCCTGTGGTGTCCGGATCTGTTCCGTTTCTCGTTGTGCTGTTGGGGTGCGTACCAAAGGCCATCGACAGCCGGGAGTCCAGCTCTCCTGACGTCGGGAACGACACCGGTCATTCGGCTGCTGCGAGCTGTTGGACGGATCTATCCGTCATCGCGCCCAACGGAGCGACGAGCGCGCTCGAGGTGTGCGAGACCGTAGGCCTCAGGGCCACGGTCGACTTCCACGCGGATCAGGCTCCAGAACTGCGTCGCTTTGCGCTCTCCCTGTCCGGGGAGGAGGGAGACAGTTGTCACATCGAGCTCAGCCAGGATGGCGTGTGCGGTTCAGGGTATTATGCCCAAGACGCGCAGTACGGCAGCGCAGTGGTCACGCTCCAGCAGTGCGGTGGCTTCGGATCGGAAGAGCTGGTCGATGCCGTGGCGACAGCAGGCTTTGTTCGGCTCGATACCCTATCTGCCGGCGAGGAACCCGCAGCGGCTGGAGACGCTCTCGAGTTGTCCATCCATGCCCAGCTCATTCTGGAGTTTGACGGCCATCGTGTGGAGGGGAATCTCAAGGTGGATGCCACGCAAGCGGCGACGTCGAGCGACGTCGATGTGGGTTGTGTCGGGAGCAGCGGCGACGAGGACGGTGACGGCTTTGTCGCCGAGATCTACGGTGGCGACGACTGCGACGACTCCGACCCAAGCACCTACCCAGGTGCGGCGGAAGTCGAGGCGCCGGACGGATGCATGCGCGATGCGGACGGCGACGGCTGGGGAAGCGATGAGGCTGAGAACCCTGGTACCGACTGTGACGACGAAGACGCTTCACTGTATCCTGCGGATGTGGACGGAGATGGGTTCAGCCCTTGTGACCTGGATTGCGACGACGCTGATGCGAACCAGTACCCAGGCGCCGCAGAGGGACCGCTTGCCGATGGTGATCGCAACTGTGACGGCGCGTTCGCACGGGGCCTGGCTGAGGCTGACGTGCGCCTGCTCGGCGAGGATTGGCGAGACCACGCAGGCGAGGCGCTGGCAGGCGGCCTCGACCTTGATGCGGATGGCCTTTCGGACCTGTTCGTAGGAGGGGCGGGGGACGCGAGCGTTTCGGGCGGGGTTGCCTACATCGTGTTTGGGGAGGGCATTGGGGTGGGCGACACGCAGCTTGCCGATGTTGAGCTCCGTGTCACCGGCTCGGTTGGCGACCTCTTCGGCGCCGCGGTGGCGGTCGGCGACCTGGACGGCGACGGGTATGGCGATCTCCTGGCCGGATCTCCCGGAGCGCAGGGCGACCAGGGCAGGGTGACGCTGATCTATGGATCGGAGCTGGTCGAAGTCGACGCGACCTCCGTGCCCACCGACTTTGTTGGGCTCACCGGCGAGGAGGCGGGAGCCGGAGCCGGAGCCGGAGTCGCCGTCGTCGGCGACGTCGACGGAGATGGCCTCTCTGACATCCTCGTCTCTGCACCGGGCTACGCGGACGGTCCGGAGGGTCGTAGCTATCTCGTGCTTGGGGGTAGTCTAGAGGGCGATGTCCACCTGTCGGCTGCGGACGTCGTCTTCGAGGGTCAGCGCACCACAGTGGGCCGCGCCGGAGACCTCGACGGTGACGGGCGAGACGATGTTGTGGTGGGGGCCCCAACCGGTGGCGGTATCGAAGCCGGCGCGGTGTTCGTGTTCCTGGCGAGTGAACTCGGCAGTGGGACTGTCGACCTATCAACTGCGTCCGGTGGCTTCACGGGCGAGTCCAATTTCGACCACGCAGGTGCCTCTCTGGCAGCTTGTGGAGACATCGATGAAGACGGAGTTGACGAGCTGGTCGTGGGCGCACCGGGAGCAGACGGTGTCGGAGCGACAGACGAAGGACGGGTCTACATCGTAGCTGGAAGTGCTGCCAGCGGGGGTGGGTGGCTGGAGCTGGGCTCGAACGAGCACGTGCTCTCGGGAGGAGGCGTCGTCGGGCAGGCAGGCACGGCCCTGGGAGACTGCGTCGACCTTGATGGCGACCTCGTGCCCGATCTTCTCGTCGGCGCGCCTGGCTACAACGGCTACAGCGGGGCCGCACATCTGCTCTTCTCAGAAGAGCTCGACGCGATCGAAGTGCTCTCAGATTCGGAGTTCTCCTTCGTCGGCGACGACCTGAACGACCTCGCGGGAACATCCGTCTCCTTCGTGGGAGATGTCGATGGCGACGGCGACAGCGACCTGGCGATAGGCGCTCCAGGCTCCGACGCGATGGACGAAGACGCCGGTGCAGTCTACGTCCTGCTGAATCACCTGGGTCGGTGAACGACCCCGCTCGCGAAGGCACGATTGGAGATCCTGCCGGGCGACCGCGAAGGACTCACGATCCTGGAGACCGTCGTGCGGGAGATCGCCGAGGCGCTCGGCGTCGACTCGCCGGTGCCGCCGTCCCAGGCCGCCCCGAAGCGGTAGCCGGCCCGACGCGCTACCACGTGCTGTGGACTGGAACGACCTTCGCCACTTCCTGGCCCTCGCCCGGGCGGGCTCCGTGCGGGCCGCGGGCGCGTCGCTCGGCGTGAGCCACTCGACCGTGCTGCGCCGCGTCGAGGCCCTCGAGCAGCAGCTCGCGGCACGCCTCTTCGACCGCACCCGCGACGGCTACACGCTCACCGAGGCCGGGCGGCAGATGCTGCCGGGAGCCGAGCGCGTGGAGCGCGAGCTGGCCGCACTCGAGCGCGGGCTCGTCGGCCAGGACGAGCGCCTCGCAGGGGCCGTGGCGCTCACCTGCTGCGACACCTTCGTGGCCGAGATCGTGCTCCGGGAGCTGGTGCCCTTCTGCCACGAGCACCCGGAGATCGAGCTCGCGTTCACCGCCGACAGCCGCCCGATGGACCTGTCCAAGCGCGAGGCCGACATCGCCATCCGCACCAAGGCCCGCGGCGCGCTCCCGCCCGAGCACCTGATCGGCACGAAGGTCGTGCCGCTGTGCGTGGCGGCCTACGTCGCCCGTGCGCACGAGCAGCGACTCGACCCCGACCGCGAGGGCGCCACGTCGCGCTGGCTCGCCTTCGACGACCGAAAGGTGCACGACCAGCTCACGGGGCTCACCCCATGGGCCGACCTGCCCGCCTGGGGCGCCTTCAGCTCGCTGGAGGTGGGCGTGCAGGCGGCCCGAGAGGGGCTCGGCACGCGCGCGAAGGTCACCGAGGCGCTCCGCGGTCACCGCGCCCTGTTCGACGGCAGCCGGTGCACCCCCGCACCCAAGCGTCCCGAAGTCGCACCAGGTGGCCTGGAGGAGCCGTCCGTAGGGTGAGCGAACCGAACACGGAGCCACCATGGACGCCACCCATCGCCCGCGGCAAGGCCGGGGGAACGGACCTGGGCCTGGGCTGGCTCGCGGCGGCGTAGGCCGGCCGTCTCTCCGCTGGCCTCTCACCGTCCGTCCGGCTATCATTTCAGCGATTGAGCAACTAACGAGGAGCTCCCGTGCGCTGTGTCGGCCCCACCTTCTCCGAGCAAGACCTCGCCGCGCTGCGCGAGGACTACGCGTTCACGCCGGCCGAGGACGAGCTGGCTGCGGGCCTGGCGCTCTTCGGCCAGCCCACGCGACTCAAGATCTTCGCCCTGCTCGACCAGACGGAGCAGATGTGCGTCTGCGACCTGGCCGAGGTGCTCGGCACCTCGGTCTCCGCGATCTCCCAGAACCTCGCCAAGCTCCGGGCTCACCGCCTCGTGAAGTACCGGCGGGACGCCCAGACCCTCTACTACACGCTCACCGGCCACCCTCTCAACGCGGTGGTGCGCCAAGCCCTGCTGGGCGCCCGGGAGCGCGTGGGTGAGTAGCGTGCTGGCGCTGGTGCTGGCCTGTACGGGTACACCCCATGCAGACTCCGCCGCGAACGGCGAGGACACCGCCGGCGACTCCGCCGAGGCGGCCGGCTTCTCGGTGTCCGGACAGGTGCTCGACCTCGACGACCAGCCCGTCGTCGACGTCTTCGTGACCGTGTCGACCGAGTACTGCATCCCCGACCGCACCGCCGAGGACGGCTCCTTCACCGTGGGCGACGTGGACGCCGGCGACAAGCGACTCATCACCTACGGCGAGACCGCCGAGAACGGACTCTTCGCCTCGGTGGTGTTCCCCTTCGAGGCCTCCGACACAGTGACCTTCGATGACCCTGTGCTCGCCCCGGCACTCACCGAGACCTGGCCGCTGGACCCGACGATCGACCAGCAGATCGAGACCGACGACGGGCTCTCGCTCACGATCTCGGCGGACTCCCTGTCGCTGGCGCCTTTCGCCCCCGAGGAGCTGCAGGTCGCTCGCGTCCCCGTCGCGCGCACTCCGCCGATGGTGCCCGAGGGCGTGACGCTGCTCGACGTCTTCGTCCTGCACCCGATCCAGTCCACCCTCGACCCCCCCGCGCCCGTGGCCTTCCCCGGCAACACCGAGCTGAGCGAAGGACAGGCGGTGGCCTTCTGGTCGTTGGACTACGACACCGGGCTCATGGCCCAGGTCGCGACCGGCACCGTCGACGCCGAGGGCCGCCCGGTCACGGCAGACGGGGAAGGTCTGGTGGAGCTCACCTGGGTGGGCGTGGCCCTGTTGGAGAACCGATGATTCCTTGGATGATGATCTGGGCCTGCACCGGCCCCTCGCCAGACTCGGGCGCGCTCGACTCCGGCAGCCCGCAGGCCGAGCCCTGTGGTGAAGGCGCCGAGGTCGGGCTGGAGGTCGGCCAGTGCGCGCCGGAGTTCACCCTGCCGGACCAGTCCGGCGAGTCCTTCAGCCTCTCGTCCCTTCGCGGCAAGGTGGCCCTGGTGGACATCTCGGCGGTCTGGTGAACCTCGTGCAGGTCCCTGGTCCAGGGACTCGAGGAGCTCTACCAGGAGCACGGCGACGCGGGCTTCACCCCGGTGAGCGTCGTCATCCAGGACGCTACAGGCGGGGTGCCCGACGCCGACGACGCCGCCATCTGGGCCGAGGGGCTCGGCCTGACCTACCCGGTCGTCGCCGACGTGGACGCCAGCTTCCAGCCGGTGTGGGATCCAGACCTCGTGCTCCCGGTCGCCTATGTCGTCGACCGGGACGGCGTGGTCACCTGGGGTGAGATCGGCGGCGCCGGCGGGCTCGACGAGATGGAGGCCCAGGTGCTCTCCGCCCTCGATGACGGGTCGTGACAACTTCCATACTTGCGCGATAGCTGAAATACAGAGTAGGTTGCAGCCAGGAGGACGAGCCATGTCCCTGCTCCGTTTCACGCCGACCCTGCTCCTGCTCGCGGCGCCCAGCGCCGCCTGGGCCTGCGGTGGTGCCTGCCCGATGGGCGACGGCCAGACGCTCACCGCCGCCGGCATCGCCACCGGGTTGGCCTGGGTCGGCGGCAAGCTGGGGCTCTTCGGATGAGCGCGCCCTCCGACAGCGCGACCCGGGTCGCCAGCCTCACGGGTGCGGTCGCCGCTGCTCTGGCGGCGTCGGCCTGCTGCGTCGGGCCCCTGGTCTTCGCGCTGCTCGGCCTCGGAGGTGCCGGCGCGCTGGTCGCGCTGGAGCCCTACCGTCCGATCTTCACCGCGGTCACCGTGGCGTTGCTCGGGGTGGGCTTCTTCTTCACCTACCGGAAACCCGCCGCCGCGGCACCGGCCGAGGGCGACGACTGCGGCTGCGAGCTCCCGGCCACAAACCGGACCGGCAAGCGCCTGCTCTGGATCGCCACCGGCGTCGTCGCCCTGGCGCTCGTCTTCCCCTACCTCGTGCCCTACCTCGTGTGAGGACCTCCATGAAGCCACTTCCCCTCCTCCTCGCGCTGGTCTGCGCAGGATCTGTCGCGCTCGTGGGCTGCGACCGAGGTGCTCCCGCCGAGGCCGAGGCCGTCGCCGCGAACACCACGGCGTCGCTGGCCATCGAGGGCATGACCTGTGCCTCCTGCGCCGTCACCGTGAAGACGGCTCTGAAGAAGCTGGGCGGCATCGCATCCGTCGACGTCGACGTCGAGGGCGGCTCGGCGACCGTGCGCTTCGACGCCGCCCAGGTGAGCGCTCCCCAGATCGCCGCTGCGATCACCGACGCCGGCTACACCACCACCGTCCGGGCCGAGGGGGGCTGAGGTGGACTGCTGCGCGCCGAAGCCCGCGGCCACCCGCGCCTGCCCGACCTGCGGCGCCGCCGGGCGCAAGGTGAAGCGCGTCACCCTGGACGCGTTGGTCGCCGAGGCCCCTCCAGAGGGCGAAGACCACCGCTTCTGCGCGGCGCCGGGCTGCCCGGTCGCCTACTTCTCGGACGCCGGAACCGTGCTCACCTCGGCCGTGCGCGTCCGCATCGGTCAGAAGGAGACCGCCGCCGACCGTCCGCTCTGCTACTGCTTCGGCCACGCTGCCTCCGACGTGGTGGACGAGGTCCGTGCGACGGGCAGCTCGACGATCCCGGCGCGCATCGCGGAGCGCTGCGAGCGCGGCGAGGACCGCTGCGAGGAGACCAATCCCCAGGGCTCCTGCTGCCTCGGGAACGTGCGGGCAGTGCTGAAGCAGGCGCAGCAGGAGGCCGCGACCGTGGCGTCCTGTTGCGGCCACGAAGCGTGACGAGGAGCCACCGATGACCGCGCTGCTCACCACCCTCCTCCTCTCCAACGCCAGCCCGGCCTGGGCCTGCGGGGGAGGCTGTCCGCCGCCGGCGGCGGCTGCGAGCGCCGACAGCGAGACCGCCACAGCGACCTGCGAGCTCGGCGTCGCGGGCATGACCTGCGCGTCCTGCGCCCGCTCCATCGAGAAGTCCCTCGGCAAGCTCGACGGCGTGCGCGAGGTGTCGCTGGACTTCGAGTCCGGCACCGCCACGGTCGGCTACGACCCAGCAGAGGTGCGCCCCGAGGACATCGAGGCCCGGATCGACGGCCTCGGCGGTGATCGTTCCTGCGATACGCGTGCAGTTGCGTGAATGCTGAATTATAGTCTCGCGGTCGGTTCCGGAGTTCCCATGCGCATCCTGCTTCCACTCTCCCTCGCCGCGCTGTTCGGCTGCGCGTCCGGTGACGTCGAGATCGCCGATGGCTCGGACATCGTGGGGGCTCCCGAGGACACGGGCAGCGAAGAGGCCGAAGACGAGACCTCCGACGCCGACGAGACCTCCGATGCCCAGGACGAAGGTGCCGACGAAGACGCCTGCTCGACCGCGCCCATCGCCTCGGCGTGGCTCTGCGTGGAAGGCATGACGTGAAGCGCCTGCCGGGCCTCGGTCGAGGCCGCCCTGGAGAGCGTTCCCTGCGTCGTGTCCGCGGACGTGGACTACAGCGGCGCGATGGTGGAGTACCGGGAGGGCTGGGTCGAGCTGGCGGACCTCGAGGCCGCCGTCGAGGCCGAGGACTACGAGGTCTCCTGCACCGAGGAGCAGTGACGTCCTCGATGTGGGCGGTCGTGGCCCTCGCCGGCTGCACGGCCACGGGCACGGACGGCCCGGGGACGGACGACACCGCGGCCGCCGCCGACACCGGCACGGCCGGGCAGGACGACACCGCCGGGGCGGCCGCCGGAGACACCGGCGACACCGCGTCCGCGGCGGAGCTGGCGAGCCTCTCCGGCGTCGTGGTCACGCCCGACGACGCACCCGCGGAGGGCGTCTTCGTGACGCTCTGCCATGGTGTCTGCCGCTACGCCGAGACGGGGGCCGACGGGACCTTCTCCTTCGAGGCAGAGCCCCAGGCCTACGCGCTGCACTTCACCCAGCTCGGCAAGGATGCGCCCTGGGCCGACATCCTCGTGGCCGTCGACCTCGCCCCGGGCGAGACGCGGGACATCGCCGAGCCCTTTCCGATGGCGGAGCTCGCGAGCGCCGACGAACAGACCGCGGCCGGCGAAGTGCAGGTCGCCGACGGCCTCTGGCTGACGCTGGACCCCGACGTCTTCGAGCTGCCCTTCGGGACCGACGTGCTCGCCCCCGGCGCGGGCGTGCCGTCGAGCTTCCCCCCGGAGCTCCCAGCCGACGACGTGCTCGCGGTCTGGTACCTCGACCCCTTCGACGCCCACAGCGATCCGGGCTTCAGCCTCCGGGCCACCAACTCCTGGGGCCTCGCACCCGGCGAGGAGGCCGTGCTCTACGTCTCCAACTACGTCGACTACGCCTGGATCGACGGTGGCACGGTGACCGTGTCCGACGACGGGACGGAGCTCACCGGCGGCGATATACCGGTGCTCAGCACCGTCGTGCTGGCGCTCGACTGAAAGATCCCAGGAGGAGCTGATGACACCCGTGCTCACCGCACTCGCCTTGCTGGTCGCCTGTGGCGACACCCCCGTGGAGACGCCCGTGAGCGAGGCGGTGGCTGGCGGCAAGGAGCACGCCGGCGCCGAGCACGCCGGCGCCGAGCACGCCGGTGCCGAACACGCCGGCGCCGAACACGGGGGCGCCGAGCACGCCGACGAAGACGTCCGCTCCGTCTCCGGTGCCGACATCAAGGCGGCCATGAACGCCCACATCGCCTCCGTCACCGCACAGGGCGGCGGCATGTTCCCGATCCACGACGAGGTCACCGGCGAGGACCTCTCCCTCGTGTTCGTGAAGATCCACGACCCCGTGCGCAAGATCGAGGGCAAGGGCTACTTCGCCTGCACCGACTTCCACCCTCACGGCGGCCCCGACGACAAGCTCTACGACCTGGACTTCTGGCTCGACCTGCAGGGCGATGCGCTCGTGGTCACGGAGACGAAGATCCACAAGCACCCCGAGGCCGAGGGCGAGGGGTGGGTGAAGAAGGCGCGGTACACCTTCGTGGACGACGAGCCCGTCGAGGTCCCGTGACGCTGGCGGCGCTGCTGCTCGTCGCGACGGGCTGCGGTGACGCCACGGCCGACGTCGGCGCCTCGTCGCGAGACGTGGTGTTGGTCCTCGAGGGCAGCGTCGACGGCGTCGAGGCGGGCGAAGGTCCGCTGGAGCTGTGGCTGCCCCTCCCGGCGACCGGGCCACACCAGGAGGTGGTCTCGCTGGAGGTCACGGCCAGCATCCCGGGCGGCCGCGTCGTGGACCCGGTGTACGGCAACGTCGTCTGGCGCGGCCGGGTCGACCAGGCACCCGCGGAGCCCGTCACCTTCCGGGTGTCGGCCGAGGTCCGGCGTCACGAGGTCACCGGACCCTCCGGAGCCCTGGCCGCCGGAGAGAAGGAGCGCTTCCTGGTGGCGAACGCGCGCGTGCCCGTGGACGGTCCCCTCGTGGACGCCGTGCGGGCGGATCTCCCGTCGGACGACGGCACGCCGCTGGCCCGGGCCCGGACCCTCTTCGACTTCGTGCTGAGCCACATGGAGTACAAGAAGGTGGGAAGCGGCTGGGGGACGGGCTCCACGGCATGGGCCTGCAGCGCACGCTACGGCAACTGCACCGACTTCCACGCGCTGTTCACCTCGCTGGCTCGGGCCGAGGGCCTGCCCACCCGCTTCCACATCGGCTACCCGCTCGGCCCGGACGCTGCGGCCGAGGTCGGCGGCTACCACTGCTGGGCCGACGTCTGGATCGAGGGCGAGGGCTGGCTCGCCATCGACGCGTCGGAGGCCTGGAAGCACCCCGAGAGCCGGGAGCGCTGGTTCGGAGCGCTGCCGGCCGACCGGGTGGAGGTGTCGATCGGCCGCGACCTGGAGCTGGGTCAGGGCGGCGGACCGCTGAACTACTTCGTGGCGCCCTACGCCGAGGTCGGCGGGCGTGTCGTGGAAGGCGTGTCCACGACGGTGCGCTACGGAGGCGCGTCGGGGCGCTGACGCCGAGCGCCTGACCACGGGGGATCCGTTCCAGGACGTCCACCCGATCGCGCCCCACCCAAGCGACCTCCACAGCACCTGCCGCGCTTCGAGCCCGCGCACCTCGGGACCTCGACGGCAGCCGGTGCACCGCCGCACCCAAGCGTCCCGAAATCGCACCAGGTGGCCTGGAGGAGCCGTCCGTAGGGTGAGCAAACCGAACACGGAGCCACCATGGACGCCACCTTCTGGAACCAGCTCGCCGAGGAGTACGCCGCCAAGCCGGTCGAGCTCCCCGAAGCCTTCGAGCGCAAGATCGCGATCACCCGCGGCTTGATGCATCCCGACCACGTGGTCGCCGACATCGGCTGCGGCACCGGCTCCCTCGCGCTCCGGCTGGCCGACACAGCGCAGCACGTGCACGGGCTGGACCTCTCCAGCGAGATGGTGCGCATCGCCCGCGGCAAGGCCGCCGGCGTCGACAACGTCGACTTCCACGTCGGCCCCTTCGACGACAGCGTGCCGTGGTCGCCCGAGAGCCTGGACGGGCTGTGCGCGTACAGCCTGCTCCACCTCGTGGAGGATCGGCGAGGCGCGCTGGACCGCATCTTCAAGCTGCTGAAGCCCGGCGGGTACTTCGTCTCCTCCACCGCCTGCCTCGGCGGCACGTGGGTGCCCTACGGCGCCATCATCACGGTGATGCGGTGGCTCGGACGAGCGCCCTTCGTGGCGGTCTTCCCCGCGGCCACGCTGCTCGACGACATGGCGCGTGCGGGCTTCGTGGACATCGAGCGGCACGAGGTCGGGGCGAAGGCGACCACGGCGTTCGTGGTGGCTCGGAAGCCGGGCGGCTGATGGGTTGGGGCCTCCCACGGCGCCCAGAACAGCTGCACACTCGGGACGAACAGGTCCCCGTCGACGGTCCGCCGAACCGAGGAAGGCGTCATCAGCCCGTCGAGGACATCGCCGAGCTCGCGGACGACGAGGAGCTCCTCCCCGAGCATCAGCGGGCTCGGGAGACCGCGCGCGCGACGAGCTCCGGTCCGTAGAGCTCCGCCGCGAGCCGGATACGGAGCTGGCGCTCGTCTTCGCCGGGGTGCAGCAGCGCCAGCCGCGCGAGGGCCAGACCGTGCACCGTGCGCGTGAGGGAGGCCACCTTCCGCCACTTCTCCGCGGGGGTCATGGCGCGATAGGCCGCAGTCATGCGCCGGCGGACCTCGGGGTGGGTGTCGCTCGGCTCGTCGAACACAGGGACTCCGGGTGGCAGTCTACCCGGGCGCGGTGCCCGCGGGCCGTCTGGGTCCCCCACGGAGCGCTGAGCGGCGCGGCGGGTGTCATGCTGTGGGCATGTTGTGGGTGGCCGGCTGCGTGGACTGTGAGCAGCTGACGCGCTGGGACGCGCTGGACGTCGGTGTGGAGCGCTGGCTCTTCGCCGGCGAAGGGTGGGTGGTGCTGTGGGACCTCACCGAACAGTGGGGCGACGAAGACGGGGTGCTGCGCCCCTACTCGTGGGCGCTCTGAGCGAGCGCTACCCGTCCCTGCGGTAGAGCACCGCGGACGCGTCGCTCCACCAGGCATCCGCGTGTGCCGAGCGTCCACGGTCGCCCACCGCGCCACGACAGGTGGACGCGGCGGCGATGATGATGACGACGAACGCCGAGACATCGATGACCCTGACATCTACACAGGCGGTACGATCGACCGTGAGAGTCCTTGACGCGAGCGGGCTTCGTATGGCGCTTCTGGCTGCGCTGGCCTTCGTGATGGGCTGTGTGCCCGACGTGACTCCGGAGTGTGAGGTGGAGCACGCCATCAGGATGGCGTTGGCACGGTGCAACCTAGAGGCGGACTCCGGCTTCTTCAGGCACCACGATCCGCTGTACAGCGCAGTTCACGACTCGTGTAGCTCCGACTCGTGCTACGTCGGATGTGATGCATCGGCCGCTGATCGGCTCGTTGCTGAGCTCGAACAACTGTCATGTGCGGACAGCACGTCGTTCTATGAAAGCGATGCGTTCGAGGTCTTCTACGCGACGTGCCGACAGACGAACGACTGTGGTGTGGTGGGCGCCATAAGGCGGTGATCAGTACCGGCCCTGACGGAGATCGCGCACAACAGCAAGGGATCTCTCTGGTACGGGGAGCGGCTCCGTTCCGACAGCTGGTACGCCAGCTTCACCGCCGAGCTGCACTCCGGTTCCGGGGCCGACGGCCTCACCTTCGCCTTCGTGGACCACGACGACACGAGCTACCTCGGCAACGACGGCGGCTACCTCGGCTTCTCGGGCGGCTTCGACGGCACGAGCTGGGCGGTGGAGCTCGACACCTACGAGAACGCCGCGTGGGACGAGAGCGAGAACCACGTCGCCCTGCTCCAGGACGACTACGCCAACGCGCTCGCCTCCAGCTCCACCGTGCCGGAGATGGAGGACGCGGGTGAGCTCCTCGTCGAGGTCTGGTTCGACGCCGGCGCGATCGAGGTGTACGTCGACGGCACCCTCACCATCGAGTACGCCCTCGAGAGCTACCCGGAGAGCTTCCTCCTGGGCTTCACAGGTGCGACGGGCGGGAGCACCAACGCCCACGACGTGGACGATCTGTACGTGAGCTGCTTCTGACGGCTCCGCTACGGCGACCAGAACAGCTGCACACGGGGCACGAACAGGTCCCCGTCGACGGTCCGCCGAACCGAGGAGGGCGTCATCAGCACGTCCAACCCCCGACCGACCACGAGCACGCTCAGCCCGAGCGACACCAGCTGCCCGCCCGCGTGCTCGTCGGTCCTGGCCTCCGCGGCCCCCCACGCGGCCACGCCCAGCCCCGCGGCCTGCAGCACGAGCGGCGGGATGGCCCGGCGCGGCTGCCGCGCGTAGAACTGCCCCGCTCCGAAGCCCACGGCGGTGCTGAGCGCCAGGGCCTTCCCCAGGCCAGGGTCCGGAAGGACCGGGGCTTCCTCGGGCGCGCTCGCGAGCGCGAGGGCCAGGTGGACCAGGAGCACGTCGCGCCTCCCGCTGGAGGGTACTCCTGTAGCGTTCGCGACGGAGAGGCTCGGTGTGCCGAGACTCACCGCAACTCGACTTGCCGAGTCCAGACTCGGCAAGTCATGATCCGGCATGACCGGGCGCCCGGGTCCGCGGGA
>Ga0114933_10004488_pt1 | contig 13052 bp, 13 predicted proteins | sample 4SBtaG_FD_89691 | JGI IMG/M metagenome (GOLD analysis project Ga0114933, IMG submission 89691) | Deep subsurface microbial communities from Kolumbo volcano to uncover new lineages of life (NeLLi) - 4SBTROV12_W25 metaG | ecosystem: Environmental > Aquatic > Marine > Volcanic | place: Kolumbo...
AGTGATTTAGTTAAAATTTACACTAAATTTATCCGTGATCGTTATAAGGACATCTATTTGAAAACAAAGGTTGGCAAGATACAACCTGTTAAGAACGGATTAAAGGTTTTCTTTGAAGGCAATGACTGCCCTAAAACAGCGACTTATGACAATATCCTTGTGTCGGTAGGCAGAAAATCAAATGGCAATCAGATAAATATTGAAAAAACTGGTGTTGCGTGTGATCAACGTGGAATCATAAAAGTAGATAAGCAAATGAGGACAAATATAGACAACATATTTGCCATTGGAGATTTAACTGGCGATCCGATGTTGGCCCATAAAGCAACTCATCAAGCAAAGGTTGCTGCCGAAGTTGCGAGTGGTAAAAAAAGTTCCTTTGATGCCAGAGTGATTCCATCAGTCGCCTATACCGATCCTGAAATTGCCTGGGTTGGCGTCACAGAAAATCAAGCAAAATCAGATGGTATAGATTATGAAAAATCAAGATTCCCATGGGCGGCGAGTGGCCGATCACTCGCTATTGGACGGGACGAAGGGTTTACAAAACTTCTATTTGAAAAGGAAACAGATAGAGTCATTGGGGGAGGCATCATCGGGCCGTATGCTGGAGATCTCATATCTGAAGTTGCTTTAGCAATTGAAATGGGTGCTGATGCGGCAGATATTGGAATGACTGTTCATCCGCATCCAACATTATCAGAGACAATTGCCTTCAGCGCTGAGGCTCAAGAAGGCATTCTAACCGATTTATATATGCCTAAAAACAATTAAGAATGTCTATTTTTATTTGATCTTCATTCCAGGCTTTGCGCCTTCGTCCGTCGATAGTAAAAATATCTGGTCACCACCAGGTCCTGCAGCTAATATCATGCCTTCTGATGTGCCAAATTTCATTTTTCTTGGATCTAGATTTGCTGCGACAACTACACTTCTTCCTACCAAATCCTCGACTTTGTAAGCTGATTTGATTCCAGCAAAAATTGTTCGTTTTTCTTTATCAAGATTCACAATTAATTTTAGTAATTTATCTGCTCCTTCTACTTCTTTGGCTTCCTCAATAATACCAACACGAAGATCAACTTTCATAAAATCATCAATTGTTATTTTTCCAGTTTCTTTGGTTATTTTATCTGACTGATCTTCTTTGCTTGTCATTAAATTTTCCACCTTTTTCTTTTCTATTCTTGTGAGTAATGGACGATATTCTTTTATTTTCTTGCCTAAAATTGGAGAATCCAGGTCTTTCCATCTCCATTCTTTTTCATTAAACAATCTCATCGCATTAATTGCTATTTCCGGTATTACAGGATAGAGATAAATCATAAGCATTCTAAATAAATTTAATCCTTGCGTGCAAACACTCTGAACCTCCTTATGAAGCGCTTCATCTTTAATCATAATCCATGGTTTTTTGTTTTCTATGTATCGATTAGCTTCATCGGCTAGCGATATGATCTTTCTCATTGCTTTGGAGTATTCTCTTTTTTTAAAATGGTTAGAAATATCCTCTGAGACAGAGAAAAATTGATTAATGAGTTCTTGATTATCTAATTCTTTAGAAAGCTGATTATCAAATTGTTTGTTTATGAATCCAGAACATCTACTAGCAATATTAATCAGTTTTCCCACTAGATCGGAGTTGACTCTGGCTACAAAATCCTCGGTATTTAAGTCTATGTCTTCCATACTGGGACCCAGTTTTGCCGCGTAATAGTATCTAATATAGCTTGGATCAAGATGATCTAAATATGTTCTTCCGTTTATAAAAGTTCCTCTTGATTTCGACATCTTTTTGCCATTAATCGTCAAAAATCCATGCGCAAAAACACTCGTAGGTTGCCTTATACCTGCTCCTTTGAGGACGGCAGGCCAAAACAATGCATGAAAATAGACTATATCTTTTCCAATGAAATGATAGAGTTCTGCATTACTCTCTGCATCAAAGTAATCACTGTATTTAATCTTATTTTTCTTACAAAAGTTCAAAAAGCTTGCGAGATAACCTATCGGCGCATCTAACCAAACATAGAAATATTTTTTTTCTTCTCCTGGGATTTTAAATCCGAAATACGGATCATCTCTTGAAATATCCCAATCCTGTAGACCCATTTCAAACCACTCGAAAAGTTTATTTGTTATGCTCTTATGAAGCTTGGAATCTTCAATCCAGGTTTTTAGACTTTCTTCAAAATTACTCAATTTAAAAAAATAGTGTTTAGATTCTCGCCATACAGGTTTTGTTTTACTAAGTGTAGAAAAAGAATTTATTAGTTCATTAGGATTATATGTTGCACCACATTTTTCACATGCGTCTCCATATTGATCTTCAGCTTGGCATTTAGGGCAAACACCCTTTATGAAACGATCAGGAAGAAACATTTTCATCTTTTCATCGTAAGCTTGCTCAATGTCTTTTGTATAAATGTGTCCATTCTTTTTCAAGGCATTAAAGATTTCCTCAACGAGCTTTTTATTTTCACCTGAATGAGTGGAATGAAAATTATCAAATTCCACTCCAAAATCATTAAGATCTCGAAGTTGTTGTTTAGAGATTCTTTCTACTAATTCTTCCGGATTAATATTCTCCTCACGCGCTTTTATCATTATTGGTGTGCCATGAGCATCAGCAGCACAAATATATATACAATTATGACCTTTCATTTTTTGAAACCTTACCCAGATATCAGTCTGAATATATTCAACCAGATGCCCCATATGGATGGATCCATTTGCGTATGGAAGCGCACTAGTTACGAGTATATTTCTAGTATCTGCAGTCATAATCTTTCGAAAATGTGAATTAGAGTTAATTAATTGTTATATAGCAAATTATGCCATGATAATAACTTTTATTGTTGGATAAGTTATTTTTTCAATTTATTTTGACATAAAATAACGAATAGAATTTGATGTGATATACAATATTGATAATTTATAAAACCGCTGATGATAGATAAGATGACTTCTAATAATGAACAAAAGATTACTGAGCTTGTAAAAAAAACCCCAATTCTTGGTCTCAATAGGCATCTTGATGAAATAGGGCACCTCTCTTCCATAACTTTAGATAAAGAGGGGTGCAATTTAGATATAGTTCTTGGTTTTTACGATAAGGAATTAACACATTACAAAGACTTTTTTAGTAATCTGGTTAGAAAAAATTCAGAGATTGGTAATATTAATATCAATATTACTAGTGAAGTTAAATCTCACAGTGTTCAATCTGCACTGAAACCAGTAGCCGATGTTAAAAATATTATCGCGGTCGCTTCTGGTAAAGGAGGAGTCGGAAAATCCACCATTGCATCCAATCTTGCAATATCGTTGCACCAAGATGGTGCGAAAGTAGGAATTCTTGATGCAGATATCTATGGTCCCTCTTTACCATTAATTTTTGGTGTTGAAAATGAGCGACCAACGAGTAATGATGGTAAAAGAATAAATCCTCTTATTTCTTATGGTGTGGAAGTTATGTCCATCGGGTTCTTGATAGATGCTAACAAACCAACAGTGTGGCGCGGCCCTATGGTAACATCAGCCTTGAACCAACTCTTAAAACAAACTGTTTGGGGAAATCTCGATTATCTTATTATTGATATGCCACCCGGGACAGGAGATATTCAATTGAGTCTATCTCAGCAAGTCCCAGTTAGTGGCTCAATTATCGTTACAACTCCTCAAAATATAGCCCTACTTGACGCAAAAAAAGGCTTAGAAATGTTTCGAAAGGTCTCAGTCCCAATACTTGGAGTTGTAGAAAACATGAGTACTCACATATGTTCAAATTGTGAGCAAGAAGAAACTATATTTGGAGATGGTGGTGGGGAGAAACTTTCTAGCGAATATGACATTGACCTTCTTTGCAGTCTCCCCCTAAATTCTGATGTAAGGCAGCAAACCGATAATGGTGAGCCATCTGTCATATCTCAACCAGATAGTGAGTATTCTGTAAGATTTAGAGAAGGTGCAAAAAAAATGGCTATTAATCTAGCCTCTATGAAAAAAGAATATAGTCAACACTTTCCCAATATTGTAGTGGAGGAGAATTAACTTGAGTATCAAATCGGATCTCTGGATAAGAAAAATGGCTTCAGAGGAAAAGATGATTGAGCCGTTTGAGCCCAATCAAGTTAAGTCAGTTGATGGAGAGAAAATAGTATCTTACGGAACCTCAAGCTATGGTTATGACGTAAGATGCTCAAATGAATTTAAAGTGTTTACGAATTTAGAAAGCGTGATAGTAGATCCTAAAAGATTTGATGAATCTAGCTTTGTGGATAAAAAAGCAGACGTATGCATTATTCCACCCAATTCGTTTGCCTTAGCGAGAACTGTAGAATTTTTTAAAATTCCTAGAAATGTTCTGACAGTTTGTCTTGGAAAATCCACTTATGCTAGATGTGGTATTATTGTAAATGTAACACCTCTGGAGCCAGAATGGGAAGGTCATGTTACCCTGGAATTCTCAAATACAACTCCACTACCTGCTAAGATTTATGCAAATGAGGGCGTCGCTCAAATGTTATTTTTTGAATCAGATGAAGATTGTGAAACTTCCTATAAAGATCGAGCAGGCAAATATCAGGGGCAAATGGGAGTCACCCTCCCAAAGACTTAATTAGTTCATTCTAACCATTAAAGGAATTTCAATTTCTTTATTTATTTTCATTATTTTCAGATTCTCATATGTTATTTGATTTGTAATAAAAAGATTCAGAGCTTTTTTATAAATCATGTGCTCGACTTTAAGAACTCTTGCCGCGAGTTTTTTAAAATCATCATCATTTTTAACTGGTACTTCCCCCTGTATTATAAGTGGACCAGCATCTAGCTCTTTTGTTACAAGATGCACGCTACAGCCATGAAGTTTTTCATTGTTATTAAGAACTCTTTGGTGAGTATTGAGACCTTTGTATTTAGGTAATAATGAGGGATGAATATTAAAAATTGGTTTATTGAATTTTTTAATAAACTCTGATGAAAGTATCCTCATGAAGCCAGCAAGAATTAGATAGTCAGGATCATACTTTACTACCTTATCAAGGAGAGCTTTATCAAAACTGAGTCGCTCGCTATAGTCATGATTATCAATAATATGAGTGGGTATTCCGTGAGTTTTTGCTCTATCTATTCCTCTCGCACCCGAAACATTACTGATAACTGAAGATATTTCAAGAGCAATTTCATCAGCTGTTATTGAATCAAGTATTGCTTGAAAATTTGATCCACTTCCTGAGAGGAGGACAACAGCTTTTTTTATTGTGTCTGACTTAAATATACTCAACTCCGTGAGACCCCTCAACTATGGTGCCAACCTCCCAAGCTGACTCATTACATTCATTGAGAATTGAAAGAGTTTTATTTGCATCTTTTTTATCAACGATCAAAATCATACCAATACCGCAGTTAAACGTTTTTCTCATTTCAGTATCTGCAATATTCCCGTTAGTTGCCAACCACTCAAAGATTGGATCCTGCTCCCAACTATTGATTTTTATCTGAGCCTTTAGGTTTGAGTTCAAAATTCGTGGAAGATTTTCAGTAATACCACCCCCGGTTATGTGCGCCATTCCGTTAATTTGTATTTCTTCCATTAACTTTTGGATAGATCTAACATAAATCTTTGTTGGCTCTAGAAGTGTTCTTATTTTTGTGTGCCTGAGACTATCTTCAACCTGTTGATTTTCAAGAACTTTTCTTATTAACGAATATCCATTTGAGTGGGGTCCACTCGAGGCAATACCAATGATAGTGTTATTGGGTTTTATTTGTTCTCCAGTAATAAGCTTTGATCTATCCACTACTCCAACACAGAAACCAGCGAGATCATATTCATCATCCTGATACATGTCTGGCATTTCAGCCGTTTCTCCCCCTATCAATGCAGCTCCGGACATTTCACATCCTTTAGCAATTCCTTTTATAACTTCAGAGGCAATGTTGATATCAAGTTTTCCACATGCAAAGTAATCAAGAAAGAAGAGCGGTTCAGCGCCTTGAACCAGAACATCATTAACACACATTGCGACTAAATCTATACCAATGCTGTCATGGATATTTAAATTTTGAGCGAGTAACAATTTTGTGCCAACACCATCAGTACCTGATACTAAAATCGGATCTTTGTATTTTTGAGATTGAAAATCAAACAATCCACCAAAACCACCCACTTCCGCCATAACCTCAGGTCTTTTTGTTTTTTCAATAAATGGTTTTATTTTGCTTACCAGTAAGTTACCAGCATCAATGTCAACACCAGCATCCTTATATGTAAGGTTTCTATTTGTTTTTATGTTATTTTTTTTCAAATTAATTGGTTTTCTTGAATGCTTAGAGAGTATTTTTTTGGATTTATAATCATTATATACTTAAAGTTTCCAAGCAGATAAGATTATCTTTAAGTCTTTTTATAATTGTTAACTAGCATGATATCGAAAAAATCCATTTCATTGTTAATTGCTTCCCTATTTTTTTTGGGTCTTCATTCTTTTTCGCTAGCACAAGACTCTGATTTGTTCGAAATAGAAATTGATGCAGACATGAGAGACCTGAGAAACAATATTAGAATTCAGAAGCAAGCAATAGAAAAGCTTATAGTGAGACTTACCAATCCAGAAAAAAGTGATGCAAAAAAAATAACGGAGCAATTTTTTCCAGAGCCAGCAAAATACATAAAGCAATTCAGACCAAGTGATAATAGAAATGTTCTAGTTTCACTAGATGGTGACTCTATTCAGGAGGTTTTAATTGAGGCAGGGGTGAGCTTGTGGAGAATAGACAGACCAACAATTATGATCTTTCTGGCTATTGAATCAGCTATGGGTGAAAGAGAAATTGTCTCATCAGATTATGGTCACAGAGTCTTTTCATATTCAAAGGGTATGGACAAGAATCTATATATTAAGGGTCAGATTAAGAGTGTTGCCAGAGAAAGAGGTATTTCAGTGGTATTTCCAGATATGAATGAAGATGAGCGAGAGATAATTAATTACAGTGACATATGGGCTGGGTTTATTGACAGAATGCTCGAAGTCTCTGAGAGATATAATGCATCTAATGTATTGACTGCAAAAGTAAGAAAAGACGAGTTAAGTGATATAGAGTGGATTTTTTTCTTTGGGAGAGATGCTTTAAAATTTAGTGCTAATCTAAATGATGCTATCCATTATGTGGCGAATGAGATGGCTGAAAGATATGAATATTCCGGTCGAATACCTCTGAAAAATATTGTATTGAACTTCACTAAAATTGACTCTATTGATGATCTGGCAGTGATAGATCTCATATTAGAATCATCAAGCATGATCAGTAATTATTCGATAAATAAAGTGAGTGAAGATAACGTTTCTTATTCTTTAAAATACAATGGATTAAAAGAAGATTTAGAATCTACGCTTAATCAAAACAAATTAATAGAGATTGATAATGATTTTGTATACAGTGAAATGTACACCAGAAATCCGAGCGATCATTTGAATTATAAATTATTAAAATAATTATAAAACATGTATTTAAAGTCTATTCCTAATTTAATTTCTATTATTAGAATAATACTAATTGTCCCTGTCTTATTGCTTATCTATCGCGAAAGTTATGATTTGGCACTCTTTCTTTTTTTGCTGGCGGGCTTGTCTGATGTTCTAGATGGATATCTTGCAAAAAAGTTTAACTGGAGAACAAGAGTAGGAGCCCTTTTAGATCCTGTAGCTGACAAATTACTGGTTGCTGGAACTTTTATAATTCTTACTTGGTTAGGACTTGCCCCTTTTTGGCTTGCTGCTATTGTCGTATCGAGAGATATAATTATTGCTTTAGGTGTATTTATCTATAGTTTTGTCTACGAACCTTTTCATGGCGAAGCAACAAAAATAAGCAAGATAAATACATTTTTAGAAATACTTTACGTCCTAATAATACTCTCATCTGAAACTTTCTTTTGGCCGTCAAACACAGCAATTATTATTACTGGAACGGCTGTATTTGTAACTGTTTTTATTAGTGGGCTGGACTATATAATGTCCTGGATAAGGAGAGTTAATTCTCAAAGAAATATTAACTAGTTGGGAGATAGTTAAAAGGAGTAAATGTCTGTGGGGCAATTGCCATTAGCGGTTCAATTAGATGACTTCGCTGTTTTTGAAAGTTTCTTTCCAGCAAGAAACCAAGAAATATATCAACTTCTATCAGAATTAGATGGATCATCAGATAGATTTGATGGTTTTTGGTTATGGGGGGAAGCTGCATCAGGGAAAAGTCATTTGCTTCAAGCTGTCAGTGACAACATGGTAAATAATTGTGTTTATATTCCAATGAAAGAATTAATTAGCCATAATCCTCATGTTATTAAGGATCTTTTTAGTAGGAATATTGTATGTATTGATGACATTGATTTATGCGCAGGAAAAAAAGAATGGGAACTTGCTATTTTTGACTTATGTAATCAGCTTTTAGATAGAAAATTATCTTTAGTAGCATCATCAAGTTCAAAGGTCGCTAATTCAGGATTTATTATAAATGATCTTCAAAGTAGGCTTTCAATCTTACCGTCCTATAAAATCCGACATTTAAATGATGAAGAATCAAAGAGTGCATTACGGTTAAGGGCAAAATTCAGGGGAATAGAAATAAGCGATGAAGTTTTGGATTATCTTCTAAAAAGAGTAAATAGAGATATGACCAGTCTTTATGAGATACTGGATCGTTTAGATAACGCATCATTGGCAGCTAAGCGAAAACTATCTATTCCATTTGTTAAGGAGATAATTAATCAGTCTGATTGAGTTGCTTAGCAATCTTAGAAATCCTCTTACCAAGGGCTCTTGCGAGACTCGCCTCATCTGGAGAAAGTAATTTTTGAGCTGTCTCATCTGAAACATGGCTTGGACCATAGGGTGTTCCACCTTCTCTTGTAGTTGATAATCCCTTTTCTGAAAAAGGTATTCCAGTCAATAACATCCCATGATGAAGCAAGGGTATAGCCATAGTTAAGAGAGTGGATTCTTGTCCGCCATGCATGCTCCCGGATGAAGTAAAAACACCAGCTGGTTTTTCTGCAAGCGCATTATTAAGCCATTCATTTGTCGTATTATCGAGAAAATATTTAAGTTCTGCAGCCATATTGCCAAATCGACATGGGCTTCCTAAAATTAAGCCATCACAATCAAAGAGATCTTGTTTTTCAATATAAGGTGGACCTTGGTCTGGTATGTTATCGTTTTTTTCATTGCTGATTGGGATGGAAGGGACAGTTCTAATTTTCGATGATACGCCCTCAACTGAATCAACTCCGTTAGCTATTTCCCTGGCTAATAATTCTGTTGCCCCATATTTAGAGAAATAAAGGATAAGAATTTCTTTCATTTTTACAAAACCTCCAAAACTTTTTCGGGTGGCCTACAAATCACAGCTTTATTTTTTTTATGATTAATTACAATGGGTCTCTCAATGTATTTAGGATTATCAGATAACCACCTTGAGATAGAATAATTATCCATAGACAATAATAATCTTTCGCGCTCAATTGATATATCTTTCACTCTTACTATTTCGCTTACTTTCTTATTTAGCATATTAGCTATTCGGATTAGCTCGAAATCCTTAGGTGTTTCTATTAAATAATGAATTACTTTTGGTTTTTTCTTTTTTTTTCTAAGAATTTCCAATGTTTTCATTGATTTAGAACATTTTGGATTATGGTAGATGCTTATCACGCAAATCATCCTTAGTATCTAACTTATGATTCGCTTGATTACTTCCTCTCTTGAGAGCATCTCAGAATCCTGACTAATTCTGCTTCTGAATTCTATTTGATTATTTGTGATTCCTTTTTCACTTATTACAATTCTAATTGGTATTCCGATTAACTCTGCGTCTGCAAATTGTATGCCAGGACGAATTTTACGATCATCAAATAGTACTTCAATATTCTGATTTTTAAGAAACTCATAGAGATCTGAAGCTGCTGTTTCTACTTTTTTTGACTTATGCATATTTATTGGAATGATTATTACTTTATATGGTGCAATATTTTCTGGCCAAATTATTCCGCTTTCATCGTGATTCTGTTCAATTGCTGCAGCCACAATTCTCGAAATTCCAATACCATAGCAACCCATTGATAAAGGTACATCCTTGCCTGAATCATCTTGAACAGTTGCTTTTAGAGCTTGACTATACTTTGTTCCAAGTTGAAAGATATGTCCTACTTCAATCCCTCTTGCAATACTTAGTTTTCCTTTTCCATTTGGCGATGGATCTCCAATTTCAGCATTTCTAAGATCAATTGTATCTGGATTTCCAAGGTCATCAGAAAAATTTGCATCAACAAAATGATAATCTTTTTCATTAGCGCCACAGATTAAACTGGGCATCTCCGAAACAGCATGGTCATAATATATTTTCAGTCCGAGGTCGATCGGTCCGATATAACCAAAATCATAGCCTGTTGATTTTTTTATTTCTTTTTCATCTGCCATTGTAACAGGTAATGATATACCAGAAATTTTTGCTGCTTTAATAATATTTAGTTGATGATCTCCTCTTAAAACAACCGCTATTGGCTTTTTTTCTCCCTTAAGCAACAGGGTTTTTACTGTATCTTTTGGCTCTACCTTTAATAGCTTACATAATGAAGCAATATCTTTGGTATTTGGGGTATGTTTCTTTTCTTTTCTTTGTTTTGATTTTATTGTTTTTGCTTGGTTCTTTAATGTTGGAGTGAGCTCTATATTTGCAGCATAATTTTCTTCATCACAGAAGGCTATAGCATCCTCTCCAGAATCTGCTATAACATGAAATTCTTGTGATCGATTTCCCCCGATTTCACCACTGTCTGCATCAACGACTCTAAACTCTAAACCCATTCTTTCAAAAGCTTTTGAATAAGTCTTGTGTATTAAATTGTATCCCTGTTCCAAAGAGTCTTGATCTAGATGGAATGAATAAGCGTCTTTCATTAGGAATTCACGAGCTCGCATTACACCGAAACGCGGTCTAATTTCATCACGAAATTTTGTTTGAATCTGGTAAAAATTAAGAGGGAGCTGCTTATGACTTCTAAGCTCTTTTCTAGCAATATCCGTAATAACTTCTTCATGAGTAGGTCCAAAACAATAATCTCGATTATGACGATCTTTTATTCTAAGTAACAATGATCCATATTCATTCCATCGCCCAGATTCCTCCCATAAGGAACTTGGCTGCACTGCTGGCATCAGTACCTCTTGAGCTCCAGCATTGTTCATTTCCTCTCTTACAATATTCTCTACTTTTCTGAGCACCCTCAGACCAATAGGCATCCATGTATAAAGCCCAGCTGAAAGTTTTCTTATTAATCCTGCTCTGAGCATAAGTTGATGACTAATAATTTCAGCATCAGATGGATTTTCTTTAATTGTGGTTAATCCCAGCTTAGAATAAAACATATTAATCTTCTTGATTTGTATATAATCGATATTCTACACACTATGTAATCATAATAGAAAAAATGCTTTTAGTGATTTTCATAAGACTACTTATTTATATTCATGACAGTAAAGAATTATTACTAGTATTATTCAGTTATGAGTAATTCAAAAAATTTAACTAAAAATAGATATCTTAACCACATCGGGATTGGTGTCTGGCGCCTGAGAGATCATAGTTCATCTGATAATAGTGCTGTCTCAAATGCGAGCATCCAAAAAGAAAAGTCATGCCCATATTGTAATGCTGAATTTGATAATGCATGTTTATATGAATTGAATACCCAGTCTAAATTGATGGTTCTATATGAATCAGCGGATAGAAACAGTATAGATTTTGATGAAACGCAAGATGAAAAATATATAAAATTGATTGAAGCAATAGTTTTTTCGATTGGATTCAACCTAGAAGATGTAATTATCTCTCGGCTATGCTGTAAGCATAATTTTAAAAATGGTGTTAAAGAAATCAAACCTAAAAATATAATTCTAATGGGGGAAACTGTAGCTAGTAACCTTAGCAATGAAAAAAGTAAGGATGATATTTCTGGAGACGATACCTTGGTTTATGGTCTTCCTACTATCATTACTCACTCAATTAATGAGATTTATATGAATGCTGATCTAAAGAAAGATCTCTGGTTGAATATCAAACACTTGTCATTCAAATGAGCAGGTATAAATATGAAAATGCTGACCTCAATTTGAAGTTTTCTGAGATGGGTGCGTCCGATATTGCTTTCGTCTCTGATATTGAACGAAGAAACTACAAATACCCCTGGACTAGAACAATATTTAGTGACTGTTTGTCATCGGGTTATCTGTGTACAGTTGCTTATTTTAATGACAAGATAATAGGCTATTCTATCGTCTCAATCTCAAAGTATGACGCTCAAATCTTAAATTTATGTGTAGATAAGGATTCTAGGAGACTGGGATTCGGGGAAAAAATAATGGATCTTTTGATAGAAGATATAAAAAGCAGGGGTCTCAATGAGATTTATTTAGAGGTAAGATCTTCCAATAAAAAAGCAATTTCTCTATATCAAAAAAAAGGATTCGAGCTAATTGGAGTGAGGAATAACTATTATAGAGATCCTAATGGAAGGGAAGACGCAAAGGTATTTTTTTTGAATACCAAAAAAATTGGCTACAAACAATAAGCTAAGTTTATTTAAGCAATTAAAAAAATTTATTTTTCATCATAAAAATCCTATGACATCTTCATTAGAAAAATTCGATAATCGCAGAACTTTTGCAATAATTTCTCACCCGGATGCGGGTAAAACCACACTGACGGAGAAGTTACTGCTTTTCGGTGGTGCTATTAAAATGGCTGGCTCTGTAAAAGGGAAAAAAGCCAAAAGGCATGCAACCTCAGATTGGATGAAAATGGAACAAGAAAGAGGTATTTCAGTTACATCGTCAGTAATGCAATTTCCTTACAAAGGGTATGTGGTTAATTTATTGGACACACCAGGTCACGAAGATTTTTCAGAGGATACTTATAGAACGCTTACTGCTGTTGACTCAGCAATGATGGTTATTGATTGTGCTAAGGGAGTTGAATCAAGAACAATTAAGTTA
>Ga0114933_10004491_pt1 | contig 13041 bp, 5 predicted proteins | sample 4SBtaG_FD_89691 | JGI IMG/M metagenome (GOLD analysis project Ga0114933, IMG submission 89691) | Deep subsurface microbial communities from Kolumbo volcano to uncover new lineages of life (NeLLi) - 4SBTROV12_W25 metaG | ecosystem: Environmental > Aquatic > Marine > Volcanic | place: Kolumbo...
GGTACAAAGCCCGTGATTCCCGCAAACGTCCCATCAATGGTCATACGCATAAAACCCGTCGCGATGACATTTTCGTAGACCTGTTGACTCACGTTTTCCGGATCAGTGTAATCGGCCAGTTCATCTCCAGCCAATTGTTCCATTACAAATCTGGCATATGACTTATCTCGGTTAAAGCTGCTAATAACGTAGTCCCGGTACCGATACGCAGCTGGTCTAAAGCGGTCACTCTCTTGCAACCCTTCGCTATCGGCGTAACCAGCCAAATCGAGCCAATAGCTACCCCATCGAGATCCGTACTCCGGCGAAGCCAGCAGCTTCTCAACGAGTCGCTCATACGCATCGGGGCGTGTGTCAGATTCAAATTCCGCAATTTCCGCCGGGGCTGGTGGCAATCCAAGCAAATCAAAATACAAACGTCTGATTAAGGTGCGGCGACTTGCCTCTGGCGATAATTCCAATCCGAGTTCATCCAGCTTTGCCATAACAAAGTAATCCACGGCATTACGTGCTTTCGCTGGTTGCTTAGCCGCCGGGATGCTCGCCTTAACCGGAGGTACGAACGACCAGAATTCTCTATCTTCATCGCTGATTAGCGGATCTGGTTCACCATTGGCCACATCTTCTTCGATTTCAACTGTCTTGGCACCAGACGCAATCCAATCCTCGATTAGCTTTATCTCCGAATCAGCAACTGGTTTGACACTAACGCGTACGAGTTGTTGCTTCGGGGGCATCTCTCCGGCATGGACGCGTTTTAGAAGTAGGCTCTCTTTTGCATTTCCCGCGATGATGGCCGGGCCGGACTTCCCACCGGCAAGGATGGACTGAACACTTCGCAAATCAAGATCGCCTTCCTGTACACGCGTGCCGTGACACACGGTACACCGCAACTGCAGGATCGGCAGGATGTCCAACTGAGTCAGTTCCTGTTGTCGGTTTGCCTCTGCGCCTGTTTTTGCACCAGACTTGATCCATTGGTGGATTCGGTCTTTTTCCGCCTGAGTCAACTGCGGTGATTTTTCCGGTGGCATTTCACCCGATTCAATGTACTCCCATAAGAGACTCGCCTCTGGATCATCAGTAGATATGACGGCTCCTGATTCCCCGCCATCTAAGATCGCATTGGCGCCTGTCAGGTTCAGTTCGCCCTTTTGAGCATCAGCATTATGACATTTAGCACATTTTGCTTTTAAGATTGGCAATACATCTGTTTTAAAGAGCTCGCTTGAGTTTTCCTGTCCGAGACTTTGTTGACCGACAAATAGACTACCCGCAACTAATGTCAGCACGAGCATCGCCCGCGAAAAATGGTTTAAAGTCCAGTTGTCGGATATAGGTTTCATCGTGTTAACCCGAATCGCCTCAGGGAAGGTATACGAATTCCATCATGTTGTAGATGACCATGGCATAGTATGTATAAGCAGTTGCATCCGTCTCCGGCAGCCAATTCGGCATAGGGACAGGAGTGTACAAAGGCTCATCCTCATTTGTTTCGCGTGTTCTTAGATCATCGCGGATTTTGATAATAAATTCGATACTTGCCTGCATTTCTTCGTCTGTTGAATCGCGGCCAATGGCCATGTTGAAACACCTAATAATGAACTGCTCATCAGTAAGCTGTTGACGAAGTACATTTCCAGCAAACCTCCTCGCACTATTCATTACGAGTTCGGAGTTTATAAGAATCAATGCCTGTGGTGGTGTGGTGGATGTTTGCCGGGCCGGGCAGGAGATATTTGCATCCGGGCGGTCAAAAGCCTCAAAAAATGGGTATCGAAGATTTCTGCGTGCAAAGACATAAACGCTACGTCGAACATGCTGTGACTGTTCCGGGTCAACTTCCCATTGTCCCTTGAGCAGTGTTGTCGCTACTTCTTTCTGAAGTGGTGGTCTCACACCGGGGCCACCCATTTGCAGATTTAGTTCTCCGGAACACATCAGCATGCAGTCGCGTATTGCCTCACCTTCGATGCGTCGAGCGGGGAACCTCGCCAGATAATCATTCTCCGGGTCCACCTTGATCGTGTGCTCGAATACCGATTTCGCAAGCTCCACATCATCGCAATCTTCGGGTTTACTGGCCTGTTGAAAAGTAGCACTGGTCAGGATCTTGAAGTACAGCTGCTTGATGCTCCATCCAGCCTCGATCAGCTCGTGGGCCAGATAGTCGAGCAATTCAGAATGTGTTGCTGCATCGCCCATCGTGCCAAAATCATTCGGTGTCGATATGAGCGGATTCCCAAAACAATGTTGCCAAACACGATTCGCCATCACCCGGGCTGCTAAATCGCTGTTTTCACCCGTAATCCAATTCGCCAGTGCCGTGCGACGGCCAGCGGTATGATCGTCCGCTTGTCGGTCGACAATCGGCGACCAGTTCTTCGATAAGACTCGTGGGGCAGCTGCATGTAATTGCTCGCCCTGTCGACGGAAGTCACCTCCTATCATCAGGTAACTCTTTTCATCCGACCGTTTCTCTCGCATGTGGCTAACACTCTTGTTCTTCGTCACATGCACAGCCGGTTGAAAGACCGCGCGTAGTCGATAGAAGTCGTGCTGGCTAATGGGATCATATTTGTGTTCATGGCATTCGGCACACCCGACCTGCAAGCCAAGCAATACTGCACCAACCGTTCCTGTCATTTCGTTTAACAACTGATGGCGACGTTCCACTTGCGAGTTGATATCAGGCATGTCCGGACCGGACAGACAAAACATCGTCGCGTGTTTGGCCGCTTCACTACCCGGTTCAATTTCATCGCCGGCAAGTTGATAGGCGATGAATTGGTCATACGGCATATCCTGATTAAACGCCTTGATAACCCAGTCGCGATACTGCCAGGCATTCTGTCGAACCAAGTCGTGCTCAAATCCATCGGTCTCTGCAAACCGTGCCAGATCCAGCCAGTAAAGCGCCTCGCGTTCGCCAAATCTTGGCGAGGCAAGGTAGCGACTTACCAGGCGTTGATATGCATCCGGTGACTCGGCAGACAAAAATGCTGCGATTTCATCAATGTCGGGATTCATGCCATGCAGGATCAGGCTCAATCGGCGAACGAGCTTCGTGCGATGAAGCGGTGGAAGCGAGGCTAATCCAAAACGCTGTTGCTTTGCAGCGACAAACAAATCGATCGGATTTTCAATGCGCATGTCGCCCGTGTACGCTGGCACAGTAAATGCCAGTGGCTTGAACGCCCAGTGCTCCCGATCCGTTTCAGTTATCGGCTGTTCTGTTACGGCTTCATGTTTCAGCTCACCGGATTCTCGGGCGTCATCGTCCTGGGCAACGATGGAATGGACACTGCTTGTTGCGACAGCAAGCAACAAGATTACAACCAGAGGCTTTAATGTGATTCTGGAGACGGTGATGGTGATGCTCATCCGTTAATCACCTCCTCAACAATCTCTGCATCACTTGGTCCGGTCAATCGCTTTTCCAAGCCATTGTGATAGTAAGTCAGTTGGTTGTGATCGATTCCCATCAGGTGCAGGATCGTCGCATGGAAGTTCTTAACAGGAACTTTGTCTACTGCAGCTCGCAATCCGATATCATCCGTTGCTCCGATGGCACGACCACCTTGGACACCAGCACCCGCCAGCCAACTACAGAATCCCCAGGGATTGTGGTCCCGGCCGTTGCCTTGTTCGCTCATTGGCATACGGCCAAATTCACCGCCCCAGATAACGAGCGTATCTTCAAGTAAACCACGTTGTTTTAAATCTCGTAACAGTCCGGCAACGGGCAGATCTGTTTCGCCACAGTTTTGACCATGGTTATTGATCACATGCCGGTGAGCATCCCAGCCGCCTGTATCACCGCTATATACCTGTACGAATCGGACGCCGCGTTCGATCATGCGTCGAGCGAGTAGACAACGACGTCCAAAGTCGCTTGTGTGTGGTTGATGTAAGCCATACATTTTGTGCGTGGCATCAGTCTCTTCGCTGATGTCAACCAACTCCGGCGCTTCAGTCTGCATCCGAAAAGCCAATTCATAACTTGCGATCCTGGCTTCCAGCTCATCATCGTGTGGCTGCTGGCGGGCATAGATATGATTGAAATCCTGTATCAGCTTGAGCGTTTTAAGTTGTTCACCAGCCTTAACACCCGGTTGCGGTTTCAGATCCAAGATTGGGTGTTCCCCGGGGCGAATCGTTATGCCTTGATATGCGGCTGGCAAAAATCCACTGCCCCACGCCGGAGGGCCGCCTTTTATACCACCGCGTGGATCAGGCAGTACGACAAACGCCGGCATATTCTGGTTCTCTGTTCCTAATCCATAAGCCAGCCAACTCCCAAAGCTCGGGCGTCCGGTAAGGATACTTCCGGTATTCATCTGATATACCGATTGTGGGTGATTCACACTGTCACCATGCATGCTTCGAATCACGCACAGGTCATCCGCGCAGCTGCCTATTTCAGGCAACATGGTTGAAACAGGCAGCCCCGATTCACCGAATTTCTTGTACGGCTTCACAGCTGGCATCAGTGGGTTTCTGGCAACGTCTCTTCGTGTCATTACCGCACCGAAAGAGTCGGGCACGGGCTTACCGGCATATTCATCCAGCGCTTTCTTGGGATCAAACAAGTCGACATGGCTGGGTCCGCCATGCATAAACAGCCAGATGACGCGCTTTGCACGAGGCTTAAAATGTGTATTTTGTGGAGCGTGGAATGGTCGAGCAGCATGCGACTCACCGGCCATCAGCGCCGCCAGTGCCAGAGATCCGGCACCGCCACCAGCCTGCTGTAGCAACTGACGACGAGTAATAATAGAATCGTGCGTGGCGTTGGTAACGGGCAAGCTCCTTGCGTCACGGCTAAGCCGCTCGTAATGTTTTTTTGATACACGTGAATCCATGCGATTCATTGTACCTCAAAAGTGCAGCACTCAAATCAAACGGAATAGGCATCAACAAGCGGATATCGACAGCCGCTTAAAGGGTAGAAATGGGATTCCAAGACCGCCATTATGCTCAGGATGAAGACTCCTTCAGCTACAGCAGTTATCAAAGCCGAACTGAGCCATTCATTTCCACAAAGATCGTGATTGCTACAGTCGTGATCTACTTGATTGCCTGGGTTATCGATCAGGACGGTACAGATCATTCGTATCGCTGGCTGGCACTCTCAACCGATTTCTGGGACAAGCCGTGGGAGATTTGGCGATTCCTCACGTACGGCTTTCATCACAGCCCATTTTGGATAGCGGGAGGCACACTTTATCACATTGCCGGAAACATGTTTGGGCTCTATATGTTTGGCCGATTCGTTGAGCAGCGTATCGGCAAACGAGAGTTTCTTTGCTTCTACTTAATAACCATTTTTCTATGCGGGCTCGGCTGGCTATTAGTAAGAACTGCCAGCAGCAGTGATGAAATGGCGAGCGTGGTAGGGGCTTCCGGTGGAGTTGTAGGCGTTGTCATTCTGTTTTGTTTCATGTACCCGAATGAGAAGGTACTGCTGTTTTTTGTGGTTCCGATGAAGTCCTGGGTGTTCGGCATATTGCTTGTTGGTCTTGATCTGTTTGGTGCGATGCGGCATTCGGTTGTTGGGTCTACGTCGAGGATTGCTTTCGAGGCACACTTGATGGGTGCAGCCTTTGCCGCTTTGTATTTCAAGCTTGGCTGGCGAACCGAATGGATTGCCACAATGTTTACTGACAGACGTCGACGACGCATCAAAATCCATAAGCCTAAAGAAGACAAGCTGGCTGTTCAGGCTGATGCGATCCTCGAAAAAATTCAGGCTCATGGCCGTGAATCTCTGACTCCCAGGGAAGAGAAGCTGTTGATTAAATACAGCAACCAGGTGCGCAAACAGGATGACCACGATGAGATCTAGCTGTCGACAGACCTAGCAGCATCATGGCTAGATCTTTGCTAGATCAATATTGAGAAGCTTTGTAGGAAAGCGTTGTTATTCGCTACCAGCTTCGACTGCCTCAGCAGCTTTGGCTGATTCACCCGTTCGGGCATCAATCTCATCAGCCATTTGCTTTTGACGTTGCGTGATTAGCGTGGCGAGTTCCTGATTTCGCTCGTAGAGACGGGCCAATTCCACAGTCAGCACGGCGTTAACTTCCACCAATTCCGCCTGGTAATTTGCCGCCTCGACCTGATCACGAGTATGGAATTCAAGATCTGTTTCCAGCGATCGCTTTTCGACCTTGTTGTCTTCGATCTGCTTTTCTACCCGAGCTTTCGCATCAAGCAAGTCCTCGATATTTCGCAAAGCTGATTCGCGTCTCTGAGACATGCGTCCTACAAAGTCATCAATCTCGAGGAAGTATATTTGATAGTCCCGCATACTGCGAACAAAGTGATGGGTTAATTCCATTGCGGAGGGTTCTTCACCGTCGGGTGCAAGAAATTCCGCGGTCGCTTCGTCCACACGAAATACGCCAATGGCATCTTCTTTAAACGTCACCTGATCGCCGGCGATATCAATATTAGGACCCGCAGCTGATGCCAGCTTCAGATTCTCTGAAATGGCGCGGCCTTGATTGTCAAAGAATTCCAGAAAATCCGGATTCAGAGGTACGTCCGCATTCAATTGCCGGCGATATGTGGTCTGCTTTGTAAATCGGATCTTCTTGTAGCGATTTGCAACGGGCAGTGTATCGTCCAGAATGATGCTGCCGTCCTGATAAAAATCTTTCGCAAGTGCATCAGCCAGCGCCTGAACATTCGGATCATTCATTTGAGCGCCGAAACTCAAGGCTGTCGTTTGAAGGAAAATCTTCTGAACCTTCTGCTGTTTTCGGGCTGCCCCATCTTCCAGCGAAGCATCCTGTGTAAAGTCGTCAAACAACCAACCGCCTTCTGTTATTGGCGATGCACGGTGGTCAGATACGGCGAAGGGAAGGTGGCCGTCTGTCGGCATCTTCTCGTACACTGCGACCTTTGTTCTGCCATCTGCATCTGCTGGTATCTGTCTTGCAAAGGTCTTATTCACCAGATCCGGTCCTGCAGAAGTTACCGTCAGCGTATCGTCTGTCGCATTATCAACGTTGTACTGACCGAGATAGACCACCGGTACGCCAGGGCTAAAGGTCTGAGCAGCATCATTATTTTTAGTGCTACGTTCGAGTACCTTTTGCACTTCGCCATCCACCGGTTGATCCGCATTGGTTAACTCGACAAACAGAAAGAGCTGTCGGCTCTGTGGAATCCCATGAGGCTTTAAGTCATCAGAGAAAGTTAGTGTGAACTGAGCTCCACCGGCCTGTGCATTTTGACCAGCGGCAATATCAACACCTCGCCATACACGACCGCGTCCCTGTACCACACGTCGCAAACTTCCATGCAGCGATCTTACAGTCTTAGTTATTTCCGCGAGATCGTCTGTGAGCTGCAGTGATTGGTTACGAGCATTGACCAGATTCTGGCTGTGCTGATCCCGATAGTCCTTCACCACTGAGAAGAGTATCACGACAAAGATGCCGGCACATGCTGTGATGAAAACACAGAATACGTGGAACCACGGCCAGTTCTTGATGCTGAGCATCAGGAAGATCACAAGGACGAGCAACGCACCGCATGCTACTAATAATCCTGTTTCCATGCTCGGTTAGTTCCTGTGCAAATGCACTGCCCTGCAGCGTGTACTCTTTAAAAGTCTGGGTTCTCTAAATGTCTATATATAAGAACTGAAACTTTCGGCAATTATTCCGTCAAACCATACGTTTTACGGCTCAAGGATACGAATCCCCTTCTCATTAAGTATCGAGTGTTCAGTCCAATTCTTTTAAATGGGATTCGTAGCTGATACCTATTTTTCCGTAATTTTTATTCTATACGTTTACGGGATCGCCTTCCTAACACTTTTATTTGTGACATCTGAAAAGCCAGATTCTTCGTTTTGATCGATGTTTCGAGGGGTAAACGGTACATAAATGCGCACCTAGTCAAAAAAAGACGGGAATTCGGCAACTTTCTCTTGCCTGCCGGCCTAAACCGGACGATTGCTGCTGATGCATGACCGAAATATCTGCGTAACCGGAATAGGTCGCCCAGATTACCAAATTGCACCTGTGATCAAAAAGACATTTGGTCAACGACAAACTAAGCCCGGCCAAACAAGGGCAAAACCAAAGGCATTCCACAATGATGAGTTCTCTCTATCACAGATCAGTTTTTCATTTGAAATCTGTAGCGGCACTTGCGATGGCAATAGTGTCATTCACAATTCTGCCTGGATGCAATCGTGCTTTCTTCCGAGAGCAGGCAGATGATGATGTTGCTTCCCTGATCGCTGAAAAGGCGGACGACCTTGATATGACGGCTCGCGGTGTGGATGTCGGGAATTTCAGTATCTCACCACATCCGGAATCACGTATGTATGATGCCCATGATCCGGACTTTCCACCGATGCCACCAGATGATCCTACATCGCACCGGCTGATGCATCGGATCTACAACATGGAAGGGTATTCCGGGTGGGGCGGTAATGGCCATGTAGACCAAGTAGACGATGGTATGTGGCGTAAGCATCTGCCGTTAGATGAAGATGGTCTCATTCAATTGGACTTTAAAACCGCGCTAGATCTTGCGTTCAAGCATTCGCCAGCTTATCAGCGGAACATGGAAACGCTGTATTTGGCAGCATTAGACCTCCACACCGAACGGTTTAATTTCGACACCCAGTTTTATGGTGGCTATAGCACACACTTTGCTACGAACGGCGGAGGGGAATTCGGATCACCGACATCCATTTTTGATCTGACTACGCGAAACATGCAAATGCGTAAGCAGCTGGCAACCGGTGGAAACTTTGCTGTGAATTTCTTCAACTCTCTCGTGTGGCAATTCAGTGGTGATAACAACTATGGTGCAAATACACTTCTTAGTGCCAGCTTGCTGCAACCACTCATGCGTCGTGCAGGCCGCGATCGAGTCCTTGAATTACTCACAATTGCCGAACGAAACATGCTTGCAAACCTACGGCAAATGGAGCTGTATCAAACCGGTTTCGTAATGGATTTGCTCACCGGCGAAGGTCAGCAACAAGGCTTCACACGCCGTGGTGGATTCTTCGGAGCATCGGGCCTGGATGGCTTTAGTGGTGTTGGCGGCGGCGGTTTCGGTGCTGTCGGGCGAAGCAACTTCGGCGGCGGCGGGGGCGGGGGTTTTAATGTTGGAACTGTCGGTGGTTATCTCGGCCTTCTACAAGCACAAAAAAACCTGCAAACTCGACGTAACACCGTTCAATCCACACGTAATTCGCTGATTCAATTTAACGCATTTTTCGATGCCAACCGCATCGACTTCTTTCAGGTAGAACAAGTGCGTTCAGGACTTGTAGATCAAATCGACGGACTGCTCGAGCAAGAAGCTGGTTACCAGCGTCAGGTAGATGGATACAAGACTACACTTGGACTGCCTCAGGATATTGAGTTGAACATTGTTGGGGATCAACTGGAACGGTTCAATCTGATTGACCCTATCGTCCAGTCTCACCAGGATCAACTTACTAATACGCAAGAAAGATTAGGTGAGCTCATTAATTCCATCGTCCCGTCCGCTGACACGACGGAACTGGAATGGACGCCGGAACTTGCTGACTCTCTGGACGAATTACAACGCCTGATTGATAGAACACTATTAATTCAAAAAGAGATCTACACGGGTGACACGGAAATGGCTCGTGAAAGTATCAAGGATTTGGTGAACGCTGTACCGAACCGTAAGATCGGGACAATACTCCTGAAGAAGCTGTTAACAGAAAGAAAGATCACTCAGGAATTCTCGTTGACCGGTGAAGATTTTGATGACGCCTACCTTGATGCTGTGCCAGATAACTTGAACGGTGCTCTCGACGCGGTGGAATCACAAATTAATGAACGCGGTGAACGGATCCGCCGTGTTTCCGGAGTCTTGGAAGAATTCATCAAGACTGGTGAGGGGTTGGATGCTGAATCAAGGCTCGAACAAGTCCGTTCATCCGTATTTATTCCAATCGCATCTCAGTTAACCGATTTATCTGCAAATACCGTGGCGCTCGCTCTAATCCAAGCAGAAGCAAGGTGTGAAGCCGTTGTGCTAACTCCAGTAACGATCAAAGCCGAAGAAGCATTTAATATTGCGTTAAGGCTGCGGCCCGACTTTAAAAACCGACGGGCAGAACTTGTCGATTCATGGCGGCTAGTGCAATACAACGCCGATGACCTCGAAAGCACTTTAGATGTCCGTTTTGACGGTGACATTCGAAATGTAGGTGACAACCCTGCGAAACTAGACGACGTAACCGGTTCACTACGTGTTGGTTTGGAGTGGGATGCCCCGATTACGAAACTCCGTGAACGGAACAAGTACCGTCAGGCATTGATCGAATATCAACAGGCTCGGCGAAATTATTACGGATTCGAAGATGGGCTATTTCAAATTATGCGACTCCGGGAACGGCAAGTATTGGTTTCCATGACACGCTTTGAATTAGTTCGCCAGAATTATAAGAGCGCGATTCGACGTGTGCAGTCGGCCAGCTTTGAATTACAAAAACCACCCGAACCCATGGGGCAAAACACACTGGGACCCACAACCGCACAAAACTTGCTCAGTTCGTATAACAGTCTACAGGGTCAGCAAAACCGCCTACTCTCAGAGTGGATCAATTACGAAATCCAACGGAGTATGACTGATCTACTACTCGGCACGATGAGATTGGATGAAGACTATAACTGGATTGATCCAGGCGCCATCGGTCGTGAATATAACTACCCAGCTGAGGAATACGATGACGAAAGCTCTGGTGAAGGTGAAGAAGAAGAGCAATCTCAGGCCCAAAGTAATTCGGAAGAAGAAGAAAAAAGCGATTCCACGGACGAAAAAGTGGGTTAATAATATAGTGGAGCGACCACTCCCACCATTAACCTGCACCTACTGAAGACCGAAGCTTAGGGAATTACCCGAAAAATAAGCTGCTTTCGTCAATCTTCTGCAAAGAAGTCGAGTAAAATGGCGGAATCTCACTTCTAGATGCTGTGTCAAGTTGGCACATTTAACCAAGGATTAATAAATGAATACCTCACATCGTCCTTCCTTGTATAAAAAAGTCGGAAATGCGGCTGTCGCACTGGCCATTCTATTAATCGTCGTTGGAGGTGGTGGCTATTACCTGTACATGACCTTCTTCAGTGGTAGTGACATTGATGAAGCCATCCGATGGAAGTTCACAAAGCCGCGAGTTGGTGAATTTGAACATGTAATCATCGAAAAGGGTGATGTTGAGAGTGCTGAAAATATCGAAGTTCGTTGTGAGGTACGAGCGAAAGGTGGTGCAGGCACTAGAATCATCTCGGTGGTTGATGAAGGTATCCGCGTCACGAAGGGTGAGCTGCTGGTAGAACTGGATGCTTCGGCGTTGGAAGATGAGAGAGATCGTCAAAAAATTGCTGTGAATCAGGCAAAATCCCGTGTGATTTCAGCCGAATCACTATTACAACAAAAAGAGATCGCAAAAGAGGAATACCTCAGAGGAACCTATCTGAAAGACAAGCAGCTCATCGAATCAAATGTCCTCATCGCTGAAGAGAACATTAACCGAGCACGCGACAAGTACAATTTCTCCATCCGCTTGGCAGCGCAGGGATTCATGACTGATACACAACTCAAGTCAGATGAATTCGCTGTAAAGCGTTCACAGCTGGAATTGGATTTGCAGCTAACCGATCTCTCAACATTAGAAGAGATCACCAAGAAGAAAATGTTGGTCGGATTCGACAGCGATATCAAGTCGGCACAGGTTTCCCTGGATACGGAAAAAGAAAACCTGATCGAGGAAGAAGAGACGCTTGAGGAACTTGAGACTGAAATTACAAAATGCATTATTAACGCGCCGGCAGATGGTCTGGTTATTCATGCAAATGAAAGAAGCTCCCGTGGTGGAAGTGAATTCCGTGTTGAAGCTGGTGCTACTGTACGCGAACGTCAGGCAATCATTTATCTGCCAAACGTAGATAAGATGCGAGTTCGCGTAAAAGTGAACGAAGGCAACGTCTCGTTTGTTTCCGATGGCGGTGGTGAAATTGAAAACGCTCAAAACGCGGAAATCCGACTGAGCGGTATCGAAGAGCCATTACGCGGAAAAGTAACAAAGGTGAACCGCTATCCTGATCCCAGCAACTGGTTTGAAGGAAACGTAAAGCGATTCTCGACGTTCATTACATTACTCCAGGCCCCTCCGAGCGTGCGAAGTGGTTTGACTGCTGAAGTCTCTATTTTCGCAGATCGCGTGCAAGGAGCGCTTCAACTACCTGTAACCGTTCTACATGACGATTCTGGCGACCGGTTCTGTCTGGTCAAGGTTGACGCTGATTCGGAAAACCCATTGCATACGCTGGCCGGCACCTTCAAAGAGGGTGACGATCTGAAAAGTGTCGAGCTTAGACGTGTTAATTTCTCAAAAAGTAACGAGGAATTCGTCGTAGTCGAAGATATGCCTTCAGAGCTCACAGCAAATGCACCATTGCCCGAGGAAATTACCTTGACAGCAGACGACTTCGTGGTGCAGAACCCTCGTAGCTATGAGCAAGACATCGATGCCGAAGAGTCTAAACTTTATCGACTCGTGTTGGACTACCGGGTACGCGACATTATGCGTCGTGTTGGTGGCGATGCCCTGGAACCAATCGCCATTGCAAACATCGATTCGAACATTTACGCAGAGTTCATCAGTTACAACGCTAATAATGATGACTCTTTGGATAAAGAAGAAGTCCAGACATTCGTCTCAGAAACGGGCAATTACCTGCCAACCCCAAAGCCCGTGTCATTTACTAAGGAAGAAACTGCGGCAATTAAAGAGGCTGCTAAATCCTCAGAAAAAGAGGATGAGTTGACACCATTCCGTGAGCAAGCGAAGCAGTTCATTGGTTTCATTATGCAAAGGGTTGATACCAACTCTGATGACGTCATTGATAGTGAGGAAATTGCTGCCTCCGATGATCCGGATCGCATGAAAGAAGCTGATGCTAACAAAGACGGTGAGATCACCAAGGACGAAATGATCGAGTCAATGGCAAAAGCCATGAAGGA
>Ga0114933_10004492_pt1 | contig 13038 bp, 11 predicted proteins | sample 4SBtaG_FD_89691 | JGI IMG/M metagenome (GOLD analysis project Ga0114933, IMG submission 89691) | Deep subsurface microbial communities from Kolumbo volcano to uncover new lineages of life (NeLLi) - 4SBTROV12_W25 metaG | ecosystem: Environmental > Aquatic > Marine > Volcanic | place: Kolumbo...
ACGTGGCCCCACCAGCGCAGCTCCTCGCCGGTCTTCATGTCGGCCTCGGGCACGAAGGTGTTCCGCGTGGGGAAGCTCAAGAGCAGGGTGTCGCGGCTGGGCACGTGGAAGATCGAGTTCGTGTGGCACCAGTCGGTCTCGCCGATCTGTGCGTAGAACGGACGGCAATCCCACACGGTCTCCACCGTGCCGTCGGGGTAGGCGCGCTTCACGATCTCCGTGGTGCTGCCCTCCGCCGCACCCCACACGATCGAGCCGTCGGGCAGCTCCACGAAGCAGTGGTGCAGGCCGGGCAGCGACCAGCTCTGGGAGATGGTGCCCTCCAGATCCATGCGGTGCAGCTCGGACCCCGCGCCGCCGTCCCAGTCCGACCAGTAGGTGGCGATGTCCCACAGGATCTCGCCGTCGTTGGAGACGTGCAGGTAGATCGTGTAGTCGTCGTCGGAGCCGCGCATCACCCACACCGGCCGCGCCTCGCGGTCCAGGATGAACATCCAGTACTCGCCGCTGGTCCAGCCGCCCGCGTTGCCGTTGATGGAGCCGAGCAGGTAGTTGCCGGTCTCCTGCTGGCCTTCGGGCACGTTGGCGAGCAGGGTGGGCTGCGGGAACCACTGGGGCAGCTCACCCGTGGTGATGGACTGGGCCTCGCCGGCGGTGTCGCCGACCACCAGGCGCACCTCGGTGGCGGTCGCGTAGGGCACCCCGAACACCGGGAGCTCGTGGTCGCCTGCGCCCAGGTCGTGGCTCGGGGTGCTGAGCCAGGTGTCGTCGTCGAAGCGGTACTCCACGCGCACCGAGGCGTCCCCCGCGAGGCCGAAGCTGGCGTACACGATGCTCTCGATCTCGTCGTGCAGGGCGAGGGAGAGCGGCGTGTCGGTGCCCGAGCCGGGGTCGGTGTCGTTCGGCGCCGGATCGGTGTCGGTCGTCACCGAGGTGTCGTCGGTAGCGGTCGGCGCGGAGTCCACGACCTCGACTTCGGCGGGCGTGCAGGCGAGGAACAAGAGCATGGCGCAGTCTACGTGCGCACCCACCCCCGCAGGAAGTGGCCCCACTTCAGCGGGCTCTCCCCCTGCACGTCGAGCTGGTGGAGCTGGCCGTCGGCGTCGCGGAAGGTGAGCGCGTTGGCCACCTCCACGCTCACCGCCTGCATCGCGTCGAGGGCGAAGGCCTGGTCGGCCACCCGCAGGCCCGAGGGTCCGAGGGTCACCTGACCCCGTGCGAGCTCCACGGCCTCGAACCCACGCTCCAGCCGCAGCAGCACCGCGTCCGGCGCGCTCAGGGCCACCCCGGAGCGGTCCAGCGTGTCCCGGCAGGCGGCCGGCGGGCTGCCGAAGCGCGCCGCCACGCGGTCGAAGGCCTGGTCCACGCGCCAGCTCAGGTGGCCGTTCAGCCGCGCGCTCACGTCCACCGTCCAGCCCGCGCCGCAGCCACCGCACACCACGCGGTCGTCGTCGCTGGGGTCGATGGCCAGCCCCTCCAGCTCGAAGCAGGCGGGGCACGCCCAGAGGTAGGTCGGCAGGCCATGCGCGAGCCGGAAGCCCACCGTTCCCGGCGGCGCGAGGATGGTGTGGTCGATGCGGATGGCCTTGGCGATGGCGTCGGTGATCGCCTCGGCCGACTGGCCCGTGTCCAGCTCGAGCTCGGCGTGCTCCACGTGCACCCGCAGCCACCGCGGGTACCGCGCCCAGCGTGGCTGGAACAGGTGGCCGTTGGTGATCCGGGCCACCACCACCTTGGCGTCGAGACGCTTCACCAGCCGCCCGATGCCCGGCAGCACCGTGCCCGGCCGGCCGTCCCAGGTGCGGGTGCCCTCGGGGAACATCACCACCACCTCGCCGGCGTTGTAGCGGTCGTCCAGGAGCTTCATGCTCGGGCGGTCCTTGAAGAACTTCGCCTTGGGAAAGGCCCCGCACCAGCTCAGGATCCTGCCCGCGACCGGGATGCGGAACAGGGCGCTCGACGCCATGAAGTTGGCCCGGCGTCCGATCCAGAAGGCGGCCCACACCGGGTCGAAGAACGAGGTGTGGTTGCCGAGCAGCAGGAAGGGACGGTCTCGAGGCAGCTCGGCAAAGCGCGGACGCCAGCGGAACAGCAGCCACCACACCGGTCCGGTCAGGCTCCAGGCGAACCAGTAGAAGGCCCGCTGGAACGGGGAGCCGATGCGGGTGTCGAGGATGGCTCAGCCGTCCTCGAGCGGCACCAGCTCGAACCAGCCCTCGGCGGTGTAGGTGGTCTGGCCGAGGTCGCCGTCCCAGGCGTAGTCCACCCGGTCGCCGTCGTCGGCGTCGGCGTAGTGGGACGCGGCCCACCCGCCGTCGCCTTCGTTGATCGCGTAGATGCCCACCCGCCCGGCCTCGGGGTAGCTCAGGCCGCGCCAGGTGGGGCTCGCCACGCCCAGCCCGCAGATCTCCTCGGGGCTCACGCTCAGCTGGAAGAAGCGCTCGCAGTCGGGGCACGCAGCGGCCAGGTGCGCGGTGTTCTCCTGGAGCTCGAGCCCCTCCTCGTCGAGCTCGCCGTCGCAGCGCTCGCCGATGTCGTAGGCGCGGTAGCCCGTCCAGCCCCAGGGTCCGCTGGAGGCGTTGCCACCGCTGTCGCTGGTCGTCGGCCCGGTGTCGTCGGAGCTGGCGGCCGTGTCGTCGGTGGGTGCCGAGGTGTCTTCGCTCAGGTCGATGAGCGTGGGCTGGCAGGCGAGCAGGGCGAGGATCATGGGTGGGCTTCCGCCTTGTGTTCCGCGAGCAGGTCGCGGCCGTAGTCGTTGCGGGGGTCGCGCAGGATCGAGTGAACGTGGTCCGGGTCGGGGTTCTCGTACTCGATCCAGACCAGGGGTGACGACAGGCGGAAGTACGCATCGCCTTCGGGCAGCGTGGGGTCCTTGCCCCACGCGAAGGCCACTTCGTCGAGCGAAGCTTCGATCTCGCTGAGCCAGAGGCTGGCGTGGGGCTCCGGGCCGAGCAGCACCCACGAGGCGATCGCGTCGAGCACCAGCTCCTGCTGCTCGTCGTCGAGGTCACCCACCGGGATGCCCACGTAGACCTCGGGGAGCTCGTCTTCGCCAGCACCCTGTGAGAACACGGCCAGCTCGTCGGGCAGGAGCGCTTCGGCGGCCTGCTCCTTCGTCAGGGCCGCGAAGGCTGCGTGGGCGGTGTCGGTGACCTGCTCGAGGGGGGTGAGGCCGGCCAGCTTGCCGTCCTGCCAGGTCATCGGCTCGGTGCCCACGAAGGAGGGGGTGTACGACAGGTCGTCGCCGGCCACGGTGAAGATCATCACGTAGTGGTGGCCGTCGTAGCGCCAGGACCAGGGGTCCTCGGTCGAGGGCGTGTCCCAGATCGTGAAGTACCAGCCGTCGTCGTCCACGCTCCGGTCGCCGCCCGCTTCCCGCAGGCCGTCGATCACGCGCACGCCGTCGGCCATGGTGTAGCCGTGCTCGCTGGTCGACGCGGTGAGCAGGGCCTCCGCCAGCGCCTGCTGCCCTTCGTCCATGTCGAGGTAGCCGAGCCCGATGCGCGGTCGCACGCCTGGCGGCAGGTTGGACCAGGCCTTCAGCGCCTCTCCGTCGCCGAGCTCCTGGGCCAGGTCTGCGAGCTGCTCCTCGTCCAGCGACGCGCGCAGGGCCTCGGCCGCGGCCAGGATCGCGCTCGTGGTGTCCGCCGCAGCGTTCCCCGTGTCGCCGTCGGTGTCGGTGTCGGTGTCGGTGTCGGTGTCGGTGTCGCCGTCGGTGTCGCCGTCGGTGTCGGTGTCGGTGTCGGTGTCGGTGTCGGTGTCGGTGTCGGTGTCGGTGTCGGTGTCGGTGTCGGCCTCGACCGGCGCGGTGTCACCCGACGGCGCATCCGGGCATCCGAACAACAGCGCGACAAGAACCACACACATCGTTGACCTCGCAGGGCTTCGGGGGGCCGAAGCCGATGACATCCTATCCGCGCCCGAGGACCCCGCCGTGCTGCTGCTCGCCATCGCCCACGCCGCCCCTGCCCTCGTCCACACCAAGGACGTGGACCGGGTGCACCGCGCCGACCTCGCCGGACCCGACCGCGCCGCCCTGGTGCGCGAGGACTGGGAGCGCGCGGACCTGGGCCTGCCGGAGCGCTTCGCCGACCCCCGCAGGGTGTTCTACAGCCCCGGCACCGACGGCACCTGGGAGCAGCTGAGGGGCGGCGACTGGATGTGGCGGCTGCGCATCACCGCGGTCGGCGCGGCCCACCTGAACTTCGGCTTCTCCACCTACGCCATGCCCGAGGGTGGCACGCTCCAGATCGCCTCCTCCGACGGCTCCGAGGCCATCTCCCGGCCCTTCACCGCGGCCGACAACAAGGAGCACGGCGAGCTCTGGACCCCCATCCTGCGGGCCGACGACGCGCTGATCGAGGTGGTGGTCCCCGCCGAGCGCGTCGAGGATCTGCAGCTCGAGCTCACCACCATCGGGGTCGGCTACCGCGGCTTCGGGGCGGGCGGCGACGACAAGGCCGGCTGGTGCAACGTCGACGTCACCTGCGAAGAAGGCGACGGCTGGTGGGACGAGATCCCCAGCGTGGCCGTGATGGGGCAGGGCGGCAGCACCTACTGCACCGGCTTCCTGGTCAACAACCTCGAAGAGGACGAGACCCCCTTCTTCCAGACCGCCGAGCACTGCGGCCTCTCCAGCCGCAACGCGTCGTCGCTCATCACCTACTGGAACTACCAGCGGGCCACCTGTGGGCAGGGCAGCGGCCGCTTCGACCAGTTCAACACCGGCGCCACCCACCTGATGAGCAGCTCCGGATCCGACGTCACCCTGGTGGTCTTGGACGACCAGCCCGACCCGGACTTCGAGGTCACCTACGCGGGCTTCGACGCCAACGGGGAAGACGCCACCCTCGCGGTGGCCATCCACCACCCCAGCACCGACGAGAAGTCCATCAGCATCGGCTACGGCGGCACGGAGCGCACCGGGTACTACAGCTACTCCAGCGGCAACCGCAGCCACGTGATGGTGGAGAGCTGGGACGTGGGCACCACCGAGGGCGGCTCGTCGGGCAGCCCGCTGTTCAACGAAGACCACCGGGTCATCGGGCAGCTCCACGGAGGGTACGCGTCCTGCGGGGCCGACGACGCCGACTGGTACGGCTCGATGGCCACCAGCTGGGACGCCGGGCTCGCCGACCACCTCGACCCCGAGAACAGCGGCGCCCTCGTCGTCGACACCCTGGTGCCGTGGGCGAGGGGCCTGGACGTCGCGCCCGAGAGCGGGTTCGCTTCGCAGGGCGCCGCGGGTGGCCCCTTCACCCCCGACACCACCAGCTACACCCTGCAGAACGACGGCGACGAGGCGGTGGACTACACGGTCTCGGTCGACGCGGGCTGGGTGGCGCTGTCCCTCACCGAAGGCACGGTGGCCGCCGGCGACAGCGTGGCCCTCGACGTGAGCCTGGGCCCCGCAGCGGCTTCGTTGAAGACCGGGCTCTACGTGGGCACCGTGACCGTGGCCTTCGACGACGACGAAGCCACCCGCGAGGTCGAGCTGCAGGTGGGCGAGCGCGAGGACGTGCTGAGCTGGGACATGGAGTCCGAGCCGGAATGGAACGCGGAGGGCGGCTGGGCGTGGGGCATCCCGAGCGGTGGTCGCGGCACCAACGGCCTGCCCGATCCCTCTTCCGGGGCCACCGGCGACTACGTGTATGGCTACGAGCTCGACGGCGGCTACGGCCCCGGCCTGGACGAGGAGCACCTGGTCGCGGGGCCCTTCGACCTGCGCGGCTACGCCGGCACCGAGCTCCGGTTCCAGCGCTGGCTGGGGGTCGAGGGTGCGCCCTACGACTTCGCCAGCGTGGGTGTGAGCGTCGACGGCGCCGACTACGAGACCGTGTGGGTCACCGACGGCGAGGTCGACGACGGGGCTTGGGTGGAGGTCGCCTACGACCTCTCGGCCTGGGACGACGAGGCGCAGGTCTGGATCCGCTGGACGATGGGCGGCACCGACCGCGACGTGGAGTACTGCGGCTGGAACCTCGACGACGTGGTGGTCAGCGCCATCGTGGCGGGGAGCGGCGGGGTGGACGCGGCCTTCGACGACGAGGGCGGCGGGTGCGGCGGGTGCGCGTCCGGCGGCTCCGCGGGTTGGCTGGCGCTCGTGGGTGCGATGGGCCTGATCCGGCGGCGTCGGTGAGCCTGCTCGTCTTCGTCGCGTGCACGGGCAAGGCCACCACGGCGCATCCGGTCAGCACGGCCGGGCCCGCCACCACGGTGCCCGCGCAGGAGACCGAGGTCGTCGATCCCGTGCTGGCGGCGAGCGGTGGCTGCTCCGCGCTCGACGAGGCCGCTTGCTTCGCGTCCCCCGCGTGCATGCTCTCGCTGGATCCCGTGGCGCAGGGCTATGCCTGCCGAGCGCCGTCGGGTCCCTGCGAAGCGGGCTTCGTGCAGGCCGACACGGCCACCTGCCCGGTGGCTCGCGGTTGCGAGCTGGTGCCCGGGAGCTGCTACTGCCCGCCCACCGTCGCCTGCATCTGCGGAGGTGGCGAGCCCCCGGGGTGTGCGCGCGTGTGGGCCGACACGCCGCCCCCGCCGCCCGGGGAGTGACGCGCGCGGTTGCAGCGCGCTTTCACCGAGCGCGCGCCGAGGTATACATGATGTATGCTGCCTCCGGCCCGACCGCTGGAGGATGCTCCGTGAGCACCCTGATCGTGGCTGCGGCCCTCAGCTTGAGCGCTTGTGCCGGCATGGACGCGTGGACCCAGGGCGTGCACGCCGACGACCTGGACTCCGGCGCGCCGTCGGGCTCGAACGCGTCGGTCCTGCAGTTCGACGGTGCGCCGCCGCGCAACGTGTTGATGATCTCGATGGACACCTTCCAGGCGGCCCGGCTCGGGCGGTACTACGGCGGTGACCACACGGCCTTCCTCGACACGCTGCTCGAAGACGGTGTGGCCCTCGACAACCACCGCTCGTGCTCGAACTGGACCTACAGCTCGGTGCTCTGCGTGTTGTCGGGCCAGGACAACATCGAGTCGGGCTTCGTGCCCTACGCGGCTTCGGGCCAGGAGGGCACGCCTCAGCAGACCATGGCGCCGGCGCCCGACGAGATGGCGTTCTTGACCGACGTGCTGGGGGACCACGGCTACGTCACCGGGCTCGTGTCGTCGAACACCTTCCTCTCGAAGAGCCTGGGCCTGGTGTCGATGGACACCCACCAGGTGGCCGACGGCTCGATGAACGCGGCCGACGTGGTGGACGAGGGGTTGGCGATGTTCGACGAGCACATGCGGGACGGGGAGGCCCCCTGGTTCCTGCAGCTGCACTTCATCGACCCGCACGACCCCTACGATCCGCCCGACGGCTTCCGGGCCGGGCTCGCCGAGCTCGATCCGATCGGCTGGGACCTGGCCGACCGCGACGACCTGCAGGAGCTCGCGGCGTCGTGGGACCGCCTGTCCGCGCGGGATCGCCAGCTCGTGCAGGACCACGCGCGGGTGCTGTACCACGGGGAGATCGCCTACATGGACAGCGAGATCGAGGGCCTGTTCCGCAAGCTCGAGGTCCGGGGCGCGCTCGACGACACGCTCGTCGTGCTGTGGTCGGACCACGGCGAGCAGTTCTGGGAGCACGGCGGGGTGCTGCACGGGGACTACCTGTACCTGGAGGAGAACGCGGCCTTCGCGGGCTTCTGGGCCAAGGAGGGTCTGGAGCGGCTGGCGTGGGACCGTGCGACCGCCCACCGGGACATCATGCCCACCTTGTTGGACGCGCTGGGGATCGAGCAGCCAGGGATGACCGGCCAGGTGGTCGGCACCGAGGCCCGGGATCGCGCGCGCTTCGCGCTCCGCTACAACAGCGACACGAGCATGCAGGCGGTGGAGCACGATGGCTACCGCATGATCTACCGGTGGGGTCGGGGCGACCTCGAGCTGTACGACCTGGTGGGCGACCCGGGCGAACAGCACGACCTGGTCGACGCCGAGCCCGCGCTGGCGCAGGAGCTGTGGGCGCTGTTGGAGCCGCAGGTCCGGGCGCTGGACGCGATGTTCCCGGGGGAGTCGCCCACGGAGCCCGACCTGTAGCGGCTGGGGCTCGGGCGAAGCCGCGGACTCAAGGCGTCGCGTGGGCAGTTCAGCCCTCGGTGCTCAACCCCAGGGGGCAGGAAGCGCCCGTCCCACCGAGACCACAGTACCCACCGGGGTTCTTTGCCCATTGCTCCTGGTGGTAGTCAGTTCGACCCGGGTTCAAGCTCACTTGTCGATGGAAGTACCCAGGGAATCCGGCGTTGTGCCCAAGACCACGGCGGGAGTTGACGAGGCACAATGTGTGGACTACACTCATCGTGTACTCATGGAGGCATGTCGTGGCTTCAACCAAGCGCATCAACTTCGACGTGACTCCTGAGCAGGAGGAGGAGCTTGCCTGGCTCCGTGCCGCTCTAGGGTCGGCGACCACCAAGGACACGCTGCTCCGTGCGGTCCGCGTGCTCGGCGTGCTCTCTCGGGAGCGGAGTCGCGGGGCGCACATCTACGTCCGAACGGCGGATGGGGAGACGGCCCGGCTCGTGCTTCCCGAGCTGGAGTCGCCGGAGCCTGTGTGGAAGTGGCTGACTGGTCGCGCCCACCCCTGGCGTAGGCAGATGTGGATCAAGGGCCGTCGTCTCATGGCGTCCGCCGTCTGGCGAAGCATGGTCGCCAATGAGATGTCGGAGGAGGAGGCGGCCGAGGACTGGGGTCTGCCCCTCGAAGCCATCCGGGAGGCCGTGGCGTGGTCGGAGGCCAACCGGCAGTTGATCGCGGCGGAGGCGGTCGAGGAGAAGCGATGGCTTCGGGAGCACGGAGTGGCGGTTGAGCCTTCGCATCCTGGTTGACGAGGACTCACAGTCCCGCCACCTTGTCCGGCTGCTCCGAGAGGCAGGCCACGACGTGCTCAGCGTCAACGAGGCTGGGCTGGCCGGTGAGCCGGATCCGACCGTTCTCGCCTTCGCCGGTGAGGATCGCAGGGCCGTGCTGACCGCCAACGTGCGGGACTTCCGCTGCCTGCACGAAGCTGGCGTCGAGCACTTCGGCATTCTCGCAGTCTGCCACGACGCCGACCCCACCAAGGACATGTCACGGCAGGACATCATCCGGGCCATCGGCAACCTCGAAGCCTCGGAAACCTGCGTGGCGGGGGCGTTCTACGTCCTCAACGCATGGCAATGGTAGAGGGCTCGCTGCCGCCAGCCGCCTGGAGCCACCTCCAGCCGCCTACAGCCCGCATTACAGGACCGCGCTCATGCACGCCTGTGGACGATGTCCTGAATGGCAGACGTATATGTCCTGTGATACGGTACGTGCATGTGGAGTCATCCCGAAGCCCACCCTGGCGAGTATCTGAGAGTTCGCTTCCTTGAACCTCTCAGCCTCAGCGCCTCCGAGCTCGCTCGTGGATGCCGAATGCCCCGGTCCAGGGTCTGCGACATCTTGTCTGGCAAGCGGGCGATCACGGCGGACACGGCGCACAGACTGGCGGCGTTCTTTCGGATGGAGGCAGAGGCCTGGATGACTCTTCAGTCCGACTGGGATCTGCACCAGGCAGGCCGACCAGCCATGATCGTTCCGCTGGACCCGCCGGGGTTCTTGTTGGGCCCCCTTGGTGCGACGCCCCTTCCGGCCCGTCGCAGGGCGAAGCCACCCCACCTGGTCGTTCCAGATGATCGCTCCGGGAATCCGCCGGCCGACAGGGGCCCTGAGGTACAGGCACCTACCTCGCACGAGGAGGTCCGCTATGCCGACGGCACCCGGGCACTCGTAGCAAGGCGCAAGTGAGCGACTGGAAGGAGCTCGAGCAGGTGGTCGCCGCCAGAGTGCTCGAGGATGCAAGACGCGTGTCGGCGACCCTGACCAATCTGGGAGTGCCCCATGCCCTCGTCGGGGGCCTCGCTGTCGGATTGCATGGTCATCCTCGGGCAACGAAGGATGTGGACTTCCTCGTGGGCCCGGAAGCGTTCGCTTCGATCACGCCGCTGCTGACGTTCCGCGATGAACTTGCGCAGGTGGTCCGATGGGGTGTGATCGACCTCATTGCGGCCCTGCCCGAGGATCCGGTGCTGATGGGTGAGGTCATCCAGGGGGGCAAGGACTTCGTGCCAGTCGTTGGAATCGAGGTGCTGGTGCTCATGAAGCTGCGGGCCGGGCGCACGCAAGACCTCGCGGACATCGAAGCCCTCGTTCGAAGCGGAGCCGATGTCGGAGCCGTGCTGGAGTTCCTCCAAGCCAACGAGCCGAGGCACATTCCGCTCTTCGGCCGGGTTGCCCAGAAGGCCCTACAGTCCTGAGTCAGCCTCCAGCCCCACCGGACAGCTCCCCCCTGTCCCACCGAGGCCGCAGTACCCCGCCGGGTTCTTCGCCAGATACTGCTGGTGGTCGTCCCTCGCCATCGAGCCCCGACCTAATACCACCCACAGTCCCCCAACCCATCCAGCGCCTCCGCCGGCAGCTGCTGCTCCCCGTACACGTTCGGGTACAACCACTGCGTCACCGCAGTCTTCCACTCATTGGGCACATAGTGGCCCAGCCCGTGGTCGCAGAGGGCCACCTGGTGACCGTCTTCCTTCAGGGCGTCGGCCATGGCGATGGTGGTGCCCATGAACTCGACCTCGTACACCCCCGAGATGCCCCACACGTCGGTCTTGCCGCCGTGGAACAAGAGCGCCGGGAAGTTCTGCCCGGGGTCCAGGTACTCGAACACGATGTCCACCACGCCGCCGCTGAAGGCCACGATGGCGGCCAGCGTGTCGCCGCGGTTCAGCGCCAGGTAGCTGGTCCACACCGCGCCCGCCGAGAAGCCCCAGGAGTAGACCCGGGTCAGGTCGACCTCCAGTTCTTGCGACAGGCAGGTGCGCAGGTCGTCGTAGAGCACCAGGTCGTCGCCGCCGCCCTCGATGTAGTAGTCCCACGCCAGGTAGTTCGCGGGCTTCTGCTCGGGCAGCACGAACACCGTGTCCTGATCCTCGGCCATCTGGTCGAGGTCGAAGGTCTGCACGAAGTCTTCGGGCAGGGTCCCGATGGAGTGCCACACGAAGGTGACCGACTTGCCCTTCGCCCCGGTGGACGGGATGAGCACGGTCACGTCCCGCATCTCGTCGCTCGACCAGAAGGTGGAGGTCTGCTTCTCGAAGTCCGGGCAGTCGTAGTTCGAGAGCTCGGCCAGGCCAGCCAGGGGAGCGTCGTCGCTGTGGTCGACCTCGGCAGGGCCCTCCTCGGCGCCACCGGTGTCGGCGGTCCCGGTGTCGGTCGCCCCGGTGTCGTCGGAGACCTCGGTGGCCTCCGACGAGCCGGTGTCGTCGGCGTTGATGGAGGTGGGCGAACACGCGAGCAGGAGCAACATGCCGAGGTTCTACACGATGAGCCTGGGGTGCGCCGCTCGTTTCTCGGGTATGGAGGATCCGGAGGTCGGATGAAGGATCTGCACACCCTCGAGCAGGCCTGGCGCACCCTCGAACCCGCTCCGCGCCAGGGCCGCGTGGAAGCACTCGTCGTGCGCCTCGGCAACGGCCGCCACGACAACCCCGAGGCGGTCACCATCTCGGTGGACGACGGCGTGGCCGGCGACCGCTGGACCGTCGGCGACGGCGACCCGCGCGCCCAGGTCAGCCTGATGGAGCACCGCATCGCGCGCCTGGTGGGCGACGACGGCTGGACCGGCGTGGGCGACAACCTGCTGGTGGACTTCGACCTCTCGGAACCCCACGCGCCGATCGGCACCCGCCTCGCGGTGGGCACCGCGATCCTGGAGATCACCGACAAGGCCCACCTGGGCTGCGGCACCTTCCGCAAGCGCTTCGGCGCCGACGCGCTGAAGTGGGTCAACGGGGTGGAGCGCCGCGCCCGCCGCCTCCGTGGGGTGCACACGCGCGTGGTCCAGGGCGGGGTCGTGCGGGTCGGGAGCAGCATCAAGGTGATCTGATCGGCGTCACCCGCCGCGCGATCCGCTTGCCCCCCCGGGGGCGCTAGGGTTAGTAGTTGAAAGTGATTTTCAATTTCATGTTCAGTTGAGGTCCCAACCATGCTCCTAGCGCTCCTAGCATGCACCGACAAGGTCGCCGACACGGCGGACACCGCGGCGACCGCCACCGACACGGCGCTCGTCGACGACACCGGGCTCGCGGCCGACGGGTCGGTCTATGCCTTCGACTCGGCCTTCGGTGACGGCAGCTCGGTCAGCTACAGCGGTCAGGTCCTCCGCCAGCTGCTGATCGACGACATGAAGGCCCACCTGGGCGGGATGACCGACCGGCTCGACGGCGGCGCGTTCTACCCGGTGGCTGGCGACGTGGTCGCCGAGCTCGACTTCTACTTCTCCTTCGACAGCAGCGCCTACGGCCAGGTGCCGATCCTGAAGGAAGCCTCCGCGCCGGTGCTGCAGGCGGTCTACGACGACGTCTCGAGCGGCAAGAACCTGGTCGAGAAGCTGGCAGGCAACGATCCCACCGGCCAGCACGCCGACTGGTCCACCGAGCTGGTCGGCTGGGACGCCGCGGGCATCACCACCCCCGAGAGCCTGGTGCGCTCCTGGTTCGACGCGATCGACGCGCAGGCGGTCGACTGGGCGGCGGGCGCGGTCCCGCTCGGTCCCGACGGCACCCCGGTCCCAGCGGTCTTCGTCAGCCCCGAGGGCCTCGACCACCAGCAGCTGCTCGAGAAGTTCCTGCGCGGCGCCATCGCCTACTCCCAGGCCACCGACGACTACCTGGACGACGACCTGGACGGCAAGGGCCTGAACCAATCCCACGAGCCGCCGGAGGATGGCCTCTACACCGACCTCGAGCACGCCTGGGACGAAGCCTTCGGGTACTTCGGCGCGGCGGTCACCTACGGCGGCTGGACCGACTCCGAGATCGCCGACGGGGACCTGGACGTCGACGGCGACGGCTTCATCGACCTCAGCTCCGAGCTCTGCTGGGGCCACTCGGTCAACGCCGGCAAGCGCGACCTCGGCGCGGTCGTGGCCACCGACTTCACCGCCGAGGCCTGGCAGGGCTTCCACGCTGGACGGGCGCTGTTGGCCGAGTCGGCCGGCACCCCGCTCTCCGACGACCAGCTCGCCGCC
>Ga0114933_10004493_pt1 | contig 13038 bp, 12 predicted proteins | sample 4SBtaG_FD_89691 | JGI IMG/M metagenome (GOLD analysis project Ga0114933, IMG submission 89691) | Deep subsurface microbial communities from Kolumbo volcano to uncover new lineages of life (NeLLi) - 4SBTROV12_W25 metaG | ecosystem: Environmental > Aquatic > Marine > Volcanic | place: Kolumbo...
ATCACCGTTGGCTTGGTGGTATGTTAACGAATTGGAAAACAATTTCAATCTCCATAAAACGATTAAAAGATTTGGATGAACGTTTGGCTGGAGAGACACAAGGTCTTACCAAGAAGGAACTGCTCAACCTTACGCGAGAGCGAGATAAGTTAGAACGTGCTCTTGGTGGCATTCGAGAAATGGGAGGACTCCCAGATATTTTATTTATTATAGATACTAATAAAGAGCAACTGGCTATCCAGGAGGCAAATAAACTGGGCATCCCAATTGTTGCTATCCTTGATAGTAATTCGGATCCGGCTGGGGTCCAGTTCCCTGTGCCGGGAAATGATGATGCTATGAGGGCCATAACTTTATATTGCGATCTAGTGGGCAATGCTGTGCTTACCGGGCTTCAGGCGGAAATGGTGGCTTCCGGTGAGGATGTTGGGGAAGCAGAAGTTATACCAGTAGAAGCAGGACTTGATGCTGTAGCCAATATGGAGCCAAACGAAGAGAGTGTCGATACGAAACAGGCCGAAACTGATGGCGAGCTAGATATAGATCAACAAGTTCTTGGTGCCGAGGGGGCTAAAGTAGTGGAAACAGCAGAAGCTACCATCTCCACTAACGCAGTAAAAGAGGTGGATCAAAAAGATTCTAGCGAAGATACAATTTCGAAGGCCCCAGAAGCCGTTGAGCAAACTATTGAAACGGAAGATGTTACTGAAACTGCAGAAGAAAAGGTCAGTACAAAAAAGAAATCTGCCAAAGAAACTGAGAAGACTACAAAAAAAGCAGCAACAACAGCTAAAAAGACCGCATCTAAAAAGAAGACCGCTAAGGACGAAAAAAAATAAGACTGTTTTCACTTAGAGAGGGTGTGCACTTTAAATGAATCTTATACCGTTTGTTTCCCGTTGGATGCAGAATAGACGGATTTATCTAGGCGCTTAATGAGGTGAGTTATGACTAATGTTTCCGCTCAGATGGTAAAAACCCTGAGAGAGAAAACTGGGGCTGGTATGATGGATTGTAAGAAGGCTCTTGGTGAAACCAACGGCAATATAGAAGAAGCTGTTGACTGGCTTCGGAAGAAAGGTTTATCCGCTGCGGCTAAGAAAGCTGATAGAGTGGCGGCTGAAGGACTTGTCGCATTTTCTGTAAAAAAAGGAGCGGGGGCATTAATCGAGGTCAACGCAGAAACAGACTTTGTCTCTCGAAACGAAGTGTTTCAAGAGTTTGCGTCTACCTTAGCAAATCTAGTTCTTGAGTATGGCGAAGATATAGAAGCGCTCAAAAGCATGCCTTATCCTGGGACAGGAAGAAGTGTTGAAGAGCAACTTACCCACAACATTGCCACGATTGGCGAAAATATGGCCATCCGGAGAGCTGTTCGGGTAGACGGTGCTGATCTGGTAGTGCCTTATATGCATAATTCAATAGCCGAGGGCGTCGGAAAGATAGGGGTACTGATTTCTATCAAGTCGGAGGCTAGCGGGAGCGAATTAGAAATACTTGGAAAGCAATTAGCCATGCATGTCGCAGCCACTTCGCCACAGGCGTTAAGTGTGGCAGAACTAGATCCAGTTTCCGTCGACAGAGAAAAGAATGTGTTGACTGAGCAGGCAAAAGCATCGGGTCGGCCCGATGAAATTATAGAAAAAATGGTGGAGGGAAGATTAAATAAATTCTACCAGGAAGTTGTTTTATTAGAGCAGACATTTGTAATAGATAACGAGACAAAAGTCTCGGCTGTGATTGAGAAAATATCACAAGAGCTTGGAAAACAAGTTGAACTGACTGGTTTCCATAGATTATCATTAGGCGAAGGAATTGAGAAGAATGAAGCGGATTTCGCGTCGGAAGTAGCAGCGACACTTAGTAACTAGTTTGCTGTTTAATTCTTCAAACAATGCATTCTTATTAGGAGTGGAAAGTGATGCAAAATGGATCTAAAGTCTCTCCTAAATATAACAGAATCTTACTAAAAATATCTGGCGAGTCACTCATGGGAGACAGGCAATTTGGCCTTGATCCAAGTATGGTTGATAGGGTCGCGGGTGAAATTTCAACAATCATTGAATATGGTGTAGAGGTTTGTGTCGTTATCGGTGGCGGTAATATTTTCAGAGGGGTATCCGGGGCCGCTAATGGTATGGAGAGAGCTACAGCCGACTATATGGGAATGCTGGCAACAGTAATGAACGCTTTGGCCATGCAGAGTTCGTTAGAGCAAAATGGGCTCCAGAGCAGAGTTCAATCAGCTTTGCCAATATCGGCAGTTTGTGAGCCATATATCAGACGCCGTGCTGTGCGTCACATGGAAAAAAAACGTATTGTCATTTTTGCTGCGGGTACGGGTAACCCGTTTTTCACTACGGACACTGCTGCTGCGCTTCGAGCCACAGAGATGGGTTGTGACGCCATATTAAAGGCAACAAAAGTAGATGGCGTATATGATGCGGATCCTGAAAAAATTAAAGATGCTAAACGTTATGACGAGCTGTCGTACCTAGACGTTTTATCAAGGGACTTAAAGGTTATGGATGCACCAGCAATATCACTAGCGAGAGAAAATAGCATTCCAATTTTGGTGTTTTCGATACAAAAATCTGGTACCCTTGCGGAGGTTGTGAGCGGGAACGGACTTCATACTTTAATTTCGTGAGAGTTTTCAGATGGACGATATCGATATTGACGATTTGCAACGGCGCATGGAGGGTGCAATTAGCTCTCTAACAAAAGATTTTCAGGGATTAAGAACTGGGAGAGCTAATACACAGCTCCTAGATAGTATACTAGTTGAAGTCTATGGAGCGACTATGCCGGTCAACCAAGTAGCAACCGTTAGTGTGCCAGAGCCTCGCATGTTGTCGGTACAAGTTTGGGATAAAGATAATGTTAAGCTTGTGGAGAAAGCTATAAGAGAGTCGGAACTTGGTCTTAATCCTCAGTTAGATGGACAATTACTCAGGATACCATTGCCTGACCTTAGTGAAGACCGCCGAATTGAATTATCCAAAGTTGCAGCTAAGTATGCGGAAAATGCAAAAATTGCAGTGAGAAATGTTAGAAGAGATGGGATGGATAAACTAAAAAAAATGGAAAAAGATGCTAATTTGAGCCAAGATGACAAACATCTGTATGATGAGGAAATACAATCTTTAACAGACCAAAGCGTTGTTCAAATAGACGAATTATTGTCTAAAAAAGAAGAGGAAATTATGCAGGTTTGATCGATGGGAGCACAAACCTTAAAAGCTGGCCAAATCATTCCAAGGCATGTTGCTATCATCATGGATGGTAATGGAAGGTGGGCAAAAGCGAGAGGCTTGCCAAGAGCGATGGGACATAAGCATGGTGTTGAGAACGTTCGGGTTGTAGTAGAACGATCATTAAGTCTCGGTATCAAATATTTGACCTTATTTGGTTTTTCGTCGGAAAATTGGAAACGTACACCTAATGAAATATTAGATTTGATGTCTCTGCTTCGTAATTATCTGGACAAAGAAATCAATGAGCTGAACGAGAAAAATATTCAATTTAAAGTAATTGGCGATAGAGAAAAACTTGATTCAGATATCGTTAAATTGATAGAGACTGCGGAGCAGATAACAAAAACAAACAAAGATTTAACTCTCACAATAGCTCTAAGCTACGGTGGTCGGCGCGCGATAACCTTAGCCGCAAGGGAATTAGCTAATAGAGCGTGCCAGGGGCAAATTACAATAGATGATATTTCGGAGGAATTATTTGAATTAACATTGGAAACACGGGGAGTGCCGGATCCAGATTTAGTGATAAGAACTTCCGGTGAGAAAAGAATTTCGAACTTCTTATTATGGGAATGTGCATACTCGGAATTTGTGTTTTTTGACATCTTGTGGCCTGATTTTTCTGGTGATCATTTTACGCAAGCGGTCCAGGAATATTGCAATCGAGAACGACGGTTTGGGGCTGCTTAATTGCTTTTTTTAAAAATAGGCAACTTTTGAAAGTGATCAAATTGAATTTTGAAGTTTTATTTTCAAAACGACTGTTAGTTCGTGCGGCTTCGTCTATTTTAATGGCGATCCCCGTTGTAACCTTTGTTTTCCTTGGAGGTTTATGTTTCATAGCTTTTGTGGCTTTTTTGGCTGGATTAATGTCATGGGAAATCAGTAATACTATTCATAAGTCCAAAAAATATACCTATAAAATCGGCCCCGCCATTATCGTTTTTTTAATAACGCTGATTTTTGGAGTTTTCTTAGAGTCGGCCTTTTCTACCCTGCATCTACCCTTTTTTGTAGCGTTATTGGTTATTTTAACTTTTTTAATTAGAAAGTTTAGTGTGGTTGTAAGAAGTGTATTAGGTAATCTACTAGTACTGTTATCATGTATTTCTATAGTCTGGTTGAGATTTAACGTTGAATTAGAATATTTTTCTTGGGTCCTAGCCTCTGTTGTAGCTACGGATATAGGGGCATTCATATTCGGTACACTTGTTGGAGGGGTGAAATTAGCACCGAAGATAAGTCCTAATAAAACTTGGGCAGGTCTATTGGGCGGAATAATAACTAGCATATTAATCGCCTGGGTTTTTAATACACTTTGGTTAAAAACAGAATTTTATAGTCTTTTATTAATGGGAGCGACTCTAGCAATAGTGTCTCAGGCAGGAGATCTCGTTGAGTCAGCATACAAGCGGAGTTACAACTTAAAAGATTCGAGCAACTTAATTCCAGGACACGGTGGTTTTTTAGATCGCTTGGATGGACATATGGCGGCGGGAACATTTATGAGTTTTATCGTCTTATATAGCGGAGGGGCGGTCGTATGATAAATACGTTTCAAATAAATTATTTAGTTCTGGTGATTAATTGATGAAAACAATTTCGATTCTTGGCTCTACAGGTTCCGTAGGCCGCGCCACGGTTGATTTAATAAAAAGGATGCCACAGACTTATTCAGTAGACTCATTAACGGCTAACAAAAATTGGCAACTGCTAGCTGAACAGGCAAAAATTCTGAAGCCCCGTTATGTAGCCATATCAAAACAGCAATATTATCAACCGTTAAAAAATGCACTTAATGGAGAAGATATTCTTATAGGCGCAGGGGAAAAAGCTATTATAGAAGCCGGTGATAGGGAGGTTGATTTACTGATGGCAGCAATTGTCGGCATTGCTGGATTACTTCCTACAATATCTGCTATTAGAAGGGGTACCACAGTAGCTTTGGCTAATAAGGAATGTCTGGTTTCCTCAGGAGAAATATTTATTCGAGAGGCAAGTGATGCTCAGGCTAAACTTATACCAGTAGACTCTGAACACAATGCAATATTTCAAGTTTTTGAAACCCACAATAAAGCCAAATTAGATCGTCTTATACTTACCGCATCCGGGGGGCCCTTTCGGAATTGTACAATAGAAGAGATGAAAGGAAAAAATCCACAGGAAGCGCTCGCACACCCGAATTGGGATATGGGTCCAAAAATTTCAATCGATTCAGCAACGATGATGAATAAAGGTTTAGAGATTATCGAAGCGCATTACCTTTTTAGCGTTGAAGAGTCTTTGATAGATGTAGTAATTCATCCTCAATCTATTGTTCATAGTTTAGTGTCATATCTGGATGGATCTGTTTTAGCTCAATTAGCTGACCCTGATATGAAAATACCTATCGCTTACGCACTATCTTGGCCCAAAAGAATGGATGCAACCATACCCCGATTAGACCTACTTAAAATCGGTTCCTTAGAATTCTTCAAACCAGACACCAAGAAGTTCCCTGCTTTAAACTTGGCTAGGGAGAGTATAAAAACTGGAGGTGGTTCAAACCTTGTTTTAAATGCTGCAAACGAAGTCGCTGTAGCTGGATTTTTGGCAGGAAAAATTAAATTTACAGATATTGTGGCTATAGTAGAAAAGGTTTTGGACAAAAACGTTGAAACTGCTCCAAAATCTATAGAGGAGGTCATCTTTATGGATACTGCAATTCGTAAATATACAGAATCTATTCTTGAGCCATAGACCTTTCAGTGCACAGTCTGTTAAATGGTTGTTTCTTAAAAAGGAAGTAAATTCGAATGACCGTTACTGCTATAGTAAGCTTTTTAATTGTTCTCACAGTTCTAGTTTTTGTTCATGAAATGGGACACTATATAATAGCGAGAAAAAATGGCGTTAGAGTTCAAATTTTCTCTATAGGGTTTGGTCCGGAAATCATTGGTTGGACGGATAAATCGCTGACACGTTGGAAAATATGCGCTATTCCTCTTGGTGGGTATGTAAAAATGTTTGGGGACGCAGACCCAGCTAGCACAAAATCTTTAAATTCCAATCAATTCACCTCTGAAGAAGTTGCTGTTTCGTTTCATTATAAGCCTCTCGGACAAAAAACGGCTATAGTGGCGGCTGGACCGATAGCAAACTTTTTATTTGCCATAATGCTGCTGACACTCCTTTTCTCAATCGTAGGACAAAAATACGCACCCCCAGTAATAGATAAGATAACTAACGGGAGCGCCGCGGAGCAAGCCGGTCTAATGGTCGGCGATAGAATAATGCGTGTGGATACTACCGAGATAAATAAGTTCAATGATTTGAGGCGTATTGTGGGGCCCAATCCGAATGTAAATCTTTTATTCTTGATTGAACGGGATGGTAAAAAAATTGAACTCAATGTTGTTCCCGCTCCTACCGAAGTGCGTGATGCATCAGGCACAATGATTAAGATAGGCTTGCTGGGTGTCAGCAGTATGCAAACTACCACCAAGCTTTACGATCCGATTAGTGCCTTTCAACTAGCAGTCCTAGAGACTTGGTCAATATCACGTGAGACGCTAAACTACCTCGGACAAATTATAATTGGATCAAGGGGAACAGAGGAGTTAGGTGGTCCTATTCGCATAGCTAAAATATCTGGTGCTGTCGCTGAAGTTGGGATGAGCAGCTTAATATATTTTATGGCTGTATTATCGATCAACTTAGGTTTGATAAATTTATTTCCTATTCCCATCCTGGATGGTGGACACTTGCTATTTTATTTCCTTGAGTTTGTTCGTGGACGGCCGCTAGGACAGAGAGCACAGGAAGTAGCATCAGTTGCTGGGCTTGGGATTGTTATTGTATTAATGGTTTTCGTCACTTTGAACGATATTTGGCCCGGGTTTTGGTCCAATATTGGTTTGAGTTGAATGTTGATTGTGAAATGGGTGCCATCTAACGATATGAAGTCAATTATTAAAATCGTCTCTTTGGGTTTTCTAATACTATTCATCGACTTCTTTAATGTTTTTCATGAAGATGACGGGAACGTACAGGCATTTGAGAGAATTATCAGTGAGATTGTAGTCGAAGGGACAAAACGAGTTGATCCCCAAACAGTCATTTCCTTTGGCCAAGTTCAATTGGGAGATCAATTTAATGAATCAAAATTAAATGAGATTATAAAAAATCTATTCAATACAGGCTTGTTTGCTGATGTACAGGTTGGTCTGCAAGGAGGTATATTAACAATAATTGTTCAAGAAAATCCCTTGATTAATAGGGTAATATTTGAAGGTAACAATCGTATCGAAGCCAGTGATCTGGAGCGAGAGCTGCAACTTAAGCCAAGATTAGTTTTTACACGGACGAAAGTTCAACAAGATACGCAGAGATTAATAGATATTTATCGATTAAGTGGACGGTTTGGAGTAAAGGTTGAACCACAATTAGTGATGCTCGAACAAAATCGAGTGGACTTGATTTTTGTAATTGATGAAGGGGCTCTCAGCAAGGTAAGTAAAATCTCGTTTATAGGAAATGAAAAGTTCTCTGACTCTGAGTTATTAGACGTTATTCAGTCGAAACAAGATGCTTTTTGGAGGTTCTTAACTTCCGATGACACCTATGACCCAGACAGGTTGAATTTTGATGGCGAATTGTTACGTCGTTTTTATTTAAATAGAGGGTTTATTGATTTTAAAGTTATTTCGACGGTTGCGGAGCTTATTCCTGGGCAAGCTAACTTTGCTGTTACATTCACGATAGAAGAAGGAGAGCGCTACAAATTGAACGAAATTACATTAAAAAGCGCCATTAAAGATATTGAATTAGATAAGTTAACACACCTGTATGAAGGATTAGAGGGAGGGTGGTATAATGCCCGTTCGATAAGCGAAGTAATTGATAGTCTAGTAAGTAAATTAGGAGCAGACGGTTTTGCTTTTGTTGATGTAAAACGAAAAATTGAGCGGAAAAAAGAGGATAACTCAGTTGAACTCTTTCTATATATAGCTAAAACACCTCGAGTTTTTGTCGAAAGAATTAACATTGAAGGAAATTCTCGAACTTTGGACGAAGTCATCAGACGGGAATTTGATTTATTAGAGGGAGATGCGTTCAACGTATCAAAGTTAAGGAGAGCTCGGCGCAGTATCAGAAATCTTGGATTTTTCTCGAAAGCTAAAGTGGATAGTCTGGCTGGAAGCTCACCGGATAAAACGGTTATAAGAGTGACAGTCGAAGAGAAGTCGACAGGAGAAATATCTCTTGGAGCTGGGTTTTCATCCCAAGACGGCCCGTTGGCAAATATAGGTATAAGGGAGAGGAACCTTTTGGGTAGAGGACAAGATCTCACCTTTAATATCAAAGGGTCAGCTGCGCGTCAGGAATTTAAAATTGGATTTACGGAACCATATTTCCTAGACCGAGATGTGTCAGCTGGTTTTGACCTTATTCAAGCTACTACGGACCGTCAAACGGCTAGCTCTTTTGATGAACGTAAATCAGGTGCTGGCTTACGTTTTGGTTATGCTTTGGGCCCGGACATGCGCCAAAGAGTTAAATATTCCTTTGAAAGAACTCAAATTAGAAATGTGGATGACCAAGCATCAATTTTCATTAAAGAGCAAGAAGGTAACAAAACAGTATCCCAAGTTAGTCACATAACTTCTTATGACCGTTTGGATAATAGACGCCAACCATCCAAAGGCTATGCGTTGAGTGTGACAAATGAACTAGCAGGTTTGGGTGGTGATGCGCGGCACCTGCGTTCCAAAATTAGGGCTGGTTACTTTGTTCCGTTATGGGAAGACAGAATTTTGTCTTTTCGCGCTGAAACTGGTTTTATAATTGGACTCGGTGAGGATGTTGAGATTGGAGAACGTTTCTTTCTTGGAGGTAGAAAAGTTAGAGGCTTTGCGCCTCATGGAATTGGTCCTAGAGATGCAGATACAAAAGATGTTCTTGGGGGAAATAAGTACTATACCGGTTCTGTTGAACTCAGGTTTCCAATTGGACTGCCGAATGACCTTGGCCTAAAAGCCTCAATTTTTAGCGACCTGGGAAGTTTATCCGATCTTGATCAAAGCTCAGCTCAGATTTTAGATAGCGCGGGGGTGAGAGCTTCTATTGGAATGGGACTATCTTTTGCTACAGGAATTGGCCTTATGCGTTTAGATTTTGCTAGTGCGATGTTAAAAGAGGAGTTAGATGAAACGGAATTTATCAGCTTTAGCTTTGGTACGGGGTTTTAAAGAGAATATTATGAAACCTATGTTCCTATTATTTGTTTTAGTGGTTATGGTATTGCAAACGTCCTTTGTAAATGCAGAGAAGGCAAATAAATTAGACCTGGTTTCGTTGGCAGTAGTGGATTTCAGAGGCGTTTTAGCAAAGTCAGACGCGGCACGTAATATTCGGTCAGAGGTAGACAAAAAACGACAAGAACTTAGAAAATATTTTTTGGAAGTTGAAAATAGTCTGCGTGAAGAGCAGCAGGCTTTATCAAAAAAAAGGTCCGTAGTTACGGCAGAGGCATTTGAGAAGCGTGCACGCCAGTTGAAAGATAAAGTACACTCAGCTCAAAAGTTAGCGCAGACAAATAATCAAAAGTTAAAAAAATCATTTGATCAATCGATGGACAAAGTACAGAAAGAATTATTACGGATAGTAGCTGAAGTGGCGGAGGAGACGGGTGCTGGTGTCGTTTTATTCCGAAGTGCAATTGTAATAGCCGTGAAAAAACTTGATATCTCTAAGGAGGTTCTTCAACGGCTAAATAAAAAATTACCAAACGTGAAGGTAAATTTTGAGATGGCCAAAGGATTTCAGGGTTAGGATGGCAGATCCCCGTTTCTTCAAGAAAAAAAAGCCTCTCAGTATACGAGAGATTGTTAGCCTTACAGGCGCTATAGTTGGGACGGCTAACGACCAGTCCTTGATAATAAATGATGTTTCTCCGATACACACAGCTAAAAAAGGCGACGTTTCTTTTGTAGAAAATCGTAGATATGCAAATCAAATTTCTTGCTCTAAAGCATCTGCCTGCTTCATTCCGGAAGATCTGTTGTTAAAGGTTCCTAAAAATATGGTTCCATTGGTTATAAATTTTCCACGCAGGGCTTATGCAAAGGTCTCTCAATCTTTATACGAAAGGGAGGCTAAGTCCCCGAAGGTTGACGAGAGAAGCCACATTTCAAAAACTTGTATTATTGGTGAGAGGTGTCGCATAGATTTTGGTGCAGTCGTGGGCGAGTTTTGCGAAGTAGGAAGTGATTGCTGGATTGGAGCCAATACTTTTATCGATGATGGTGTGAAAATTGGCAATGGAACGCGAATAGGAGCTAATGTGACAATATCACATTCTGAAATTGGTTCCGATTGCTTTATTTATCCGGGCGTTAGGATAGGACAGCCAGGATTTGGTTTTGAAATTGATGCGTCTGGGCCGGTAGAGATGCCTCAGCTTGGGCGGGTTATAATTGGCAACAATGTCGAAATAGGTGCTAACACTACCATAGATAGGGGAGCGGGTCCCGATACTGTAATAGGAGAATTCACCCGCATAGATAACTTGGTGCAGATCGGTCACAATGTCGAGATTGGTAATGGTTGCATAATTGTTGCCCAGGTAGGAATTTCAGGTAGCACCATAATTGGTGATCACACTGTAATCGGCGGACAAACTGGTTTGGCAGGGCACTTAAAAATAGGAAAGGGTGTAAAAATAGCTGCTCAATCTGGTGTAACGAGAAATATAGTTGATGGATCTGTAATCGGCGGAGCGCCTGCTGTCCCAATAGAGGAATTTAGACGGCAGGTAGCGAATATAAAATCCTTGGGACGCCGGGATCTTCGACGAAAATAGGGAATTTTTAATAATGACCCAAACAAATTCGAATAAAGAAAAAATAATCCCTATTGATGTTCAACGTATAAAAGAACTAATCCCGCACCGATATCCTTTTTTGCTAGTGGACCTTATTAAGTCATTGGTGCCTAATGAATCTGCCGTGGGAATAAAAAATGTTTCAATTAATGAATCGTTTTTCCAGGGACACTTTCCGGAACGTCCTGTTATGCCAGGCGTGTTAATTATTGAAGCAATGGCCCAAACAGCTGGCTGCTTGGTAGTTGAGAGTCTTGGTAAACAATCAGAAGGTAAATTGGTTTATTTTATGAGTATTGAGAATGCACGTTTCAGAAAACCTGTTGTGCCTGGTGACCGGCTCATCATAAACGTCGAAAAAACTAGAGAAAGGGGTAAGGGTTTTAAGTTCGATGGAAAAGTTTATGTAGAGGAAATCGTTGTTGCAGAGGCAAGTTTCTCAGCAATGATAGTAGATAAATAATGTCAAATTCTTCACTTTCTTCGAGCGCAATTCATCCCTCCTCACTGGTTGAGGACGGGGCCAGCATTGCTCCCAATGTAAAAATTGGTCCATTTTGTGTGGTTGGCAAAAACGTCTGTTTAGAGAGCGGTGTTATCTTGCACTCGCACGTTGTGGTAGATGGTTATACTACCATCGGGGAGAGAACCGAAGTCTTTCCATTTGTCTCATTAGGATCTAAGCCACAGGATTTAAAATATGCCGGTGAAATATCTAAACTTATTATTGGTAAAAACAATGTAATAAGAGAGCATGTAACGATGAACCCCGGGACAGCAGGCGGCGGGATGGTCACCAGGATTGGTGATAATGGATTATTTATGGTGGGTGCGCATGTCGCCCACGATTGCCAGGTTGGAGACAACGTAATACTCGCAAATAATGCCACGCTGGCGGGTCATGTCACCGTTGGGTCATTTGCAATATTGGGCGGACTTTCGGCTGTTCATCAATTTGTTAGAATTGGAGATCATGCGATTGTTGGCGGCATGTCTGGTGTTGAACACGATGTGATACCTTTTGGTTCGGTTAAGGGAGAGCGAGCACGTCTAGCAGGATTAAATATTATAGGAATGCGTAGAAGGGGGTTCTCTAGACAAGAACTGGATGATCTCAGAGCAGGCTATAAGAAATTATTTTCTGGGGAAGAAAACTTTCAAGACCGGGTTGCGGGACTTTTGTCTAATGAAATCCAAACAAAGGCATTAAAAGAGGTAATTGACTTTATCCAACAAGATTCTTCAAGAGCAATCTGTCAACCTAGGGATGATTGATAGGGTATGGAAGCAAAGTTGTGCGTAATAGCGGGCGGCGGTACGTTACCAAGAAAAATTGCAGATCATTTTGACTCTTCTGGTGATAGAATTTTTTTTCTGGCGTTTGATAATGTTACGGATCCGAAAGTTGTAGTAGGCCGTCAAACTCAATGGTTTAAATTAGGTCAGGTCCAAAAAGCTATTGATGCCATGCATAAGCATAACGTTACCAAAGTAGTTTTGGCTGGCCCAATTAGAAGACCAGCATTATCGTCGCTGAATTTGGACTCAAGAGCTATGAGAATGCTGGTTCAGGGTGGATTAAAGGTATCTGGTGACGACGGTTTATTGTCGCTTGTTGCGGAAGAAATCGAGAAGGAGGGGATGGAGGTTATCGGAATCGAGGAAGTGCTCTCGGAGTCTCTTACTCAAGTCGGATTACTAGCGGGACCAAATCTCAATAAAATAGCATGGAATGATATTGATAGAGGACTCAAAGTGCTTAACCAGTTAGGGCCTTGTGACGTTGGCCAAAGTGTAGCAATCCAGGAAGGATTAGTGCTTGCCGTGGAGGCAATAGAAGGAACCGATCAGATGATTGAGCGCGCTGGAATCCTTAAAAGAGACGTGAGTGGACCTATTCTAATAAAAATGAGTAAG
>Ga0114933_10004494_pt1 | contig 13037 bp, 12 predicted proteins | sample 4SBtaG_FD_89691 | JGI IMG/M metagenome (GOLD analysis project Ga0114933, IMG submission 89691) | Deep subsurface microbial communities from Kolumbo volcano to uncover new lineages of life (NeLLi) - 4SBTROV12_W25 metaG | ecosystem: Environmental > Aquatic > Marine > Volcanic | place: Kolumbo...
CCGTATCCCTATCCCGAACGACGGGTGGGGCCGGGATCCCCGCAACCCCGTGATCCACAACTAGCACTACCGCACCAGAGAAAGAAGACCGCCCCCGAGCGTTTACTCTCTCGGGTGCGGTCTTCTTTTTTTGGTAAAACGCATTAGGCTGGCACACTTTTGGCTTACGGGGCCCATATTTAGCTTCACCGTATATTGAATACGATTCAGCTAAATATCGCCCGTGCACCAAAATTGCACTCAGCCTAATGCGTTTTCTTGTTCGCGTTTTCGAATCAAATAAACAAAACGCCGGCCTTGCGGCCGGCGTTTTGTTTATTCTTCTGAGCTATCGCTTGGTTCACTTACTTCTTCTTGTGCAGGAGCGTCACTTACCATGCTTGCTTTCAATTCATCCTTCAATCTCTTTCCGGCTTTAAACTTCGGCACCTTTACGGCAGGGATGTCGATGATCTCGTTTGGCTTGCGTGGGTTCACGCCTTTGCGGGCGTGGCGTACGCGGGCGGAGAAGGTTCCGAATCCGGCGATGGTTACTTCCTCGTCGTTCTTGAGGGATTCAATAACGATGTCTTGGAAGGCGGCGATCATATCTTCCGCTTGCTTTTTTTGGATACCGAGTTTGTCTGAGAGAGACTGGGCAAGAAGAGCTTTGTTCATAGCTTTGGTTTAACGTGCGTATTCACTTACGCGTGTTTCTCGAATGATGGTTACTTTTACTTCACCAGGGTAGGTGAGGTCGTTTTCAATTTTTTTTGCAATATCGCGAGCCATTTTGTAGGCAGCGTAATCGTCGATCTCTTGCGGACGGACAAATACACGTACCTCGCGACCGGCCTGGATGGCGTATGCTTTCTGGACTCCTTCAAAGTCGCTGGCGGTCGTTTCGAGGGCCTGGAGACGTTGCAAGTAGTCGTCTACACTGTTACGCCTAGCTCCTGGGCGCGCTCCGCTAATAGCGTCTGCCGCCTTTACGATGATTCCTTCAACGGTACGAGGCCTGTCTTCATGATGAGCGATCGATTGGTAGCAGAGTTCTTCTGGCCAACCGAATTTCTTCATGATGTTGTACCCGATTTCAGGGTGAGCGCCTTGCATGTCATGGTCGACCGCCTTCCCAATGTCATGGAAAAGTCCACCCTTCTTACAGTCTGCAACGTTTGCCCCAAGTTCTTCTGCAATCATTCCGGAGATGCGTGCAACTTCGATAGAGTGTTGCAAAACGTTCTGTCCGTAACTTGTTCGGAACTTAAGCCTTCCAAGAATCGAGACGAGCTTTGGATCGATGGAAGAAACCGGAATGCCGAGTTCGTAGAGAGCATCCTCTCCTGCTTTTTTCATTTCCTTTGCGAGCTCCTTCTTTGCAAGCTCTCCAGCTTCTTCGATCTTCGCTGGTTGAATGCGCCCATCTTTCATGAGCATCTCGAGCGTCCGTTTTGCAACCTGACGGCGAACAGGGGAGAACCCGCTGATGGTAATCATTTCCGGGGTGTCGTCGATAATGAGTTCACATCCGGTAAGACGTTCGAGCGCTTTGATGTTTCGCCCTTCCTTCCCAATAATCCGTCCTTTCATATCGTCGGAAGTAAGCGGGACAACCGTTGTTGTAGCGTCCACGACGTGCGAACTTGCAAAGCGTTGCACGGCGAGAGAAAGGATTTTCCTTGCCCGGGATTCAAGAGCTTCGTCACCTTCCTGTTCGAGTTTTCGTACTCGAGAAAGGAGGGCTTCCTGTTGATCTTCTTCCACGAGTCGAAAGAGTTCCGCTTCCGCCTCCTTCTGACTCATCGAAGCGATGCTTTGTAATTTTTCCTGTTCTTCTGCTCGGAGCCGTGCGAGCTCTTCGCTTTCTTTGTGAATTCTTTCCTGTTCTGACTGAATGCGAGTCTTGCTTTCTTCGAGCTCCATGAGCTTCGCATCGAATTTACTTGCGCGTTCTTCGATACGCTTTTGCGTTTCGTTGAGTTCGCGGCGTCGTTCCTGTTCTTCTCGTTTTCCGCTCTCAATGATCTTCATTGATTTTTCTTTGGCGGCGATGAGAATGTGGGACTCTTTATTTTTGGCATCTTTGAGAATCTTGTTTGCCTTATCTTCTGCATTCTGAACCTTGTTCTTGATGAACATTCCCCCGAGAACAAGGCCGATAACGGCTCCAGCAACAAAAGCCCCAATGCCAGCTAACATCGAAAAAGACATAGCTGTAATTGGAGTCTTCGTAATGAAAATGCAGGAGACGCGTGTCTCTTACCTTTGTGGGATTGAATTTTTTGCGAGCCTTTGCAACATTTTTGCAAAGACATGCGTTTCACGCGTTGAATGAATCATAGAATCCTGCCAGTTCATCCGAAAACTTCCGTTAGTGACTTACATCTCTAAGATTAGCAAAGACTACGTCCGCCGTCAAAGAATCAAGAGAAAGAGCTTCATCTACGGAAAAATCGCCTATTTTCGTTCTTCGTAGTGTTTGAACGTATCCGGTTGTGCCAAGCTTTTCTGCAAGGTCGCGCGAGAGCGCTCGAACGTACGTTCCGCTTCCGCAGTGGATGCGGGTTTCTATGTAGACAAGACCATCTTTGTTTGTAGGAGTGCCAATGAGTTCAAACGAATGTACGGTGACATTTCGCGGCTTTAGTTCCACTACTTCACCCTTACGCGCATGTTCGTAGAGCTTTTTCCCGTTTATTTTGATCGCGGAATACACCGGCGGAATCTGCTCGAGTTCTCCGGTGAGGGCGTTCATTGCCTCCTGAATTTGATCTTCAGTGACCTCTATAGTCTCTTGCGCTTTTACAACTTCGCTTTCAGGGTCGAGCGTCTCCGTGGCTGCACCTAACACGAATGTAGCTTCGTACACTTTATCAAGTCCTACAAATGTTGATATTTCGCGTGTTGCAGGTCTTGCGATAGCCATAAGAAGGAGTCCTATTGCGAACGGGTCGAGTGTTCCTGCATGTCCAATTTTTTTGATTCCGGTGATTTTCCGCAGCCTGTCAACAACGTCGTGGCTCGTAATGCCGGCCGGTTTGTCGATAAGGAGAAATCCGTGAGGAGCTTCATTCATACAAGAGGAGTCTAGCACCTCTTCTGACCTCTTGCTATACTCCATGCATGAACGGTATGCACGGGTACACATATATAGAGGTTCTTACAGCATCACTCCTTATTATCGTGGTAGGGCTTGTGATCGCGCTCTTTATGAATCCGAGCTATCAGGTTGCGCGTGAGAGAGACGCGATTCGTGAAGACGCAGTGCGGGAGTATATGGAGGCGTTTCTTGATGTGCAGTTAGAAGACCCAGAACGATTCGAAGAAATTTTAGAAGAGGTTCAGACTGATCGCACGATGATTGGGGTTGCGACTGATTGTTCCGGATCGTTTGGGGCCGCGTGTGCGGATAGTGTGCTGAAAGATGTTTGCATGGACGCTTCCGGGGATGTAGTGCCTGTGTACCTCGATGAAATGATCATTGATCCGGTGGATGGGTTTAGCGAAAGACGAACAGGATTTTACGCCGCGTACATTGGCGGTATATTCGAAGTCGGCGCGTGTTACCCGGAAACGCGCGATGCAATTCAACTGCAGAAGCGATTTGATTGGGAATAATTGACCATTTCCCCACTTTCCGTTATCGTGGCGCGTACATAGACCCTAACCCTAGCGCCATGAACATTACAGAATTAGCAAGACGCCTCCGTGTTTCACCAGAAGAGCTCCGCGGCAAGCTGCCAGAGCTCGGTTTTGATATTGGTGGAAAGGCGATCAAGATTCCGGATAGGGATGCTGGGAAGATCATGTACGCATGGCGTCAGTATAAAAAGAGAGAATATCTTGGAAAGAAGCGAGACGAACAGCAAGCGCGAGCGGAGCGAAAGAAGCTTGTTCAGGAGGGGAAAGCGGAAGAGGTTCAGCTACCAGGTTCCATGACGGTGAGAGAATTTGCAGGGCACCTCAACCTCCCAATTGCAAAGGTGATGCAGGAACTGATGCGTCAGGGAATTCTTGCTTCACTTAACGAATCAATCGATTTCGACACAGCAGCTATTATCTCGGAAGATCTCGGGTATCTTGCAAAACCTCTCGAGGGAGGGGGAACGGATGCGGAAGATCAGGGAATTGATTCCTTGAGCGCTGCTCTTGAAGAAGATAGCGAAAATCTCGAGGCACGTCCTCCGGTTATTGTTGTGATGGGGCACGTGGACCACGGAAAAACAAAACTTCTCGACACGATCCGATCCACAAACGTGATGGACTCCGAGTCCGGTGGAATAACGCAGCATATTGGTGCGTATCAGGTAGTGCATGAATCAAAAGAAGGGAAAAAGAGCGCTCTTACTTTTATCGACACACCAGGGCACGAAGCCTTTACGGTGATGCGTTCGCGTGGAGCGAAGGTTGCGGACATCGCAATTCTTGTGATCGCAGCGGACGACGGAATTCAGCCGCAGACAAAAGAAGCTATCAATATTATTAAAGCTTCTGGCCTTCCATTTGTTGTAGCGATCAACAAGATCGACACAACAGGAGCAAACGTAGAAAAGATTAAGAGCGGACTTTCAGAGCATGAACTTATTCCAGAAGACTGGGGTGGAAAGACAATTTGTGTTCCTATTTCTGCAAAGACCGGAGAGAATATCGAACAGCTGCTCGACATGTTGCTTCTTGTGGCGGATCTTGGAAAAGGAAAAATCGTTGCGAATCCGAACCGCCGTGCGATCGGAACGATTATTGAATCGCATGTCGATAAGGGCGAAGGTCCAGTTGCGACCGTGCTCGTGCAGACCGGGACGCTTGCTGTTGGAAACGTGATTGGCCTTCGCGGGATGAACTACGGAAAGGTGCGAGCGATGAAAACATGGGACGGGAAGGTTATAAAAGAAGCTTCTCCTTCGACACCGGCAAAGATTCTTGGACTCAAAGAAGCGCCATCCGTTGGAGATATTTTAGAAATTCCAGAAAAGCCAAAGACGCTTGAGAAATTGAAGGCTCAGCCAAACCAAAAATCCGGAATTGCTGAACTTACCGTTAAGAAGACCGTTAAAGCGAGCGAAGAGAGTAGCGATTCAGACGAAGTAAAACCAGCTCTTAACCTTCTTATCAAGGCGGACGTCCTTGGGTCGCTCGAAGCAGTGCTTGGAATGATGGAAAAGATCGACACAACGCATGTAGACGTGAAGATTGTTGCAAAGGGTCTGGGAAATATTACGGATGCAGATGTCCTCCGAGCAGAAGCAACAGGAGCAAAGGTGCTCGCTTTCAATGTGCGCCCAACGACTACGGCGGAAACTCTCGGGCGTGATAAAGAGGTGACGATTGATCGCTACGAAGTGATTTACAAGCTATTTGAAGACGTAGAAAATCAGGTGAAGGAACTTGTTCCGGCTGAGAAGATTCACACTGAGCTTGGATTAATGAAGATTCTTGCGGTATTTTCTAAGACGCCAAAGGGAATGATTGTTGGTGGACAGGTGCTAAAGGGAATTGTGGAGATCAATGCGATCGCTCGTGTGATGCGAGAAGGGCAGATTGTTGCGGAAGGGTCTATCGATGGACTTCAGGCTGGAAAGATGGATGTGAAGGATGTGCAGCAGGGAGAAGAGTGTGGAATCGAGTTTACTGGAAAAGCGAAGATCGAGGTCGGAGACATCCTTGAGATCTACAAGGAAGAGTTGCGCCCTCGGGTGTGATACAATATTCGAGCTTAAAGAATGACAAGCCAACGTATGGATATTACTTCAGATAATTTTGATTCAACAGTGTTGCAAGCGGAGGGGGTGGTAGTAATCGACTTCTGGGCACCTTGGTGCGGACCGTGCAAAGTGATGAGTCCAATTGTGGACGAACTCGCTGCCGAAATGGAAGGGGTGACCGTTGCAAAAGTAAACGTAGACGAAGAGCAGCAGCTCGCGCAGCAATTCAATATTCTCTCCATTCCAACATTCCTCGTCTTCAAATCCGGACAGGTTGTAGAGCAGTTCTCCGGGTCGATGAGCAAAGACGCCCTCAAAGAACGAATCGAAAAGCACGCATAGAAAAAAAGAAAATGAGAACTACTCGAGCGATCGGGTGGTTCTTTTGTTTTGGGGAGGGGTTTGATACAATCCCTTCACTATGACGGATGTACACAAAGTTCTTATTATCGGTTCTGGGCCTGCTGGGTATACGGCGGCTATTTATTCTGCGCGGGCGGATCTTGCGCCAACGCTTATTGCCGGGCGCGAACCGGGCGGGCAGCTTATGCTTACGAGCGACGTTGAAAACTGGCCGGGCGAACCGGACGGCGTGCTGGGACCGGACCTGATGGAGAAGCTTAAAAAGCAGGCGCTGCGGTTTGGGACGGAGTTTTTACAGGATATGGTTACGGAAGTTGATTTTTCTTCGCAGCCGTTTACGGTCAAGACGGCGGACAAAGAGTTTAAGAGCGAGACGGTGATTATTTCTACCGGCGCTGTTGCGATATGGCTTGGGATTCCTGGAGAGGAGCGGCTTCAAGGGAAGGGAGTTTCTGCGTGTGCAACGTGTGACGGATTTTTCTTCCGCGATAAGAAAGTTGTGGTGATCGGAGGAGGAGACTCTGCGATGGAAGAGGCGACGTTCCTCACGAAGTTTGCGAGTGAGGTGATTATTTTGGTGCGGCGCGATGAATTGCGCGCAAGTAAGATTATGCAGAAGCGCGCTATGGATAACGAGAAGATCACCATTCTGTGGAACACGAATGCGCTCGAGATTTTGGGAGAAGAGAAGGTTGAAGGGGTGCGCGTGAAGAATAACAAGACCGGCGAAGAGCAGACGCTCGAAGTAGACGGATACTTTGCAGCGATCGGCCACAAGCCGAATACGGAAATCTTTAAAGGACAATTGGAACTCGACGACAAAGGGTACATCAAGCACGCGCCTGATTCTACAAAGACGAATATTGAAGGAGTGTTCGCATCGGGAGATGTGATGGACCCTTTGTATCGCCAGGCGGTGACGGCGGCAGGAACGGGTTGCATGGCCGCGCTCGAAGCAGAGCGGTATCTTGCAAGTAAAGAATAAAAGAAAGGACGAGCTACCCGCGGGTAGCTCGTTTTTATTTATCTTGCGTCAATCTATCATGCCAACCCCGCGGGTTGGCATGGGTAGTATGTTCTTTTTTTCTTTGTTACGATAGGCGTATCAAAATAAACTAAATACGCCAACCCCGCGGGTTGGCGATGAATAGTATCTATGTCACTTTACGAATCAACGCAGCAAGCTTTACGGACTCTTGGAAGGGTAGGGCATGTTTCTGATGACACTTTGAAGCTTATAGGATCTCCCATGCGAGAGGTGCGTGTTTCGGTTCCTGTCAAAATGGATGACGGGAGTTTGCAGGTTTTTGAAGGTTTTCGTGTACAGCATAATAACTGGCGCGGTCCATTTAAAGGAGGGATTCGGTTTCATGAAGAGGTTGATCTAGACGAAGTGAAGACGCTCGCACTGCTTATGAGTTTAAAGACGGCCGTTGTTGGTATTCCGATGGGTGGTGGGAAAGGAGGCGTGACGGTGAACCCGAAGGAGCTTTCTGCAGCGGAACTGGAGCAGCTTTCAAGGGGATGGATACGCGCGATGGGAGGCGTTGTTGGGCCGATGGTGGATGTTCCGGCGCCGGACGTGAATACAAGTTCGCGCGAGATGGATTGGATGGCGGACGAATTTGGCGACAAAGCAGTCGTTACCGGGAAGTCTCTTACAGCCGGAGGAAGTTTGGGGCGAGATTCAGCAACAGCGATGGGAGGATGGCATGTTTTGAAGGCGCTCCAAGAGCGGCTTGGACTTCCGGAGTCGCCGCGTGTTGTCGTGCAGGGGTTTGGAAACGCCGGAAGAACGTTTGCACGTATTGCGCACGAAGCTGGGTGGAAGGTGATCGCGGTCTCGGATTCAAAAGGAGCGATTTTGCAAGAAGATGGGCTCGATGTGCCTGCTGTAGAAACACAAAAAGATGAAACTAGGACCGTTGTTGGGTTTGCCGGAAGCACGCCTGTGTCCGGTGAAGATGTGCTCGAAATTGATTGCGATGTTCTTGTACTCGCAGCGCTTGGGGGCGCAGTGCATGCAAAAAATGTAGGCGCCCTTGAGACGCAGGTTATACTCGAGCTCGCGAACGGTCCTGTGACGGGCGAGGCGGATGCAGTACTAGCTGCAAACGGTACCGTCGTAATTCCAGACATCCTCGCAAACGCTGGTGGAGTTACGGTGAGTTATTTTGAATGGGAACAAAACAGGGCCGGGGATAGTTGGAGCAAAGAAGAGGTAGCCAGGCGACTAGAAGAAACAATGAACGCCTCCGCTGAAGCGGTATGGAAGCTTGCAGAAGACGGACACATGCTGCGCGAAGCAGCGTTTCTTGTAGCGCTGAAGCGACTTGAGGAGGCGTACGTCGCGTAGATCTGCTATCATACAATCATATGATGGACGTCACTCCAGAAAGGCTCAAGCAGGAACTCGCAACTGACAAAGCGGTTACGGTTGTTGATTTGCAGTCGCCGGAAAACTATTCACATTCACACATTCCAGGAGCGGTGAACGTTCCGCTTGAAACATTCGCTGCTGACTACCCGGCCGTCTTGAAGGATAAGGACGAAATTGTTGTGCTGTACGGTGAATACGACGAGCTAGGGAAGGGAAGCTCTGCGAGTAAGATTTTGGAAGGCGTAGGATTCACCAAAGTCGGCCACATCGTCGGTGGCCTCCGCGGTTGGCAAGAGGCTGGGTATCCGACGGAAGGTGGAATTGAGTCTTGATCTCTTGACCCGAGGTTATTTGTATGATGTACTGAATATAGATTCACGTGAGAGGTCTTTAAAAGTTATGTATCGAAACTAATCCCCCGGCGTATATCACGCACGGGTTTTGATTTTGTGTAATTCTTTTCTGAGATCTCGTAGGGGTAATTCATGAATTACCCCTACGAGTCACGAGAAGACGCTATTGCTCGGGCGAGATATTTTCGTTACTATCAGTTCACAACTGTTATTTTTCTATGTCTTACGATCACAAATCAATTGATGCCAAGTGGCAAAAACGGTTCGAGGAAGAGGAGGTATTTAAAGCCTCGGACAATTCTGATCAAGAACGGTTTTATTGCTTAATTGAATTCCCGTATCCGTCCGGTGCTGGGCTTCATCTTGGTCATCCGCGCAGCTACACAGCGCTCGATATTGTGTCGCGCAAGGCTCGGATGGAAGGGAAGAACGTGCTGTACCCTATTGGGTGGGATGCGTTTGGGCTTCCAACGGAGAACTACGCTATTAAAACCGGCCGGCCGCCGCAGGAAGTGACGAAGGAGAATATCGATACGTTCCGCCGGCAATTGCAGTCGCTCGGGATTGGGTTTGATTGGTCGCGCGAAGTAAACACGACGGACCCGAAGTATTACAAATGGACGCAGTGGATGTTCTTGCAGTTCTTTAAAGCCGGACTCGCGTACAAAGCGAAGAAGCCGATCAACTGGTGCCTCAGCTGCAAGATTGGTCTTGCAAACGAAGAGGTAGTAAACGGCGGTTGCGAGCGTTGTGGGGGAGACGTTGAAAAGCGAGATAAGGAACAATGGATGATCGCGATCACAAAGTACGCAGATCGGTTGATTGAGGATCTCGATACCGTTGATTATCTTCCAAAAATTAAAAAGCAGCAGATCGATTGGATCGGGAGAAGCGAGGGAGCGAGCATTCGGTTTGCACTCGAGGGTGAGAAATCGATCGAAGTATTCACTACACGCCCAGATACGGTGATGGGGGTGACGTTTATGGTGCTTGCGCCGGAGCATTCGCTTGTTCATCAGATTACGACGGACGAGCAGCGAGCGGCGGTGGAAGCGTATGCGGGGGAAGCGGCTAAGAAGACGGATATTGATCGCGGGAATGCGGAGAAGGAAAAGACGGGGGTGTTTACGGGCGCGCATGCAGTGAATCCTGGGAACGGAGAGAAGATTCCTGTGTGGGTAGCGGATTACGTGATGATGGGATACGGAACCGGCGCCATAATGGCGGTGCCGCAGTATGACGAACGTGATCGTGAGTTTGCAGAGAAGTTTGCTATTCCGATTGTAGACGAACCGCTTCTTGATTTTGATGAAGCAGTCGAGAAGGTTGGGGGAGAAAAAACGGTGAACTATAAACTGCGTGATTGGGTGTTTAGTCGTCAGCGATATTGGGGGGAGCCTATTCCGCTTGTTCACTGCGATTCTTGCGATTGGGTGCCGGTTCCGGACGAAGAGTTGCCGGTGACGCTTCCGGTGGTTGAAAAATACGAACCAACGGACGACGGTGATTCGCCGCTTGCAGCGATTGAAGACTGGGTGAATACGGAATGCCCAAGTTGCGGAGGGCCGGCGAAGCGCGAGACGGACACGATGCCGAACTGGGCCGGGAGTAGCTGGTACTTCCTTCGCTATATCGATCCACACAACGATGAAGCGTTTGCGGATCCTGAAAAGCTAAAGGTCTGGATGCCGATTAATCTCTACAACGGCGGCATGGAGCACACCACGCTTCACTTGTTGTACTCGAGGTTCTGGAACAAGTTTTTGTTCGACCAAGGGCTTGTCCCAACAAGCGAACCGTATGCCCGTCGTCATTCGCACGGACTCATTCTCGCAGAAGACGGAACAAAGATGAGTAAGTCGAAGGGGAACGTCATCAACCCGGACGAAGTCGTGGAGAAGTACGGCGCGGATGCACTTCGTATGTACGAAATGTTTATCGGTCCATTCGAAGAACCGGTTCCATGGAGCATGAACGGACTCGTTGGTGTGCGTAGGTTTCTCGAAAAAGTGATGCGTCTTTCTGAGAAAGTCGAGGAGAGTGAATCGAAAGAAGTGACAAAGACGCTTCATAAAACGATCAAGAAGGTGACGGAAGATATTGACGGCATGCGGTTTAATACCGCGGTCGCCACGCTTATGACGTTCATGAATGTTGTGCAAGCAGAGGGCAATGTGATAAAAGATTCCGCTCAAACATTCCTCGCGCTTCTTTCTCCGTTCGCGCCACACGTTGCGAATGAGGTTGCAGAAGAGCTTGGGAGTGATGGGCTTATGGAGCTTGCTGAATGGCCAGAGTATGACGCAGCGCTCCTCGTGGAGGATGTTGTCACGATCGCTGTGCAGATAAATGGGCGGTTGCGAGGAACGGTAGATGCCGCGCCGGATGCAATGGAAGAAGAAATCATTGCTTTGGCAAAGGCTGACGAAAACGTTGCCAAGCATCTCTCCAGCGAAGCGAAGAAAATCATCTACATTCAAGGAAAGCTCATCAACTTCGTTGTGTAGTTGTTCACATGAAGTATTGACGCAACGTAGAGATTGAGCTGTAATACATATACAAATGAACTCCTGCGAGACATTCTTGCAGGAGTTTTATTTTTTTGACGTTAGTATCCTGTGGGCCTGGTGTAGTACATCGCATACCTTGTCAAGTATTGCGATTCGGGTGCAACTCCCGACAGGTCCATGGGTTTCTGACGTTGACAGAAGTGCGAGCTGCGTGTATGGTGAGCGTGACAAGGTATGCGACGCACCAGAACTCCTGCAAGATATTCTCGCAGGAGTTTTCGTTCTCCACAGGGTATCAAAATATCTAAGGTATACTGTTTCTGTATATGGGCGTTCATCACAAGCAATCGTTTCCGTTTTCTCTTTCTAGGTTCGACGTTCGTCATCATGGAGCGCTTCCGTCGCTCGCGATGAATCGTATTTTGGGAGGGGCGGCAACCGGGATCGTAGGAATTTTCTTCCCGATTTTTTTGTACGAGTTTTTCGATCTCTCCATCATGATGGTGATCGGGTGGTTTGCAGCTTCCTATCTCTCACGAATTCCGATCCTGATTTGGGCAGCAAAGATTTTCTCAAAAACTGGACTCACCGCCAGTATGTTTATTGGGAGCGTTTGGTGGATTATCACCATGCTCATTTTCTTTACGCTCGATGCCGTACCGACGTTCTTCCCATATCTTCTTCTTGCTGTGAGCGGTGTCACTATTTCTCTCATCTCCGCATTTTACTGGACGCCGTTTCATGTCGACTTTGCGCAGTTCTCTACCAAGGGGCATCGCGGCAGGCAGATAGGCATCTTTTACGCTATTCAGCGTCTTGTTGGCGTTGTTGCGCCGATGATCGGCGGAGCGCTTATTGCATGGGTGAGCTATAGCGCGTCTTTTCTTGCGGCGGTTGCACTCGTGATCCTCTCTATGATCCCGCTCGCCTTTTTGCCACGTTCGGAGGTGGAGTATGAATTCGGGTTCTGGGAGACATTTCAAAAACTGTTCAACAAACGGTTCCGATTTCTCACACTTTCCATGATCGCGCTCGGCGCGGAGAATATCGTTGGTGTTGTTATCTGGCCAATCTTCCTCTTTCAGATTTTCAGAGGAGAGTATCTAGAAGTGGGGGCGTTCGCTGCCGTCATCGTTGTTATCAGCCTCGCGCTGCAGCTCGGACTTGGAAAGATTCTCGACAAGTCTTCACAAAAAAAATGGCTACATTGGGGAGTTGATTTGTATGCGCTCGGGTGGTTTATGAAAGCGTTTGTAGACACCGTGGCTGGAGTATTTGCGGTTTCTACGTTCCACAGTCTCGGCTCTATCATGATGCGCACACCGCTCGACGTAATGACCTACGAAAAAGCGGCGGATTCCGGACACTATATTGACGAGTACACGACGATTCGAGAAATCGCTCTCAACATTGGGCGCGTTCTCATGCTCGTACTCCTCATCGGTGTGACGGCACATGTTTCCATTCCGGCGTCATTCATTGTTGCGGCCGCTGCGAGTTTTGGAGTGACGTTTCTTGTAAGATATCATGCTGACATGCCGAGCTAGTGAAAAGAAAAGAAAAACAAACGACCACCCCCCTTCGTCCATCTAAGACCCTCCGAGTTATCCTTGGGGGATTTTTGATTGGTATTTTTCTGGCGTCCATGAGTTTCGAATTTGATGGTTCGTTTCTTTGGAAGGGAGGCGTAGTGGGGATTGGTTTACTGAGTTTGATCTGGAGCTTCACAAAAGAGCGTTGGAATGCG
>Ga0114933_10004496_pt1 | contig 13031 bp, 14 predicted proteins | sample 4SBtaG_FD_89691 | JGI IMG/M metagenome (GOLD analysis project Ga0114933, IMG submission 89691) | Deep subsurface microbial communities from Kolumbo volcano to uncover new lineages of life (NeLLi) - 4SBTROV12_W25 metaG | ecosystem: Environmental > Aquatic > Marine > Volcanic | place: Kolumbo...
CAGCGAAGTCGCTGAAGTTGTATGGCGCGCTTACGAGGATAACCGTGTACATTGGTACGTCCCACCAGAAATTGAAGACATTGATCGTGCAAAGACTTTGGATGTAGAAGGGGAACGGGACCGAAGGATTGATCAAGAAAACCCATTATTAAATTCGTGCGTGTAGGTGCATTAGAAAATACTGGGACATTGAGTTGGCCCCATTCACTGCTTAGATTAGATTTACCCAATGGATAACACGAAAATTGGATTAATTGCCGACACCCATGTACCAGGTACCACCAGTTCCCTGTGGCCTCAAATAACTGAAGCCTTTAAAGATGTCGACTACATTTTGCATGCGGGAGACCTGTGGACGATCGAAGTTATTGATGAACTCAACGCCATTGCACCCACCTATGTTGCGCGCGGTAACGGCGATATAGAACTAACCGATGATCGCCTAAAGGACACCTGGTTAATCGAATTCGACAACGTTCATGTAGGTATGGTGCATGAATTTCCTACACCCCGAAGGCGAGATAACGATTTTATCCTGCGAAAGCGCGACAAAATTTTTCCCGAAACACGGCCCGACGTAATCGTTTACGGACACACACACTACGACGAGGTGCACCGAGTCGGCGGCCTTCTTTGTGTGAACCCCGGATCTCCGACACTTCCTCGCAATCAGTCTGTGCAATTCGGAACAATAGGTTTCTTGGACATCTCTCGTTCCCATGCGAGCGCCTCACTATTCCAAATTACGGAAACAGGCATCTCGCCAATAGAGTAATAATCTCTTCTCGCAAATTTGGATACTCTATCGTTCAAGCGATACGTTTTTGTTATCTCGGAAACGGACTTGGGTCATTGAACCTATGCGCACTGCATTCTGATTCCACCGCCAAGCTAACGAGCCCATTATTAAGTTCGTTAGTGCTGTCGCAATAAAAATACCGGTGTAGCCGAACCAATAGTCTGCGAGATAAGCAACAGGTATATAAATCACAAAAGTTCGAAGCAGTGCCAGGATTAAAGGTGGTACGGGTTGTCCCAACGCATTAAAACAAGTGCTAGCAACCTGCATGACTCCCATAAAGCCAATCGATAACGGAATGATCAGAAAGAAAGTTTTAGCTACCTCCACTACTGTTGGATCATCATCGATGAGCCGAACAAAGTACTCGCCTCCGACTGCCAGGGCGACAAAGGTTACTACTCCCCAAGCCATACAAAACCGGTTGCTAAGAGACAGTGCTGTCTTGACGCGATCGTAGTTCGCTGCGCCCCAGTTTTGTCCAACGAAGGGTCCAATGGATGAAGACGCTCCCCACAGCACCATGTGCACCATAGTCTCGACTCGCATCGCCACATTGTAGCCAGCAACGACTTCATGGCCATGATCGGCTAACAATCGAGTGATAATCAGCATCGATACCGGCTGAATTAAACCGCTCGCCGTCGCCGGACCGCCGACATGAAATATCGACCAGCAGGAGCTCATAAAACCGTTCATCGACCAGCGAATCATGCGCGAGCGAATAAGCAGTATGCCGTATATGGAGACACTGAATACGCGCGACACTACATACGCCCAGGCTGCACCGGCAATCCCGAATTCTGGGCTTCCAAACCAGCCAAAGATTAATATCGGTCCGAGTCCCATTTGCACAATCGAGCCAGTTGTCATAACAATTCCAGGACTGGCAGCCTTCCCTGTAGCGCGTAACAGGGTAGACCCAACTATCGACCACATAAATAGTGGGAATCCGATCATGTATACGGCGAGATACTGGGCAGACAGAATCCTGACGTCTCCGGTAGCTCCTAACAGGTTAATGATTGCATCTGCATACCAATAACCTAATCCGCCAATAAAACAGCCCACTAGTAGTGTCAAAACTTGCGTGTGGGTAACTAACCGGGCCGCGTCTTGTTCTGAACCACCACCTACCATGCGAGCAATTACCGACGAAGCTCCGGTACCTATACCTCCAGCAAATGCGAAAAGTGTGATCGTAATTGGGAAGGCAAATCCAAGAGCTGCTAGCGCTTCAGTTCCGAGCCAGCCCAGATACAAAACTTCAGCTAACCGAGCAAGATTCATCGAGAGTGAACCAATCGTAATGAAAGATCCGAGCCTGATTAAATGCCTCGCAACATTTCCTGTCGTAAAAGTTGCATTTTCACTGCGTCCCTTCATAGGCTGGTTGTACCAACTAATTGAATTCTATTTATGTCCAATACAGAACTAGTCAGTCGCATCAACGATCTCGAAAGCCAACTAGCCTTCCAGGAAGACACCATCAACAAACTGAATGAAGTTATCGTCCAATTTCAACGGCGTATGGACAAACTTAATTCAACAGTGAATCTGTTGATCGAACAAGTACAGAGTAGCACCGAAATCAATCCTTCGTCGGTGGAGCCAAAACCACCGCACTATTGATGTAGTCTATCGGCAAATAGTATGCAGCACGAAAGTTACCTCACAACCGGAATCATTAAGGCGATCAATCGTAGCTACGGAGGAAAATAGTATGACCTACGCCGGCGAAATGAAGATACATGATGCAGACAGCCACTTGATGGAGCTTCCAGATTTTCTCACTGCCCACGCATCACGGTCTCTCCGCACACGCCTACCATCCCTAGGTGCCAGAACAACTGGCATATTCGATCCTGGAAAACATGTCGGACGAGATTCGCACTCGCCAGAAACAGTCAAAAAGCTAACCGCACTGGGGAACAACCTAACCAAAGGGCCAAAATGGCATGATGCCCTCGGGGCATTCAATGGTAACGAAAGGGGGATCGCTCTCGACCTTCTAGGATTCCAAAAACAGGTCATTTTTTCGACTTTTTGTGCTCGCCTTATATTTGGAGCTAAAGATCTCGAATTGGCTTACGGTACCGCGCAAGCACACAATCGTGCTATGGCAGAGTTTGTTGAGAAAGATGAACGACTGATCGGTGTCGCCATGGTTCCTTTGGACAACCCGAGCATAGCGATAGCTACCATAAACGAGGCGATTCAAATGGGCTTAGGAGCCATCTGGATAAGCGCGGATGCCCCATCCGGACGATCTCCCGGTCACCCCGATCACCACGAAATTTGGCGAACGCTAGAGGACAATAAATTACCTTTTATTCTGCACGTCGGAAGTGCGCCCTTATCGATTGAGGATCCCTGGATGAACGACGGACGTCCCGAACGACGTACTGCGAGAGGTGGTGCGGAAGTGATCGGATCAAAAGATTTAACGGTGATTCATCACGCAAGTGCTCGTTTTATTTCCACCCTCGTTCTCGATGGCGTACTAGAACAATTTCCAAATCTTATGGGAGGAGTAATTGAAATAGGAGCTGGCTGGGTCCCTGACATGATAAGGCGACTCGACTATGCTGCTGACATCTGGTCAAAATCGGAACCCCACTTAGCCGAGATGAATCGCAAGCCTTCCGAGCAAATACAAGACCAAATCCGTTTTACCCCGTATCCTTTCGAAAATGTTCAGCAACTCGTTACCGAATCCAATTCAAAACTTTATATGTTTTCGTCGGATTACCCCCATGCCGAGGGCGGTCGAGACCCTATCGGTCGTTTCACTCGGACAACTAAGGAGTTAACGATTGTGGAACAAGAGCAATTTTTCTATCGTAATTTCCTGGATCTCTATCCTTAGCTTGGACGTTTGTTGGTTAAAAACACAAACACATGAATACTCGACGTGCACCTCGGGTATTGTTTATATCAATTGAATTGGTACATTCCCACGTGTTTGCATAACCCTCGCTCACAGGAAAAACGATACATGACAATCCCCGGTACATGGCAAATAGAACGTCTGGCGGCTTCACTTGGTGCTGAAGTGACGGGCGTCGATCTCAAGACGTCGACCCCAAACGATATCGACGCCATTAAGGCTCTTTTGTTGGACCACATGGTTTTGTTTTTCCCGAATCAGTCGATCAGTCCAGAACAACATGTTGCCTTCGGTCGATATTTCGGTCGTCTAGAGGGCCACCCGAACTTAAAAAACCCCACTCCTTACCCAGAAATTTTTCAGCTAGAGGCAAGCAAAGGCGGTGTTGCAGACGAATGGCATACGGACATAACCTTCGAACCGGAACCCGCCTTAATGTCGATCATGCATGTAATAGTTTGTCCTCCTGTTGGAGGCGACACTATGTGGACCAGTCTATGTGAGGCCTACGACAAATTATCCGGGCCTATGTAAGCACTTTGCGATGAATTAACAGCACTTCACGATGCCCACCCGCATAATCGCTCAGACAAAATGGCCATACACCCAGTTGTACGAATTCATCCCGACACTGGAAGACGGGCTCTTTACGTAAATCAGCACTTTACGCGCAGAATTGTTGAGATGAGCTCAGAAGAAAGTAGCGTAGTGCTTAAACATTTAAGTGACTGGGTCACCAATCCCCGCTTTACAGTGAGGTACCGATGGAAGCCTGGAACCATAGCAATCTGGGATAATCGTTGTACACAACACTTCGTTCTGAACGATTTTGAAGGAGAACGGCTGATACAACGAGTGACTGTAATGGGCGACAAACCGATGGGTGTTCAAAAATCAAATTGGCAGCCACAGGTAAACCAAAATGGTCGTTCAGCGATGAGTCGGCACGACCGTCAACTTTACGAATTTTTAAAAAAAAACCAAATAAGGAATTGATAGATGACCGATGAAGTCGCATTGATCGTCGGAGGTGGTCCGGGTATTAGCGCAAGCTGCGCCAGACTGTTTCGTCAAGAAGGTATGCAAGTCGCTATAGCTGCGCGCACTCCAAACAAGCCAGTACTTAAAGCCTTAGAGGATGAGTACGGGGTTCGTTGCTACCAATCGGACGCCAGTGACCCCAATCAAGTGGAAGAACTATTCGCAACCGTACAAGACGAAATTGGCTTACCCAAGCTCGTCGTACACAATATCGACGGTCGATCACGCGAAATATTTCGCAAAGGGGTAGCAGAAGCAGAACCAAGCCTCGTGCTCGATGTCATAAAGAACTCAGCATTTAGCGCATTTCTAGTCGCCCAACAGGCCACGAAGCTTATGCTAGCGAGTCCCATTCCCGAAAATGGACACCGCGGAACTGTAATATTCACGAATGCGAGCGCAGCGATGAAGGGATACCCAAAGAGTGGCGCATTCGCTATGGCCTGCCAAGGGAAATCCGGACTCGCTGAAAGCATGGCGCGTGAACTGATGCCAGAAGGCATCCACGTTGCAAACGTGCCCATTGACGCCGCTATCGGTGTTACGCAGGAAGATGGATCACGGGCACACTGGGGCGCAGGAGATACAGTGGATGACAATATGGCCGACCCGGATCATATCGCGGCCATGTATTTGCAGTTACACAAACAACATCGCTCCACCTGGGCTTTCGAAATAGTGCTGAGACCGTGGGTTGAAAATTGGTAGGAGAGTCTACTGTCTAATATTGGCTCGGTCGGTAGTCGGTTTGATTCCATAATAGATCTCACCGGCTCCAGGACCTTCTATCCCGAGCGAACTAAAGTCTTTCGGGCTCGCAACCTCTTCCCTATGGATAACTCGGACGTCAAATCCTGCTCGTGCAAACCGAACCGCAAAATCAGGACCATAGCTGCGTAGATATTCATCCGGCCGTTTGTTGTACTTCGAACGTGTACCATTCCACTTCTTTTTATGATCGATTGTGATATCCGTTGAAAGCGGGACGTTAAGAATCGCCCAACCACCTGGTTTCAAGATACGAAAAAATTCCGCTATCGCCTTTTCGTCATCTGTAACATCCTGCAAGACGTGGCTACAGAAGACCGCTGAAAAGCTCCTATCCGGATAAGGTATAGACATGACATCAAATTGTTCGTCGACATCCTTACGATAAATATCTGCCGATAAGTAACCGCCTTTCGCCAATTCAGTAAACCTGCTCCGTAAGCATGGCTCAGGAGCGACATGCAAAAGCCGCGTGTGCAAATCAAAACCACCATCTTGAAGCGACTGAAGAAAGAGAAAAACCAACCTGTCCCGTTCCCTCGATGAACACGCTGGACAAACAGCGTTAGGGCGCTTATTCGGAGCCCGACCTGCCTTTCGAAATTTTCGAAACGACCGATTACAAATCGGACAATACCGCTGTTTACCCGCATAAAGAACCGGAGCTAGTTGATTTCTCACTCCTCGTACTCGCGTCTCTAATCCCTTCAGAAATTGCATACTATTCCGGCAATAAAATTCGTAATCGATAATCAAATTTCGTTATTTTACGCTCTATTTTCCTTCGAGCAGATCGTTTAAACCATGAGGAAATTGGGATGAATTCACTATTTCCGATCCCATCAACGATTACTAACTGATAGCTATGTTCTGAATCAGCAACGGCTATAATATTGTGGGGTAACAAATCGCGGGAAAGGAATAGTGTCTCGCGTAACCATCCTTTAAATTCTATAATGGCTTTCTCAAGGGACTCGCTTATTCCAGACGGTACCAGCTGTTCTAAATTCTTTGGAAAGCCACCGTCATAGTCTCGGAATAACGCAGTCACTATCCCGAGTCCCTGATCGGTTTGAACACACCCAAAATATTCCGGGACATGTCTCCAACTCTGAGTTCCAACCCTCAGCAAGTATTCATAAACCTTGCGCTCTTTCCATTGATCATCAAAATCGCGTAAACGCTTGTATCGTCGCCAGCCCGACGCAATAGCGCGACGAGCTTCAGGCGTTCGATCCGGCCGCAGAACTTTAATACACCGGTTTGCGTCTTCAGGATGCACGAAACATTTACGCGTACCACCTATCGCGAAAGGCTCCAAATCGCTGAGAAGAATATCTGGCATCGTCATAGCTATCGCAATTCGTAAGAGAAACTAGGCACTCAGACGCAAATTCGTAGACGCTGAGGGAGTTCCACCCGTCCACATAACCGGTTTTTCCCCCTGAGCAGTAACACGGTGTCCACTTCGTTCCTCTGGCCAATAGTCCCAGATCGCATGGTGCTGAACACATCGATTATCCCAAATAGCGATGGCATTCGGTGTCCAAGAAAATCGACACTGAAACGAGACCTGCTCCACGTGGTCTAGCAGGAACTCAAATATTGCCTTCGCCTCAAATCGGGGTAAACCGTTAATGCTGTGTGTAAATTCACGATTAACGTAAAGCGCCGGTTTATGTGTTACGGGGTGCTCACGGACTATAGGATGATCAGCTTCCGGCCAGGTCGCGTTCGCAGGATTTTCAAACTGAAAGAGTCGTCGATACGACTCCTCACCAGAATGTCTAGCTGTGAGGCCCTGTAACAAGACCTTCATCGGTTCCGACAATGCTTCATAGGCTGCGTACATACTTGCAAATAAAGTATCACCACCTGCATTAGGAACTGTATGGAGCTGCAACGTAGTGGCTGAAGGTGGCTCAAGATCACAGGAGACATCGGAGTGCCATCGATTACCGGAGGCCACCTTGGTTTCTTTCGTCGTTCGCATTTTCATGAGCCCCGGATACTCCGTTTCTCGGCTACGCGAGGCTGGATGAATATGGATTGGTCCAAAGTGTCGGGCGAAGCTGATCTGTTGTTCCGGAGCCAGCCGCGGCTGATCTCGGAGAAAAATCACACTGTGTTGCGACCATGCCTCGTGAATATCCGCTAGTACTTCGTCGGTGAGAGCAAGTACATTCGACCCCCATACCTCCGCACCTATAGTTGGATTCAAGGGACGGACCTCAATTCCCATGCATAACTCCCGTTTTCCTGAGAAGATATCTTCAATCAAAGATTTACGTGACTAGGGAATACACTATTAGTCATACGCTATTACAGCAAGTCCAAATTATGGAACTCGCTGAAGGTCAAGCAGCAACCGCCGCAGGGGCCATTCTTTCGGACCTGGGCGCCAGTGTGGTTAAAGTTGTTCATCCGGCAACCACCTTTTCAGATCTCGAAATACGTTTAGACCAACGTGGTAAGCAGCTACTGCGTACGGAAGATATGCAATCAGTAACTAAAGCACTGAGCCATACTGACGTGTTGATAACCGACTTTACAAAGAAGCAATTAGAGCGACTAGGAATAGATAGGCAATCCTCAAAACGTTGGTCACAGCTCATTCATGCACACATATCTGCTCTCGGATATGATCATGAAGGTTTACAGATTTCCGATGACGCCGCCTTCTACGTAAAAAGCGGAACTACGGGGCTGATGTCGAGCGGGAAGCCACTCCGCTTTGGAAACGGACAAGCCTCGCGATCTGGGGCTTTTGCCTTGACCTCTGCAGTAATTGCTGAGCTTCTACGGAGAGAACGTACTGGGTTTGCAGGAGCAGTTGAAACCACCTTACTGGCCAGTGGTATGTACTCTATTTCTAACGACGTCACAGTCGTACAAGGCAGTGAGAAGCAACCACCCCAATACGATCGTAAAAAGCCGCTTAATGCACTGGGTAATTCGTACCGCTGTGCAGACGGACAGTGGCTGTTACTTGGTGTCGCCAGTGCTGCAGACGCCTGGGACAAATTTCGTACCATTGTCGACGATCCAACGTGGATGAGTAATCCGTTATTTGCCACGGAAAAATTGCGACGAATCAATACGACTGAAATCGTAAAATTACTCGATGTCGAATTTTCCCAACACACTCGGCCAGAGTGGAGCAAACGACTAGGGCATATCGGAATTAATTGGAACCCGATTGCTATGCTGCAAGATGTTCTACTCGACCCTCAGTTCGACGCGTGTGAAATAATTAGTCCTCGTCATTTCCTAGCCACTCCTATTGTGGTTCGGAATGTCCCCAAAAAAGAATTCGACTTAACACTGCCTCCATTTGATATTGAGGCCTGGGATCAAAAACAGTTTCCAGTTCCGCAAAAAAATCAGACGTTGCCTCTCTCCGGAGTACGCGTGCTGGATACCTCTCACTATGTAGCCGCACCGGCACTCGGGTCACTCTTGGTAGATTTAGGAGCTGAAGTCATAAAGGTTGAACCTCCTGGAGGAGATCCCAGGAGAGGCGCCTTACCTCACCTGGTTGAGGGTGATCCACCCGGACTCAATCGTTCCTACCATATGGATAATCGCGGAAAAAGTAGCCTTGAAGTTGACTTATCCGATCCTCCAAGTCTCGAAAAATTACACACTCTCATTAAAAGCTGCGATATCTTTATAACTAACATGTTGCCATATCGACAAGTTAAATATGGACTCGATGGTGATAAGCTCACCGCAAATAATCCCAAGTTGATCTATGTTTCGTTGACCGCGCATGGTTCAAGGGGACCAGCCGCAAAGAATGGAGGATTCGATCTGACCGCCTTTTTTGCTCGATCCGGTATTTTGGGAAATTTGACGGCCCAAGTTGGAGTTCCACCACGTTCGCGCAGCGGGCAAGGAGATCACATAGCGACATTGGTTCTCTTAACGGGGTTATTAGCAGCAGTACACAAGCAAAGGAACACCGAACTAGGGAGCATCATTGAGACTTCCTTACTGGGCATCGGTACCTACACCATCGGAGAAGACCTCCTACGCCAAAAAATGGGATTGCCCTCTGGATCAATAAAGCCCTCTGACGACTATTACCAATGCGCTGACGGCAACTGGATCCGTCTTGGTACCACAGGGCATGACATTCCGTTCAATGAAAATGCTGAAACAATCGCAAAAAAAAGTAGTAGCTATTGGTTAGAATACTATCGCGAAAGGAATATTCCCGCCATGGAGATTCCCACGATGACAGAAGTCCTTGCCGATCCTTTGGTCGAGCAAAATGCAATCTTAGGCTCGATTCGCGTACCCCCCGTTGGACAGATTGGCACGGTCCGAGCTCCTTATCATTTTCTAGACTGGAATGTACTTCCGTTCACTCGTGGGCCCAATCTTGGGGAGCACAACAACTTGCTAAGTTAGTAGTTTCTCCAGGGACGGAACCTCTTCCAACCAGTTGATTTATTTCCAACCACTTCGAGCGTTAGGTCCGTCTGGGAAAGGGCCTGCGGGCCATCGAAATCCTTGGGTCATCGCTGTATTAACATCATCCTTTGTGGCAACCCCCTCTTCGACAATTTTCATTGCTTCTCTACGAACAGCACCCATGATCCGATTACCCACAAAACCCGTATCGCCTGGCACATCCTTGAGAACGATCGGTATTTTTCGCATAGCAGTGCTTAGTGCTACGATCAGTTCGACAACATCATCTCTCGTGTCGTCTGTACGAGTCACTTCGACCAATTTCATAATATTTGCCGGACTAAAAAGGTGCATGCCAATAAATCGGTCTTTTCGTTGTGTCGCGTCCGCTAAATCAGCGATCGTAAACATTGATGTGTTGCTGGCAAACACCGCTTCACTCTTAACCACGGCGTCCATTTCACCCCAAACCTTAATTTTCAGAGGTTTGTTCTCTATAGCTCCATCAAGCCCACCGCCAATTGCTTCGATAATGACATCACATTCAGCTAAATCTTGAACATCCGTCGTAAAACTCAAACATGACATCGCTGCGTCGACTTGATCCTGGCTCATCTTGCCCATCTCTACCGACTTGTTAAACCCAAAACGACTATTCAGAATTACTTCTCTAGAATTTTCACAAATCTCTTCTGACAAATCACGAATGATCGTTTTTATTCCAGCCTGAATAATACATTGGGCTATACCGCCGCCCATGACACCTGCCCCCAAAACTCCCACACTCTTTACATCTTCTAATTTCACTTGCTTCTCTCTTTCTTTCTAAATACGTAAACCGCAGCTTATAACGCGTACGACTCCCAGTTTAATCAATTGTTCGCATGGAAATCGCCCCCTCCGTATAAGGATTACCTCCTACTCTGGTATGCAGCATTACACGTGGACTGTCTAACGGCCAAGACCTGACACGATGCAGTACACATCGATTATCCCAAATCACAATATCCCCAACCTTCCAATCGTGTGAATAAATTCGCGGACTTTGACACGAAAATTGAGTTAATTCTTCCAGCAATCGTTCCGACTCTGCATTACTAATCCCCTCAATGCCATGCGCGTGTCGCCCGATAAAAAGAGATGGGCGTCCTGTTACTGGATGCACTTTCACCAGAGGTCGCAACGGTACCCGGTTTTCATCAGGTGGCTGATACGCCCCAGTGTCCGTTTTCCCATGCAGTTCCCGCAAGCCAGCTGTGGTTGTGGATTGAGCTCCCCCAACCTTTTTTTGTGAGTGGTAGAGAGAATGACGCGCATTCAGCCTTGATATTTTCAGTCGAGTATTCGGATCAAGCATGTCGAATGCGGAGCGCATATCTGCCCACTGAGTCTGTCCTCCACTTTTCGGTACTTTGACGGAAGAAAGTATCGATACTTTGGCAGAAATTTTTTGGAATGAGCTATCCGTATGCCAGTCTTCGTTTCCTCGATACAATTTCATGACCGGGTCGCTTTCTCCTCGAAGAGTTCCATCATCCTTCTCGCTACTGAAACGTACCGCATCAATAATCAGGTCACCGAAACGCTTTGCAAACCCCTGTTGCGCTGGCTCATCTAAGAATTGCGACGGAAAGACCAGCACAGCGTATTTATGAAAGGCTGCTTCAATGGCATACCAAGTCTCGTCATCAAGGTTATCCAAACGTAGGTTGGTCACTAGCGCTCCGAGCGTTGCTCCGCTAGGCGTTATCGTTAATGGCTTCACCCGTTCTTCAGCTGGTTCACTCATAAAAATCCTCGAGTCTGTCCAATAGATACTACACCTAAGTACGACTACCCCGTAGCATGCATGCTGAAAAGGACAAGGAACCATAATGGATTCAAAATCCGCCAATTGGCCTGACAAAATTTACGAGGCATTCTCGCACCACAATATTCGTATCATCGCGAATGTACCGGATGCCGGACATAGCGAATTGATTCGACTTTGCCAAGCGGACACACAAATGCAGGTTGTCACCCTGACCACTGAAGAAGAAGGTGTCGGTCTGTTGTGTGGTGCATGGTCGGGAGGCACCAAGGGAGTCCTTCTCATGCAATCCAGCGGGGTCGGAAATTGTGTGAATGCGTTAGCGCTTCCGATAATTTGCCGGATTCCGTTCTTGACCATCGTTACCATGCGCGGTGAATGGGGTGAGTTCATCCCTTGGCAAGTTCCGATGGGTAAAGCAACCCCTACTATTCTCGAAACTATGGATACACATATTTTCCGTGCCAACGACCCTGGCGAAGTTGATAAATCGGTGGATGCTGCCGCCAGTCTCGCCTACAACACACGACGCTCATGCGCCGTTTTATTATCCCAAAAGTTAATTGGATCCAAACACTTTGAGGAAGAACAGTAATGCTCAACCGCCGCGAAGTCGTTAAACAGGTGCTGGAAAATCGACCAGCAAACTTATTTGCTGTCTCTGGTCTTGGTTCCCCGACATGGGATGTTGCAGCTGCAGGAAATCACAAAAACGATTTTCAATTCATCGGCGCCATGGGCCAGGCAGGACCATTTGCGCTCGGATTAGCTTTGGTTCAACCCAAAAAACGTATTGTTTTAATTACAGGAGATGGCGAGCTTTTAATGGGATTAGGTACCCTAGCCACAATCGGCAATCAAGCAACAGAAAATCTCATGATTCTGGTACTAGACAACGGAGCGTATCTGGAAACCGGAGGTCAGCCAACGGCCACCGCGGGCAATACTGATTTGAGCCAAGTAGCGAAGGCCTGTGGATTTAAGACAACAACACAATTTTCAGAAGAAAGTGAAATGCCTTCGTTAATCGACTATATACACAACGAGTCAGGACCGGGTCTGGCGGTAGCCAAAATCAACTCCGATAAACCCCCCCTGAAATTTCCTTTTTCTTTTGACGGTGTTACCGCTATAAATAGGTTTCAAGAAAGTATTTTGAATTTTTAAGGTTCGAAAGATGGAAGTAAAGAAAGACACCATCGTCGAATTCACATTCTCGCTTGTAGACGATGAGGGACTTCCGATCGAGTCCACTCCGACCAACTCAACAGCCATATTGCATGGCCATGGAAACGTTATTCGAG
>Ga0114933_10004497_pt1 | contig 13028 bp, 10 predicted proteins | sample 4SBtaG_FD_89691 | JGI IMG/M metagenome (GOLD analysis project Ga0114933, IMG submission 89691) | Deep subsurface microbial communities from Kolumbo volcano to uncover new lineages of life (NeLLi) - 4SBTROV12_W25 metaG | ecosystem: Environmental > Aquatic > Marine > Volcanic | place: Kolumbo...
AATGGCTATTTCAGGCAGTTAAAGTGGTAAAAATCATTTAAAAACAGGAGGAGGGAGCGTTTTTAGGTTTTTTTTTAATTCTGAATCCAGGAAAAACTCCTTAATCAGGGATTCCTTAAGGGAAGAAGAGAGGATCTTTACGCTGCACTTTTCAGGAATTAAGAAACGTAAAAAAAATGTTCCAATAGATGATTTCCAATCTATAATTTGATTGGTTTTTTCCTTATTTATCTGGTCCCATAATTTCTTAGCAAGATAGTCTGCATCCATCGAAAGCCAATTTCTTAGGTTGGCTTTACTTCTAGAGGCTCGCTCTGAAAAATGAGTTGCAACTCTTCCGGGTCTTGCAACCAAGACCCTTATGCCATACTTTTTTAGTTCGAAATCAAGTGACTGACTCAATTGCGTCACACAAGCTTTGCTCGCTACGTAGCTAGAAAATTTTGGAAATACTAAGAAGTCTCCAGCTGAGGAGATATTTAAGATCACACCGGACTTCTTTTCTGAAATAAGAGCACGCGCTGATTCCAATGTGATTTCTAGAAGAGCCTTAGCATTTACTGAGACAATTTCTTTTTGCTCCTTAGTTTCAAAAGATAGAGCATCTCCATATAAGCCTAAGCCTGCATTATTGATAACAAGATCAGGTGTATATTCATAAATCTTCTCAATAAGCTTTTTCACATTCTCATTCTTCGATAAATCACCTGAGAAAATAGTTACTGGAACTCTACCCTCCAGCTCCTTTTTTAGAGCCTGTAATTTGGAAAGATCCCTTCCTGTTAAAAAAAGAGAAATTCCATGAGCAGATAACTCTCTAGCGAGAGCTGTACCAATGCCGCTACTTGCTCCTGTAATTAAGGCTAAAGAGAATTTTTTTTTTGATAAGCTTTTCACTTACTCAGATATGAATAAAATAAATTTAATAGTCAAGATTGGCCTGAGAATATTGAATGCAAAGTATGTGGATTTTTAATTCTCAAGTTCAGCTCGTGTGAGTTTTCTAAAGAAATAGGGGAGTAGTAACATCAAAGAGATTCCTCCGATTAGAATGATCTCATAAGTAGCTGTCGTTAATCCTGTCTCAGGTGGTGGAATGAATCCGAGTAGAAAAGCTAGGAGAGAGGCGAATATGCCGGCTGATGCTGTGATCCACATGCCCCACTTTTTCCCTCCTGGAATGCGGAAAGAGCGCTCTGTTTGATTGTCTTTGTAGCGCAGACGAATCCCTGCTGCAAAAAGAGAGACGTAGACGATAAGAGCGAGTTGTGCTGTCATCTGGGAGAGAAGCCAGAAGGAGGAGTGGATTGTTGGCATTAAGATGAAGGCAAGAGAGAGAAGAGTTACGATAGCGCCTTGCGTGAGAAGCATCCCGATGGGTACCCCCTTCGAGGTTTTTTTAGCTAGAAAGTGAGGTAGGTTTCCATCTTGGCTTGCTACCATCATTCCTTTTGTAGGACCGATTACCCAAGCAGATACGCCGCCTAGCCCTCCTAATATGATGCAGCCAGCAATGATAGGAACCATCCAGGGCATATCAAACTGGTTGAAAAAGATGACAAAGGCTTGAAGTACGCCCGTAATGAGATTGAGCTCGGATTTGGGAACCACAAATGCGATAGCAAGAGAGGAGAGTACAATCGTTCCCATTATGATAAACATCGAATAGAAGACAGCTCTCGGATAGTCTCTTTTAGGATTTTTCATGACAGCTGCATGAGTTGCTGCCATCTCGAGCCCTAGAAGGCCAAAGAGGATAGTGCTGAGAAAGGGTAGGTTACTCACTTGAGAGAGATCGGGAAAGCAGGTGTTCCAAGAACATTGAACCTCAAGAGGACTTCCTTTCATCCACCAGATGATGCCTAAAATAGAGATGAATACCATGGGAAAGATCGTTCCGAGAAGAGCGCCTATTGTGCTGATGATACTTGAGACTTTCATACCAAAAAGGTTAACAATCGTAGCTGCCCAGAAGAGAGTTAGTGTGGATGCCATCATATAGTATTTGTTTGTGATGAGATCGGGATTGAAAAAATAGGTGAAAATCCCTGCAATGAGCGCCATGATCGTGGGGTACCAGACAATATTATAGATCCAATTGAGCCAGATGACTGCCAAGCTTGTCTTTCTGCCAAATGCCTCCCTTACCCACACATAGATTCCGCCTGTGCTGGGCCAGCCTGTGCCGAGCTCTGCCGATATAAGGCCGCTAGGAATGAAAAAAAGAAGGGCTGCAAAGAGATAGAAGAAGATTAGGGAGAATCCAAGGCCGGCTGAGAAGGGGAGAGTCCGGATGCTATCTACTGCGATGACATTAATCATCACAATCTGAAACGTTCCTAATACTTTTTTATATGCTGGCATAACTCATAACTATAGGTGAGTTCGTAAATTTTCAATATCCTTTTTTGAGATGCCAGGAATATCCAAGAGATCCTTGTCGGGGGCATCAAGGATTCGTTTGACGGATCCGAGTTTTTTGAGAAGCGCTTTTTTCTTCTTGGGACCGATGCCAGGCACGTTATCAAGAGATGTTTTAATTGTGCTCTTTGTTCTTTTTTTGCGATGGAAACCGATGGCAACGCGGTGCGCCTCATCACGAATTTTTTGAAGGAGAAAAAGAAGGGGAGAGTGTGGATTGATCATCAAAGGTTCTTTTACGCGCGGCAGGAAAACTTTTTCCTCCGTAAGACCTTTTGTATGTAGAGAAGATTCTTTGGCAACTCCTATCACATCGACATTTGCAATTTCGAGAGCATCAAATACTTTGAGAGCAATTCCTAGTTGCCCTTTGCCTCCATCGACGATCACAAGATCGGGAAAATGGTTTTTCTCTTTTGCTCTTTCGAAATGTCTTGAAAGAACTTCCGTCGTAGCTGAGTAATCATCTGCTTTGCCGCGAATTTTAAAAAAGCGCTGCTCATCTTTATCTCTTTTACCATTGATAAAACAGACCATGGCAGCCACGGGATCGGTGCCAGCGATGTTGGAGGTGTCAAAACATTCGATTCGTTTGGGAAATTGGCTCAGCTTAAGAGTCTCTTGCAGATCGAGAAGCATCTTTTCGTCTAAAGACCTTGTGTCTTCTTCTCGTTTAAAAAGGGCCTCGGCATTCTGATATGCCATCTCTAGTAGTTTCTTCTTATCACCTTTTTGTGGAGAGAATATGCTCATGTTTTTTGGCAGCGCCTCTTCGAGGGTCTCTTTTTGACTGAGTGTGAGTGGGAGATAGATCTCTTTAGGAAGCTCTTTTTGCTGTGGGTAGTGCTGCAAAATAAAGGTCTCAAAAATATCCTCGTCTGAAGAGAGAATCTGGTGAAAGCTAAAGTGTTCCGAGGCAATGAGCATATAGTCTCTGAAGATCAGTTTTACGATCATTACGCTATCTGCTTTTCGATAGATACCCAGGACATCGCAGCTCTTTGCAGCAGTGTTATCGACATGCTGCTTTGAGATCACATGTTTGATTTTGTCTATCATATCGCGGTAGTGTGCCGCCTTTTCAAAGAGCATCTTACTTGAGGCCTCTTCCATCTTTCGTCCTAGCATCTTTAGGATCTCTTTATCTTTGCCGAGAAGTAGATTTTTTACCGCTTTTACATGCTCTAAATAGTCTTCTTTTGAGCACATATCAACGCAAGGAGCGATGCATCTTTTGATGCCGTGCAAAAGGCAGGGCCTTGTTCTATTTACGAGCTCGGAGTCAGAACATTCTCGAAGAGGAAAGATGCGGTTCATCAGATCTAAAATGTCTCTTGCAATTTTGGCATTGGTGTAGGGGCCGAAAGTGTTGCTGGCTTTTGTTTTTTTTCGGCTTCTCGTGATGCGAAGAGCGGGCCAGTCATGTTTTGTGAGTATCAGGCTGACATACGTTTTGTCATCCTTGAGAAGAACGTTGTATTTAGGCTGATGCTTTTTGATTAAGTTGTTCTCTAAGAGAAGCGCTTCTCTCTCAGTTCTGACGATGATCGTCTCAATGGTTGCCACATTTTTGATGAGAAAGCGCACCATCTCTCTCTCATCACCTTTTGCCAAAAAGTACTGGCGAATACGGCTCTTGAGGTTTTTGGCTTTTCCTACATAGAGAACGCGCCCGCCTTTATCCATCATCAGATAGACGCCTGTCTTATCGGGATATTTGGCTAAACTTTTTGGATCAAAAGTCATAATTTTTGTTGGAGCTTAAAGAGGGTATTGAGCGCCTCAATAGGAGAGAGTTTATTTACATCGATTTTAGAAATCTCATCTTCCACTTGTGATTTTTGAGAAAAAAGTGGCAATTGCTCCGTTTGCTTCTTTTTTGGTTTTCCCCGGTTCTCTTTTTCAAGAGATAGAAGCATGCTTTCAGCTTTTTTAATGCAGCTAAAGGGAAGGCCTGCGAGCTTGGCTACGTGGATGCCGTAACTCTTGTCGGTCCCGCCTTTGATGATTTTGCGCAAGAAAACGATGCCCTCATCGGTCTCCTGTACAGCTACTTGATAATTCACAGCGCCGGGGACTTTCTCTTCTAGTTCGGTGAGTTCCCAATAGTGAGTGGCAAAGAGAGTTTTGGTGCGCTTATCTTTAGTAGTGAGCAAGTATTCGGCAACTGCCCAGGCAATCGAGATGCCGTCATAGGTGCTGGTGCCTCTTCCGATCTCATCCAAAATCACCAGAGAGCGAGAGGTTGCTGAGTTCAAAATGTGAGCTGTTTGGCTCATTTCGACCATAAAAGTCGACTGACCTCTTGCAAGATCGTCCGATGCTCCCACTCGTGAGAAGACCTTGTCAACGATACCAATTTTAGCTGAGGCTGCAGGAATAAAAGATCCCATTTGTGCCATGATCACGAGAAGCGCTACCTGCCGAATATAGGTCGACTTTCCCGCCATGTTGGGGCCGGTGATAAGATAGAGCCTCTCTTTCTCATTCAACAGAGTATCATTGGGAATGAAATCGGAGAGTGCGGTACCCTTTTCAATGATCGGATGTCTGCCATCTTTGATCTCCAAGATATCATCTTCGGAAACCTCTGGCCTTACATAGTTATTTTCAAGAGCGACGGTTGCAAGAGAAAAGAAGACGTCGATGGCAGAGAGCGCTCTTGAGATGTTGTGCACGAGTGCGTCGAATTCGGAGACCTTTTTACGAAGCTCTTCAAAAAGAGAGGCAGTGTGCGCTTTGATTCTCTCTTCTGCAGAGAGAGCTTTGTGCTCAAAATGTTTGAGCTCGTCTGTGATAAAACGCTCCGAGTTGACAAGCGTCTGCTTTCTCTGAAAAGAGCCTGGTACTTTGGAAGACTGTGACGAGGTCACATCGATATAGTAGCCAAAGACTCTTGTGTAGCCGACTTTAAGGTTTTTGATGCCGAGTTCTTGGCGCAGTCGTTGTTGATAGTTTGCGATCCACTCTTTTGAGCCTTGGGCGATTTGATAGAGCTCATCTAGCTCCTGATGATAACCCTCACGAAAGACCCTTCCATCGTGAAGTCTGAGGGGCGGAGTGTCTACAATCGCATTTCCAATCAGATCAGTGAGGGGCGCGGGATCTTCAAGCAGATTTCGCGCCTTTTCAAAAGAAGAAGAGTTAAGTTGGCTAATCACTTCTTTGATAAAGGGGACCTTTTCAAGAGAGTTTTTTAAGCTGCCCATATCTCTTGGAGAGGAGTAGCCACTCTGGACTTTCATGATGAGGCGCTCTAAATCGCGCACATCGGAGAGGAGAGCTCGAAGATCCATCAGGATATCGACATTTCGAGTCAGCTCTTCAACGGCATCCTGGCGGTCCTGAATTTTTCCTGAAGAGAGCAGTGGATGAAGCATCCAGTTAGTCAGAAGCCGTGCGCCCATCGGTGTCTCAGTCTTGTCGAGTATTTTTAGAAGGGAGAGGTCGGTCTTGCTATTTCCTAAAAGATCGAGGTTGCTAAAGGTCGTTCTATCGATCGACATGTAGCCAGATAGTTTTTCATTTAAAATCTTCTTCACATGCGTGAGATTAATTTTAAGGTCTTTTTTCAAATAGTGAAGAAGGGCTCCAGCAGATGAGATCAAAGCTGTCATTCCTTGCAGATTTAGATCTTCCAGCGTGCCGGTAAAATGTTCTGTGAGTGCGCTTGCTGCTTTTGATCCCTCAAATAGCTCATTATCCATGCGGTTTAGGACAAAAGTGAACTCGAGCTTCAAGTCTTCTAGAAGATCATCGTGCGACTCACAGAATCTCTTCGATGCAAGGAGCTCAGCTGGTTTTAAACGGTAAATTTCAGCTAGAAGCGATTGTTTATCTTCGATCTCCATCACGCGAAATTCCGATGTTGTGAGATCAATAATCGTGATACCAAAGACGCCGCCTACTTGCGAGAGGCTGATAAAGAAGTTGTTCGCCTTTTCATCTAGAAGCTCGGATGACACAAGCGTGCCAGGTGAGACAAAACGAACAATGCCTCTTTTGACAATGCCTTTTGTCTTTCTGGGGTCTTCCATCTGCTCTGCGATGGCAATTTTAAATCCCTTTGCAACCAATTTGTCAAGGTAGAGCTCTGCCGTATGCACGGGAACGCCGCACATGGGGATATCTTGTCTTTTGGTAAGAGTTAGATCGATCGCTTTTGCCATGGTGACAGCGTCATCATGGAAGGCTTCATAGAAATCGCCTAAGCGGAAAAAGACGAGAGCATCTTTTGCTTCTGCTTTACATTGATGCCACTGCTGCATCATGGGAGTTGTATCTTTTGTCTTCATAATTAGGAGGTATTCTCCCAAAAAAAGGAGGAATAAGCAAGAAAAAAGGGCGGCTAAAAGCCGCCCTTAAAGATTAGTAATCAAAACGCGTTTTGATCGTAAGACCGTGATACATTAGATCACCTGGCTTATGATATCTGAAGCTGGTTGCATCATTTACTCTTAGAGTGTTTTGATTCCAAAAATAGTTGAAATCGTAGCTAGCTAAAAGGTCGAAATGCATTCTGCTATCGATAAAGTAAGATCCCCACCCAAGGCCAAGACCTAAGTCAGCGTTTGGAACAATATCTCTGTTGGAGGCTTTCGGGATGTTGAAATCTTGTGCAGGTGCTGAATCAAAACCAGTTAATTTCGAACTGTTTTTCTGGTAGAGAAGAGCAAAAGCGCCTGTTACATCAATACGAACGCCTCGTCCTAATTCCCACATCATATCAAAAGCAGCTCTTGGGCCAATAAACTCTGATTTTGAGCGCTGATTTCTAGCAAAGGTAAACTCGGGGATATCTACGATTACTTCGCTAGAATCTAATTTTTGCTTAATGCGGCCAAGTCTTAAACCAATGCTCGGTTTTATCATGAGCATTTTTCCTTGATAGTAAGGTCTAAGTAAAGAGAGGTCAATTATGTCTAAATGGTTTGTCCATTTTGATTTAAAGCTGGCAAGATCAATATCAGAATCCTGCTCTAACAGAGAAGTGGGTCTAAGGGAGGGATTAAGAATCTCATCAGAGGTAATAAAAAAGTCTGTTCTAGTAGAGCCATGAAGTCTTGTATATTCGATCACGGCTTGCCAGTCATCATGTCTAACACTTGCGCCCATTGCCACCTTAAATCCTGGCGTATATTCGAAATCTTGTGTGACCAGTGTAGACTCACCAGTAAAATCTCTAAAGCGAGCGAGCTCCATTCCTTGTTGTCTTGCGTGCCAGTAGATAAAGCTAACAGATGTGAAAACGTCCCATCCACATGCAATGTCGATTCTAGCTGGAGTGTTGTAAGAGGGGGGAGGAGCTTTGCTGCAGAGGCACTGTCCGGGGCCTTCGCCAATCTTTTCCGGTCTTCCAATGCATGGTTGTTCGCAAGTTGTGGTAACTTTTTCAGGGCAGGGTTTTCTGCAACTCGATCCAAAAACGAAGCTACAAGCTGCTAAAAATAAAATAATTTGTTGTTTCATAAACTTTTCTCCAAATATAGATATGCAGATTAAAAAAATTACTCGTTGAAAGCAATCGTTTTAGTGAAAAAAAAGACAGAGAAAGGTACTATGGAGGGGAGGTTATTATGTTTGAATTTTTGAAAAAAGAGTCTAAAAAAATAGATGTTACATTCGCTACGTCTGTCTGGGAAAATGATTATACTTTTCTTGAAGATAGGGCGTACCTTCATAAGAAGATCATCCATCACTGTCATCTTTTTACGCGCAAAATACTGATTATTAATAATGTGAAAGATCCAGACTATGTAAAAAAGTTAGCAGATGAGAGAGTGAAAGATGGCTTTTTTACCGATGTCTTTTTTGCAAAAGATTATGAAAAAGAGGTGCTTGAATTTTTTGAGCTCAAACGTGAAGACTTTAAATCTGATAGGCCGGATGTCTCAGATGATTGGGTATTTTATAATGCTTTAGGGCCCCTTACTGCAATCTATCTTTCCTCCACGCCTTACCTTCTCTATTGCACAGGGGATGTCTATCTAAATGAAAAGATCATGTGGATCCCAAAAGCAATTCTGATGATGGAAAAAAATAAGAACTATAAAGTTGCAAATCTTACTTGGAATGATAAGTTTGATGAAGCTAAAAAAGAGTCTTACCGAGCAAAGACGGGCTTTTTTGTCGCAAAAGAGGGTTTTTCCGATCAGCTGTTTTTGGTTCGAAGTGAAGATTTTAGAGCGCCAATCTATTCGGAGATCAGAGAGGACTCTCACCACTTTCCAAGAGGCTCTGTTTTTGAAAAACGCGTTTTCAGTTATATGAAGAATCATGGATGGAAAAGGCTTACCTATCAAAAGGCATCTTATGTCCATGAGGATTATCAACCCTTAGTTACAAGGTGATCATTTGCCCAGCTTTTCGAAAAATAGTTTAGAAGAACTTCGGCAGCGCATAGATCTTGTAGAAATATTATCTCCCCATGTTCGCTTTCAAAATGCGGGCGCCTCATTTAAAGCACTTTGCCCCTTTCATGATGAAAAGACACCGTCGTTTGTGATTCAAAAGGGCGACAAGCACTACCACTGCTTTGGGTGTGGCGCGCATGGTGATGCGATTCAGTTTATGATGAGCTATCTCAAGCTCTCCTTTCAGGAATCGGTTGAGACGCTTGCAGAAAAGTTTGGAGTTCCTCTCGAGGTGAAAAATGAGTATGAGGGCCCTAGTAAAGCTCTTCTAAAAGATGCTCTTGAAAAATCGGCTAGGTTTTATCACTTTTGCCTTCTTCATACAGACGAAGGAAGGGAAGCTCTTGGGTACCTCTACAATAGAGGAATCGACCTCGACTTCATCAAAACCTACCGCCTGGGCTTTGCGCCTAGATCTCAGCTATTTCAAGACTATATGCGTACGAAAGAGGTAAATGACTTCCTTCTCGATCAGACGGGCCTTATTAAAACAGTGCAGGGAAGAAAAAGAGACTTTTTTCACTCGCGAATCATGATTCCTATACTCGACGTCATGGGCTCTGTTATCGGCTTTTCTGCTCGCAAAACCTCTGAGGAGACCTACGGTCCGAAATATATCAATACACCCGAGACGCAGCTCTTTAAAAAATCAAAAGTACTCTTCGGCCTTAACTACTCTCGCAAAAAGATTGCAAAAGAGGGAAAAGCGCTCATTGTGGAAGGGCAGTTTGATGCACTTCGCCTAATCTATTCCGGCTTCTCGATGACTGTGGCATCCCAAGGAACGGCCTTCTCAGAAGATCACGCACAGGCGCTCATATCACTCGGTGTTAAATTTGTCTATGTCGCTTTTGATTCTGATGCCGCAGGCGTTACTGCTGCAGAAAAGGTAGGACACCTCTTTCAAAAGCACGGAATCGATGTGAATATTATTTCCATACCGGATAAATCCGATCCCGATCAGATCCTCATGCAAAAAGGTCCTGAATATTGGATCAAACTGATGGAAGAGAGTACCGACTATCTTAATTTCCTCATCGATAAGTATACAAAAGAGATCAACCCTAAAACTCCTGCTCAAAAGACGGAGCTTGTGACAACCATTGCAAAAAGAATCCGTGAGTGGGATCATCCTCTTATGGTGCACGAGAGCCTTCGAAAACTTGCTAGGCTCACAAACACTCCCGAGCAGATGATTGGCATCGACGTTGAGGTGCCGGCTGTCTCCTATAAAAGGTCAGCAAGCGTTACTCACCAATCGATCGATCCTGACCGTGTTTTAGAAGCAGACCTTCTTAGGTGGATCTTTCTAGCAGGGGAATCTAAACCTGAGCTTCTTGAGCTTGCCAGGAAAAACCTCAAACCCGAGCACTTTAAAATCAGCTGTTGCAAGCGAATCTTCGTCAAATACTTTGAAGCGCTGGATCTGGATAAGCCGCGTGATCTCTTGGCCTTTACAATGGATCTGGAGAAAGCAGAGGACCAACTCTTTCTCTCTGAGATGCTCCAGAAGCGCATCAACCTTGAGCGCGCAAAAGATTGCTTTTTTGAGACTGTGAAACAGATCTTAGAGAAGCGTTGGATGGAGAGGCGTGAGGAGATTAAGGACAAAATTCTAAATGGCAAACTCAGCGAAGCGGAGGTAATGGAGCTTGCCAAAGAGTTTGACCAGCTGAAAAAACAAAAGCCTAAAATAGTAGAAGTCGAATCATCTAATTCTCTTAGCTGATCGCCACATTTCTGTTGTCTGATATAGCTCTATCTATTTAAGACTTATGTATAACTTAGAAGTAAGTTTCTCCTATGATATTGTGAGGGGTATTGTTTCTATCCTCTTTGAAAATGAATTTCCTTTACTTTTTGCCAAAACAAAATTGTATAATACCTCCTCTAAAATTTAACTGGAGTTAGGTGTGAAAAGTTCTTTTTTCCTATTTACAACAATAATTTTGTTCGCAACATTTCTCATTAACCCTATTTTTCCTGAACCAAAACCTTATATTGTAGCTTCACAACAAAAAGCTGGTTCTCATCTTCTAATAAAACTTTTAGGGATGTTAGGTGAATACAGGCACCCCGCTTTTTTTTTTCATTTGGATGAAGATAACTTTTCTTCGACTATGATTGAAGAATGCTGGCAGGAAGGTCGACTTCCATGGGTACATCTCTTTTGTCCTGAAATGACACGCGAATATTTTTACAATCATCATGCACAATTTAAGGTGATTTCCATCATAAGGGATATAAGAGATGCCTACGTGTCATTTGCAAACATGGTATATAAAAAAAATCCGCAACTTACCGAACAGGAAAAAATAGATCTAGCGTTTAATTTTAAGGACTATTTTAGAATGAGCCATAATTTATCGCTGTTTCTCAATGATCCAAGATTTTATGTGGTAAGGTTTGAAGATTTAGTTGGCCCTAAAGGGGGAGGCGATAAAAAAAGGCAAACTCAAGCGATTTATGATTTAGCTGCATACATTGGTGTGCCAATTTCTTATGCTCAAGCTAGCAAGTATGGAGATAAGCTTTTTGGTGGAAAAACTATTACATTTAGAAAAGGACAAATTGGCTCATGGAAAAAAGCATGCTCTAGAGAGCAAAAACTCTGGTTAAAAGAACATTTTGGAGATGAACTTATTAATTTAGGTTATGAAGAAGATCACAGTTGGTAATTTCCAGTAGTATCAAAAACGATAAATGTACTGTTTTTTTTGTAACTTTTATTAGAAAAGGATAATCTGAAACAATCAATCTCAGATTATCCTTAAAAATTTGTTCCTAATATCAATATTAATTAATAGTTGGATCTGTATGGTTCGGGTCATTGGTGTACCAAAAAATGAGAGCGTGGCGAATGCCTTCTTTAATTTGTAATACTTCGTGGTAATAATCGGGGCCATTAGGAAAAAGAACCAATCTATTTTTTTTGATAGGAACTTTTTTTCGGTAGATTTTGTTAAACGGCCCATCTTCTAAGACGATTTCACCACCTTCAAAATCCTCATTCAGATAAAGGATCGCTGAATAATCATACCAAAATGTATGGTTAGGTTGGAAGCTACCCATGCAATTTTCACTGCACTCTTTTCGAATAACACGAGCATCTTTTCCATGAATAGGGCAAACATAGGCTATATTATCAGAATGATAGGGGCAGAAATTTCCAGCAATTCTTCCGTAGAGCCCGCCGTGAGATACATGGAACATAGTCTTTGATACACCAAAATTCTTTTCTATTTCATCTAAGATTTTATTAGAAATCCAACGGGCTATATTTTTGATTTTTGGAGGAGTTGATCTTGTGAAATGAAGACTGTTATGACTCCCACGTTTAAAGCTTTTCACCTCTTGTTTATAGTGGCTTATTAACATAGATGAGGTTTTGTCAGAGATAAAATCATCTATGATAATAATATTGTCCTCTGGACTTGCAAACAAAGTAACACAGAATGAAAAAATGAGAATTTTCTTGAACATTTTAGATCCTTTTTTTAAGCGCGAAAAGATTCGCATCTTTTGAAGAGAATGTAAAGGATTAAATTTCTGCTTCAAAGTTATTCATTTCAAAGTGTCGAATTACTCTAAAAGTTTCTTTTGCCACTCAAAAATATGTGTCGGTGAAAAAAAAATAATTCAGACCTATGATTTGAGAATATCTGAAGTCTAGCAATTATAAAATATACACACCATTTAGCGATGGAAAATAAGCAGTTGCTATGACGCTCCATAGGACAGTACAATTATTTCTTGAAGCAAAGTGCTGTCTAAGATACAATGGGGTTTTTTATGTAACAAAAGATTGAACTATGGGATCAAGTAGATTTTTAGCGGGTCCATTGACTATATGTCTATTCAGTGGATCATCTCTTTTTGGTGCAGTCTCTTCTGAAGTAAGCAATAATGGTGCAACCGCTGGTTATTTGAGCGGTTATAGTGCCGTAGCTAGTGGAAGGGCTGATTCTAGGGCAAACTTAGTGGGGAACAGTAGCACAGAAACTGTACTAGCTGTTGATAATACTTTGACTGCTCGGGATTTTCATTTAATTGGTGCTTCAGAACCACCGAAAGGACCACCGCGTCCACCTCCGCCGGAAGGACCACCGCGTCCACCTCCGCCGGAAGGACCACCGCGTCCACCTCCGCCGGAAGGACCACCGCGTCCACCTCCGCCGGAAGGACCACCGCGTC
>Ga0114933_10004499_pt1 | contig 13024 bp, 8 predicted proteins | sample 4SBtaG_FD_89691 | JGI IMG/M metagenome (GOLD analysis project Ga0114933, IMG submission 89691) | Deep subsurface microbial communities from Kolumbo volcano to uncover new lineages of life (NeLLi) - 4SBTROV12_W25 metaG | ecosystem: Environmental > Aquatic > Marine > Volcanic | place: Kolumbo...
CAAATCAGAATTCATGGCTTGACGAGCGCTGTCCGCCAAGGCAGCAGTCGGAAATACTCCAACGCCCATCCTGTAACGGGTCACTCCTTCCGATTGGTATGAAAGGACACCGACGGGCAGCCCCAGAGATCTGAAGGCTTCTATCGATGTCTGTGCGTTTTCCTGAGTCAGGCTGGAACCTGTGATGAGGGTGTATCCATCCATGTCCCTTGTGATCCCGGAAGAATCGTCTTCGGTCACATTTTCTCGCGAATCGACAGGATTGTCATCGTTTTCCGAAGAAATAGAGGTCTGAGCTAGAGCCTGTTCGCTGACTGAATCGTCACCAGACGACCCGGATAGTTCTTCCGTATCGGATTCCGGAAGAACAGAAGAAGCCGCAAGAGAGTCTTCACTCGCCGGGTCCATGGAGGTCACTTCTTCGGTGACGGCAGCTTGTTGAGCAGATTCGCTATCTGGGCCAGCGAACCCATACTTGTAAATCAGTGCGGCTACGATGGCGATGGCGAATACGCCGAGCACGATGTACGCGCCTTTGCCACCGCCGGAGTTTCGGGAAGACGGGCCGGTGGCGCGTCGTTTTGGAGCCTTTTCATTCTTCACAGGAGCAATCACAGGTTCTCTCGTAATCTCCTCACCAGAAACAGATTGAGGCGCAGTACTTGCTCCACCGGAGGGAGAATCTGTTTCGACCTCTCCCGGATCGTTCATTGAGGCAGCATGACCATAACCTGGGCTGAACTCGGATAAGTCGTCCTGGGAAGAATCGCCCTCGAATGCGGCAGCGTCGTCAGCGGGCTCCAGTGCCCTTTCAGTAGGGGCTGCTTCAGCCGGGTTGTCTTCCGCCTCCTCAGGTTCGGTCGATATCGATTCATCTGCTTTCTCTACTGCGGCTGAAAAGCGTATGTCCCAATCGTCTTCAGAGACAGTCGCCTCTTCGATAGGGTCTGACTCGGATTCGCCAGTTGAGTCGTTGGCCGCGGTCTCAGATTCTTCCATCGGATTGCTTTCCAACTCGGCGACTTCGGTCGAGTGAACTTCCGGATCAAGGGGGTCCACAGATTGATCGAGGCCGGCGTCATTTTCGATTTCTGATTCCGCCTTCGCTTCCACCGCGGATGGAATCGCACCCTCTGGACCACTGTCGGAGTCGTTTTGATCGAGATCAGATTGACCGTTCACCTTGGTGGTTCCAGATGAATAGCCCTCCATAGCTGGAAGTTCAGTCATCAGATTCAGTCCAGCATCGGCCTGAAATGAAAGTCCGTTCGTACCGGAGGAGAGCGTCCCCAACCCGTCGAGAACGCACACACCCGACTGCTCGAGTTCTTGTTTTACCTCATTGATCCAGGTGTGAGTAAGGCCGGAGGCTTGACGTCTGGATACAGGACTGTCTTCAAACAGGACATCGATCAGGGAAATGGCTTCTCGGGATCTCACTTCTCACTCACCGCAGTTTCTTCGCTTTCCCGAAAGTCGTACTCCACACCCGGAGCCGACCAAATATTCCGACCGTCCTTTTCTTCACGCTTTGCCGGTATTTCACGGCCGACAAAGGTACCGAGTCCGGGAATAATCACATCCTTCCCGGAAAGAAGGGCACCTGCAATCAAACGACTTATGGCTGTTCTGTTTTTCAACTTGAACTAAGGTCGTGGTTGAATTATGGTCGTGGAGTCAGATCGACGCTTCGAAGATACGAGCAAGTTTTGCATGAAAGCACTACCAGCGGTAGCGTAGACCCAGATAAAACGAGTCCGATTCAAAATCATATCCATCCCAGTAACCAGGGCCCGTACCCAGATCTCTGACTCCGGTCATGAGCGCATAGTCATCATGGAAAAAGTAGGACCACATTATGTGAATCCGTGTTACCGATGGAATCTGAGTCGCCGCCAGCACATCGATCGTTCGCTTCGACTCGTGCTCGAAAGCCAGGCGGAATTCCGCATCGCCTTTGAGCATGGTGGCAGAAGCAAATCCGCCAAAGCTCATTGAGGGTGTGTACGGAACGTCCAGATCGGTAGCGGAAACCGAAGCGTCTTGCAGCAGCATATCAACTCCGACTTGAAAACCAGAAACAGGCACGGCGGTCAGGCTAGCCTCGAAATACAGAACGTCAACATCTGAATACTGAAAAGCGGGATAGCCTCTGACGTATCCAAGGGCAGCGACTGCCGGATGGACAGGATATCGACTGAACGGAATGTCGCGATATCCACCCCTGGCGGAACCGCTGACAAATTCAGACTGGATAGAGACTCCGGCATTGGCGTCTATGGTGGACATCGAGGGAAGAATCCGGGGCTCATCCATCATGAAAGGAGAGAGTCGGTACAGGTCTTTCGAAAGTGCAGTATTCATGGACGGGGTGTTTCCGATATCCAGCTTCACCGACGGAGACAACGAGTACGTGGCCCGCAATACAGGAGAAAAATAGGACAGAGATTGTGCGGTTCCGCCCGTCCTCTGGGCTTTCGAATCAAATCCCATAAGTGCAGCACCCGCTTCAAGCTCCAGTTTGGCTGAGTACAGATACTTGAAGGAGGCCGATGCCATTCCTGATTTGATCGTTGATCCGGGAAATGATCCTGCATCCAGTCCAGATGTTGCGCCATCGACAGAAACATTGATGCTCGCATCCTGCATTGGAACGGATAACGATGTTTTCAGCGTCAGATAGGATTCGTCCCTGGTCGTTACCGGGTCGACTCTGACGGCCGCATCAAATACGTCCGTTTCAAGGCTCGTTTTACCCGCAGTGAGTGCGGAGTGAAACTCGACCGATGATCCGGGCTCTGAATTCAGCGAAATCGTGCCATCATAACCGGAAAACGTTCTATCCGGCGAACTGCGAGATGGCACTCCGACCGCTGGTTGAGCGCCGAAGAGGGAATAAGAATTTCTGAACGCAGTTCCACCCAAACCCAGGAATAAGGAACCGACTCTTCGATCGAGAGACGGTGTTATTGACATATGATTTCTTCCCGTATCAGTACCGACTCCTCCTACAGTGACATCTTGTCCTTCTGTGCCGAAGTAGGTCGCCGAAACGAGCGCAGAGGTGTTCTCCGTGGAAATGAGGGTGATGTCAGCATCAAGAGAGCGGTCCAGGAAGCGTCCGGCAGAAATATCAACGATCCCGCGTATGGGCGTTCTCGTTGCCATCGCCGAGACATCAGGCGGTTCGGGAGCGGAAAGAGGACTGGGTGGCAGATCCGCGCTGGGTTGCTTGTAGGCTTCGGTGAAAGGACGACGTCCGGAGGAAATGTCCGGTACGGGCGGTGGCGGATTGAAGCCGACAATGGGTTGTCTGCGAAGGGTCGGAAATACGATGCTAAGATCACCGGTGATTTCAACCTCACGAGGAGCCAGGTCGGGAAGGATAGTATCCTGTCTGGCCTGAGCTGCCGTTGCGCAGAAAACGAGTACAAGAATGGATAGGATGTTTTTCATGTTCTTACTGCAGCCTCGCCAGTCTTGCCGCGGCTTCTTCAGCAACGGATGAATCCGAGTACAGGGACTGAATCAATTCGTAGAGCCGAACGGCCTGACCGACATTTCCCTGTGTTTCGAATGCCGTCGCCTGCACAAAATGACTTTTGGCCAGCCACTCAGGGTAGCCTGCAAACAGGGCCTGCATGCGAGCAAGGGTGGTGATACCGTCGTCCAGCCTGCCGGACGAAATCTGGTGTTCGCCAAGCAGGAAGAGTGCTTCAGCACCCGTCTCGTCCCTTGCGCGTGAGGCGACGAGATCAAACAAACGCTCAGCTTCGACTTGATCACCGCGACTCAATGCGATGCGGGCAAGGCCGAGGTAAGCTGGGTAGGTGGCCTCCGAAAGTGGTGCCGCTTGCGTCGCTTCATTCAGAAGCCTTTCAGCCTCGGCAGATCGACCTTGTTGCTCAAGAGCGAGGCTCAATCCATAACGGGCCAACGAAACCGTGCGCGCATCCGTGGGGGCACTTTCCTCCATTCGTGTGAACAGAGACTCGGCGCTTGCAGCGTCACCAACTGAAAGCATGATGTGTCCGAGGTTGCCAGCTGATTCGGTGAATCTGTCCGTGTCGGAATAGGAATCGACAATCGATTGGTAATGATCAGCGGCTCCGAAGTCATCGCCGTTTTGCTGGTGGATCTGAGCGATGTAAAAGTGAGCGTCAGAGACCAATTCCCGGTCAGTGGCCGTTGCCACAAATCCCCGAAAATCCTCCAACGCCTCATCGGACAGGCCACTCTGGAATTTAGCTTCAGCCTGCCTGAAGACGAGCTGTTCGGCGGCTGGCGTGCCTTCGAGTGCTACAACGAGAGAATCGACAATCGAGTCAGCCCGATCTTCTTGACCGGCAGCCATTAAGGCGAACTGGATACCAGCGGCGGCATCAGCGACGAAAGGACTATCCGAGTGATTCAGCAGCACCTCCTGGTAGGCATCGACGGCCGCATTGATGTCTCCTGCGTTGAAGTAGGCATCACCGATCCCATACTGTGCCTTCGCGGCCAGAGGATCCGACGGGTAGCTGTCTATAAGGCTCTGGTATTCCAGAATAGCCTGCTCGTACTCCTGATTCAGGAAATACAGATATCCCAATGAGTACCGGGTTTCTTCCCGCCATTCACTGAGCGGATACTGTTCTATCAACTGAAGGAAGGTGGATATGGCTTCAAAGGCATCACCAGCGTTCGAATACGCCTGGCCGATTTGATAAAGTGCGTAGTCGTCGCCTCGGGCCGCCATTCTTCCATACACGCGGACGGCTTCGGGATAGCGCTTCAGAGCGAAGTAGCTGTCCGCAAGTCTCAATTCGGCATCTGCGCGATAGGGAACTGATCCAACGTTATCCCTGAAGGTCGTCAGAAACGTCTCGAACTGAGGAATGGCTTTTCCGTACTCACCCTGTCTGAAAAACGTCCATCCGAGGGCGTAGTGAGCAGCATCCTTGTGCTGGGCGGCTGGATAGTCCGTCAGGTAGCGGGTGAAGAGCCTTTCTGCGCTGGCGAATCTGGAAAGCTGGAATTCACTTTCCGCCGCCCAGAAAAGTGCTTCTGCAGCTCCATCTTCCGACGGGCCCCTGTTGAAGAGGTCCATGAACTGAGAAGAAGAAGCCTCATAGTCACGGTTTCGGTAGTTGAGCCACGCTTTCTGGAAAACGATCTGACCCACCAGGTCGGGGGATACTGCGTTCAGGCTGATGGCCTGGTCGAAGGCATCGTGGGCTCGGTCGAAGTCACCCAGAGCGACGTTGGTATTTCCGAGGTGCTCCAGTGCCTCACCCAGAAGAGGTGAACGAGGGTAGCTTCTGACCAGGTCGTCGAACACGTCCCTGGATTCCCTCCACTGTCGCTGCTGATACAGCGCAATCCCCAGTTCAAAGTAACCGTGGTCAGCCAGCCGGTGACGAGGATGATCTCGCACAAATTGACGTAACGTCGTGATCGCGCCGCGAGAGTCCTCGGCGAGTGCGAGGTTTACACCTGTATAATATGCAGACTCGGCGGCGAGATCGGGATGACCTGATTCCCACACCATGGTGAAATTATCTGCTGCCCACTGATAGGCTCCTTCATGGTGGTAATTCCAGGCAAGACCGTACAGAGCTCTTTCGTAGTAGGGGCTGTTCGGGTCTCCCTCCGTGAAGTGCCGATAGTTGACAATCGCTTGATCGCTTTCGCGATTCTGATTCTGTGATTCCGCCAGTAGAAAGATCGCGCGCTCCCGTGCTTCTCCACTCAAATTTGGCAATCGTCTGATGATTTCGGAGGCTGCTCTGGGGAAATCGCTGATTTCATAATAAACTTCTGCCAGGGCCAGGCCCATATTTCCGGCAAACTCAGATCCGGCAAACTGTTGATCCAGTCGCTCGAACGACGCAGCGGCATCATCATACCGCCCGAGTTCCACCTGGTTGAACGCAATTGCGTAGGCGGCTCGCGGAGCGGTTTCGGTGAAGGAGTAATCCCGAACGACACGTTCGAAGTAAGACAGAGCCTCATCATTGCGCCGTAGTTGATGAGCAGATTCCCCCATCCAGTACAACGCAAGCGCCGATTGATCGTCTGTTGGAGATCCTTCAAGGACCTGCTCCAGCGTCAGGATTGCCCGATCATAATCTTCATTTTCAAAAAAATACTTTCCCAGAGAAAGACGTGTGCCGAATGCAAATGGATGCTGTGGGTATCTGGCGTCGAAGGCGCTGAGCAGTGCAATTGCATCGTCTTCCCGGCCGAGAGCCAGATAGGATTCGGCCTCGTGAAACATGGCATCCGGAATTCTGGAATCGTCGGGGAAGTCTGCCTGAAATCGGTTGAATGCTCGCGCAGCGTTTGCGAACAGGCTGTTGTTCAACAAGTGAAGGCTCGACTCGAAGCTCTCGGTACCCGCGCGATCCACCGGCTGTGCAGTGGACGTCAGGGGCAGCCATAGAATGGCAAGAATGAGAACCATTCCCGGCTTGAGAAGATGTATTAATCCAGAATATGAACCGATAGATGGCTCGTTGGGTCTTGTCATACGTCCACAATTGAAAATCTTCTACCTGATTACGTCCGCCGATGGTGATGTGATCAGGTGATTCCTCATCATCCTTTTCGGGTCTTCTTAACCCATCTGGGGTCTCTACGTTTCCTGAATGGACACCTTTAGTGAGGATATGGATCACGATCAACGTATCTTCCGCGGGTTTGCCAATATTCAGACTGAAATAATGAGTGTACTTGCCGTAGGAACTGTAGCATTTGATGACATCGAGACTCCCTTTGGAAAGAGGGAGAAAGCCCTGGGAGGCAGTGCTACCTATATCACGATGGCCGCCAGATTCATGTGTGATGACGTGAAATTAGTCGCGGTTGTTGGCAATGATTTTCCCGACGAATACGTGGATGTGATGCGCTCTCGCAGAATCGATTTGCAGGGGCTTGAAGTCGAGGCAGATGGTCTCACATTTGCGTGGGGAGGGAAGTATCACTACGACCTCAATAACAGAGATACGCTCTACACGGATCTGAACGTCCTGTCGTCATTCAATCCGGTACTACCGGATTCCTATCAGACTTCGAGGATTGTGTGTCTGGGGAATCTCGATCCTGGCGTACAAGACAGTGTGATGCGGCAGGTTGAAAATCCGTCCATGGTTCTATGTGACACCATGAACTTCTGGATCGAGCACACACCAGACAGCCTGAAGGACCTTCTGGGCAAAGTAGATTGCCTCGTTATCAACGATTCTGAAGCAAGGGAATTGTCCGGGGTTCCAAATCTGGTAATGGCCGCCCGTATGATCAAGTCATTGGGTCCGGAAGTCTTGATCATCAAGAAGGGCGAGCACGGAGCGCTCATGTTCGCCGGAGACACCATCTTCAGCGTCCCGGCTTTTCCGTTGGAAGACATTCAAGATCCCACGGGCGCAGGTGACGCTTTTATGGGCGGATTCGCGGGGTACCTCTCCGGATGTCGGGACATCAATCTGGACGCTCTCAAACGCGCTCTGGTTTATGGAAGCGTAGTAGCATCCTACACGGTAGAGCAATTCGGCCCCGAAGGTCTTTATGAACTCACCAGGAGTGAGATAGAGAACAGAATCGATGCGTTTCGAGACTTGACGACAATTCCGATGTCGTCCGTGGAAACTATTGATTCATCAAGTTGAGATGAGCTCGAGCGGTAGGCACCCAGGACTGTTCGATTTGGGCAGCGGAGACCGCAAACAGATCTGAAAGCCGTCTTACTTCTGAACTTGAGAGGTTTGATAGCCTCTTGAGGGATGCATATCCCAATTCTTGAAGGAGAGAGAACTGTTCGTCAGAGATTTTAACGATTTCCCTGATCAATACAAGATTCTCATTGGACTCTTCTTTTGGGCCCTCCAGGCTTTCTGAAAACAACTCCTCGATCACCTGATCGAGGCTTTTGAATTGGGGAAGGTCAGAGGTTCGCCCTACAGCGGGTTTTGTGACAGGTGCGGCAGCTTCCTTTTGAGGTTGAGGCGTCGCGTCAATCTGAGCACCGGAGGAACTTGATGAACTCATTCTCTCCGCTGCCATGGATGACAAGTCGAGTTCCGATCGTTTGAATCGTCTCGTTCGAGAACCTCGTCTCGGAACAGCCTCCCAGTGAAATTTGAGATCGGAACCTGATTCATTTTCTGCGTTGGGCACGTGTTCGGCGACAGAATCCGAAAGTCGCTGGATATCACGTTCAGTTTCCGATTCGGCTACGTCTGGAAACTCGTGAGTGAACTCTTGCTCGACTTCGTCAGAAGCATCCTTCGCTTGCGGTTTGCTTTCTTCTTGAGCATGGATCAAGGAAGCAGTCTCTTCTTTTAGCTCCTGAGCGTCTTCGGCGACCTCTTCGACCTCAGGCACGTCCGCCGCCTTATCCTTCAAGTCTGCTGCGACGGATGCGGGGGCTTTTTGAACAGGTGCTTCCTCTTCCTGCTTTTCACCGGAGCCAGATTCCGTCGTTGCAGGTTCTGCTTCTACAACATTGTCTTCTACAACATTGTCTTCCACAACATTGTATTCCACAACATTCTCTTCCACAACATTCTCGCTGGCTGCTTCTATCGCGGAATCATCTTCCTGCGCTTCCTCCTTTAATGCATCTTCTTTCGACTCCGATGAACCCACTACTGAAGGCACCTGCTCATCTCTGAATGAAGCATCAATTCCTTCAATGCGCTTCAACCGCTTCTTGAGATCGTTGACCTCGTCCCTGAGCATGAGTGTTTCAAGCTTGGAATCTTCTTTCAGTAGGGCAATCTCAAGATATTTTTGCTCAAGCTCGTCTCTCAGAAACGCCGATTCGTCCTTGTCGTCCTCGGCAAATCTGTGGATGCGCGAAGTCGATTCCTGATATCGCTGTCTTTGAATCTGGATTCGAGCACGACGAATGGACTGTTCTTTTTTATCCAGGTACGTGGAACGCGATGACATCCGGGCGCTGGCGGTCCAGTAGCCGACCAAAAGGCCGCCCACGAGAAGAACCGATCCTATGACGATGTACCAGATCATTAAGAGGCGTGATGACTATTCAATGTAAGAACATCTGAGACAGGTGAAATAACGCAATTTCCGGTCAAGAAAGTCCAAATATCGGTGCGAGAAGGTGTGTTCTCGCGATACAGCCCTATTTTGGGCCGTCTGTCTGAATGATTTCCGGCATTCCCGGTATCCAGGGCGCTTACGTTTGTGATTTTTATTTCCTGAAGCATGAAAGGTCTCTTCTCAAATACTGGCTATGTCCTGATACTCGTTTTCGGAATGGCGATCGCGCTGAGCGCATGTTCCAACCAGCCTAAAGCGGATTCAGATCATCATGGTGTTCAATTTCAGCTGGAAAAAAGCGACGAAGAACGCCTTTTGAGTTATTACCTGTCAGGCTACCTGAACGGAGTCGTTTCTGAACCAAGCCAGGCAGGCCTTATACAGAAACGCCAAAATATCTGGTATTTGCAGGATCCGGAAGGTGTTTCTGGTGCTGATTCTATGCTTCAGACGCTGTATTCCACCGGAATGGAAGAGGGTGAAATATCCTGGGACGCGTTTGAGTCTTTCATCTCTCAGACCTACTACGAATCGAGAACAGCTCCAGAAACAGTCGACGATCTGAGATCCGCGCTTGGAGACTGGTCTCAAGAAGGAGATTGGTTTCATGTTGAGCTCAACGGCAGCATGACGCAATACAGGAGACGTATCAGCGTAGAAAGAAGAAAACTCGTTTCTGCCGTGCGAAGCCTCAATACTGCGTCCGATCCCATTTTGTATGAACCCGGAACGGCGTTTATCGGAGAACATCTGCTCGAGGGTGAAATTGTTGAAACGACAGCCATGGTCAAACAGAACGGTGGGCATTGGGACTACTATGCATATAATGGGCAAGGCATTCTGACTGACGAGATTTTCAAGGATCCAGATGATATGAAGGTGCCGACTGAGTGCACCGGCTGCCATTTTGGAGATCGGCTATTTGAACCGGAACGAAGTTTTCCGGCCCGGCCAAGACCAGGGCCTAATGGTGAACGATCACTACACGTAGGTGAAAACGCCCGGGACTCCGAAGTGGTCGCGGCACTTCAGGAGCACGCACGGAGAAGCGACTTGGTACTCGGGCTGTATGCCACACTATATCTGTCCGAGATTCGACAAAAACTGATCGCAGGATCGGCATCCGAAGAGGAGATTGAAACACTGCAGCGGCTCGGATTTGCGAACGATCCACAGTAGATTCCGCGAACACAAGAGGGCTTATGCCAAAAGGGTTGATTCGGTTGACTAATGCTGTCTTTTATGCGCACCACGGTGTGATGAAAGAAGAGCATCGTATTGGTGGCCGATACGAAGTCGACATAGAAATGGAGCTCAATTTTGAGGAGGCGGCCAAGAGCGACGATTTGTCAAAAACCGTCGACTATGAGCGTGTATACGAGGAAGTACGCCAGATCATCACCGGTAATACATTCTTTCTGATCGAACGACTGGCATATCTCATCGCACACAGAATCCTCGAACAGGAAACGACGCCTTCATCGGTTCTGGTCACGGTGAGAAAAGCGAATCCGCCTGTCGGGGGCCCTTGCGATACGGCTGAAGCATCCTATAAAGCAGTACGGTAGGTCGGTATCGTGAAGAGATTGTTTTTGCTTCGTCACGCCAAGTCTGACTGGGACGCTGACTATTCTGGAGATCATGAGCGGCCTCTTTCGAAGAGGGGACTGAAAGCCGCCAAAAAGATTGGCAGGTACCTCTCCGAGACCAGCCGCAGGCCCGAAGCAATTCTCAGCAGTTCGTCGGTCCGAACTACGCAGACAATCGATATCGTGAAGGAGAATGCGGGATGGGACGATGCCCAGGTGCAATTCGAAGATGATCTGTACCTGGCTGCTCCGAGCACTGCGTTGGGTCTGATACGGGAATTGCCGGATTCATGCAGTAGTGCCATGCTGGTCGGCCATCAACCATTCACGGGAATACTCGCTTCGTCGCTGTTGGGAGGAGTTCGGATCGAAGTTCCTACCGCTTGCCTTATTGTTATGGACCTGGATATCAAATCGTGGTCTGAGGTTTCAAACGTGAGAGGCAGGTTGATTGAACATATACTTCCCAGACAACTTGACTGACATCCTTACCCAGGAAAAACACCAACCGGATGAATGATTCCGAAGCCATGAAAATCTTGCTCATCGGACACTCTGATGAGACGGAGAAGCTCGATTCGCTTCTTGGAACTGCGTGCGGAGCGGATGTACAGGTTAGTACCGATCCGGCGAAGCCTTGTGACATCATTGTGATCACGGATCTGGAATCTGAAGACCTGACCTCGCTCACCGAGTATTTGGGGACGAAGCAGCAGTGCATCAGAATCGCCCAGTCAAATATGTCCGAAGAGGGGGAGAAGTGGAATAAAATCGAGCACCATGTCGACGATTTTTATTCGACTCCCGAGAAATTGGTTGCGCGAATTCCGTTTATTTTGAAAAGGCTGCGTCTGCGCGAATCGCGGATGCGTCAGTTCTCAGCCCTTTTCGAAAACGCCGTCGACGCCATCATCATCATTGATAAACGAGGTGTCATCCTGCGGGTGAATGGATCTGCGAAGAAAATATTCCAATACGAGCCAAAGGAGTTACTTGGTAAGAATGTATCGCTGCTCATGCCAGAGTCATATGCTCGTAATCACGACGATTATATCTCGAATTACGTCAAAACTGGCAAGCGTCGAGTGCTTGGAATTGGAAGGGAAGTGGAGGGTCTCAGGAAGAATGGCGAAGTGTTTCCCGTCGATCTCGCTCTGAGCGAGTTTGATTCGGAAGGAGAGACTTTTTTCACCGGAATCGTACGCGACATCACTGAGCGAAGAAAACTCGAGCATGAGATACTGAGGATCTCAGAACACGAGCGCAGGAGAGTGGGACAAGACCTTCACGATGGCTTGGGCCAGATGCTGACCGGAATAAGTCTGATTTCGAAAAACCTGGCGAAGAGACTGGAGGACGACTCACATCCTCTGGCGGAAGAAATGTTGGAGGTCACTGAATTGATGCGTGATGCGGATCGGATGAGTCGAAATATCTCGCGTGGACTGGTTCCGGTCGAATTGGATGGTGCAGGTATTTCCGCGGCTCTGCTTTCCCTGACTGAGAAGACGAGCAGGATATTCAACGTGAAGTGCACCTTTTCAGGAGTTGGGGAAGTCACAGTCAGAGACAGCGGGGCAGCTTCAAATCTTTACCGCATCGCGCAGGAGTGCATCAGCAATGCTGTGAAGCACGGACGCGCTTCCGAGATCAAAATAATCCTGAAAAAGGCAGGTGACGAAATTGAACTCTCTGTTGCCGACAATGGTATCGGATTCCCGGAAGAGTTGAAGAAAGATCGCGGTATGGGCGTGGATATAATGAAATACCGTGCCAGAGTCATCAACGCCAGACTTGAAATATCCCAGAGAGAAGAGGGAGGCACGACCGTTCGGTGTGTCCTATCTTCCCCGCATGCATAAAACAGCAGAAAGCACCACCTAACCCCATGACACGTATTGTCGTCGTTGATGACCACCCTCTCATGAGAAAAGGATTGGTCATGTCCCTTGAAAGTGAATCCGATTTTGTCGTCTGTGCACAGGCCTCAAATGCTGAAGACGCAATCGGTGTAATTGAAGAAGAGAGTCCGGATCTGGTGATCGTTGATATCTCTCTTCCGGGGATGAGCGGTCTTGAGCTGATAAAACAGATTCACGCCATCCGACCGTTGATGAAAACGCTCGTCGTGAGTCGTCATGATGAAGCCCTTTATGCTGAACGTGCAATTCGGGCAGGCGCCAAGGGATACGTCATGAAGCTGGAAGCTGCGGACGTAATGGTCAGTGCCGTCCGTAGAGTGATGAACAATGGGATTTACGTTTCGGATACGATCAACGAGCGTCTACTGATGGGAATGGCTTCAGGTCACGAAATGCTTTCCCAGTCACCCTTGGACGTGTTGAGTGACAGGGAGTTGGAAGTATTTGAGCTGACCGGGAAAGGATTCGGCA
>Ga0114933_10004500_pt1 | contig 13023 bp, 10 predicted proteins | sample 4SBtaG_FD_89691 | JGI IMG/M metagenome (GOLD analysis project Ga0114933, IMG submission 89691) | Deep subsurface microbial communities from Kolumbo volcano to uncover new lineages of life (NeLLi) - 4SBTROV12_W25 metaG | ecosystem: Environmental > Aquatic > Marine > Volcanic | place: Kolumbo...
CCTACACGGTCCGCGTCGATGACGTCGTGGCCACCACCGGGTACGGCGAGCCGATCCAGGCGCGCTTCAACTTCGACAACAAGGAGCGCGTGATCGGCGTGCTCTCCCACACGCCGCAGAACCTCCCCACCGTGTTCGAGGGGTCCTCGGCCGGCGTCACCGTGGCCGCGGTCACCACCGACGGTCGCGGGTTGCGCTTCCAGCTCTCGCAGCACGCCGAGGTCTCCACCCGCTCGGGGCGGCGCTTCTGCCGCACCAACGGCGACCACCAGGTGCTGGCGGCCTACGCGGTGCCATCCACGGAGTGCTGGGTCAGCGTGGCGAGCACGGGCGGCAACGCGCTCACCTTCCCCGTGCAGGATCTCAAGCTCCTCGGTGGCGCCGGCAAGGGCATCACGGCGATGAAGCTCAACCCCGGCGACAGGATCATCGCCTTCGAGCTCACCTGTGACCGCTTCGGCGGTGCCCGCGTGGTCACCACTCAGGGTCGGGAAGAGGTCGTGAGGCCGTCCAAGTTCCTCGGTCGCCAGGGCGCACGTGGACGGGCCGTGCTCCGTCGCGGGGGCTTCGGCCAGTGGTTGCAAGAGCCCCACCTGATCCTGCCCGAAGGCGAGGAGTGAGCCGGCCGATGAGCAGCTCGACCTACGACGCCAGCCAGATCTCGGTCCTCGAAGGCCTCGAGCCCGTCCGGCTTCGCCCCGGCATGTACATCGGAGGCACGGGCAAGGAGGGCCTGCACCACCTGGTGTGGGAGATCGTCGACAACTCGATCGACGAGGCGATGAACGGCCACGCCGACCTGATCAAGGTCCGCCTCTCGAGCGACGCTCGCTCGTGCACCGTCGAAGACAACGGCCGCGGCATCCCCGTCGACCTGCACCCCAAGCACAAGAAGCCCGCACTCGAGCTCATCCTCACCACCCTCCACGCCGGCGGCAAGTTCGACAACAAGAACTACAACACCTCGGGGGGCCTCCACGGCGTGGGGTCGAGCGTGGTCAACGCCCTGAGCTCGTCGCTCACGGCCGAGGTCAAGCGTGGCGGCAAGGAGTACCGCCAGAGCTTCCGGCGCGGGCGCGCCCGAAGCGAGCTGAAGGTGGTCGGACCGGCCCGGGGCACCGGAACCCGCATCGTCTTCACGCCCGACGACGAGATCTTCGGCGGCGTGCCCTTCGACGCGGAGCTGATCCGCGAGCGCCTCGAGGTGAAGGCCTTCCTGAACCCCGGCCTGCGCATCCGCTTCCGCGACGAAGCCGGCAACGCCACCCACGAGATGCAGCACGACGGCGGGCTGTCGGACTACCTCGACCACCTGGCGCGTCAGCGGGAGACCCACTGCATCACGCCGGAGCACTTCACGCTCGACAAGCAGGTCGACGACCTCCGGATCACCCTCGCCCTGGCGTGGACCGACGCGCCCCGCGAGAGCTTCCACAGCTTCGTGAACACCATCCCCACGCGCGATGGCGGCACCCACGAGCAGGGCTTCCGCGATGGTGTGGTCAAGGCGGTTCGCAACTTCATCGCCACCCACGAGCTCACGCCGCGCGGGGTGCAGCTCACCGCCGACGACATCCGTGAAGGCGTGCTCGGGATCCTGTCGATCTTCGTGGAAGAGCCCCAGTTCCAGGGCCAGACGAAAGACAAGCTGAACAACCCGGAGGTCCGGGCCCATGTCGAGAGCGCCGTGCGTCAGGACCTGGAACAGTGGCTGCACGACCACAAGACCTGGGGCGAGCTCCTGGTCACCCGCGCGATCCAGGCAGCACGCGCCCGGCTGGCCAGCCGACAGGCTGCGTCCAAGGTGCGCCGGAAGTCCGCGGTGTCGCGCCGCTTGAACCTCCCCGGCAAGCTCGCCGACTGCAGCTCCAACAACTCCGACAGCTCCGAGATCTTCATCGTCGAGGGCGACTCCGCCGGCGGCAGCGCCAAGCAGGCCCGCGACCGCAAGACCCAGGCCGTGCTCCCCCTGCGCGGCAAGGTGCTCAACGCCGAACAAGGCTCCACGAGCCAGGTGCTGAAGAACAACGAACTGTCCGACATCGTCAAGGCACTCGGCTGTGGACTGGGCAAGGACTTCGACGTCAACCGGCTGCGCTACGAACGCGTGATCCTCCTGATGGACGCGGACGTCGACGGCCACCACATCGCCACGCTTCTGTTGACCTTCTTCTACCGCTACCTGCCCGGGCTGATCGATGCCGGACACGTCTTCCTCGCGCAGCCCCCGCTCTACCGCATCAACGCCGGAGCGAAGACCTGGTGGGCCGCCGACGACAACGAGAAGACCCAGGTGCTGCGCAAGCTGCCGGCACGCTTCAAGCCGGAGATCAGCCGCTTCAAGGGGCTCGGCGAGATGATGCCCAAGACCTTGTACGCGACCACCATGGATCCAGACAAGCGACGCCTGCTGCAGGTCCGGGTGCCGGACGAGCACGTGTTCGAGACCGACCGCGTGATCAGCAACCTGATGGGGAAGGACCCCAAGCCGCGCTACGACTTCATCATGGCGAGCGCCGAGCGGGTCGACGACCTCGACGTGTGATCAGACCTCGACGCAGACCGCGTCGCCCACGATCTCGACCTTGTAGGTCGGGACCTCGCACTCGGGCTGGGTCAAGCACTGGCCGGTGAGCACGTCGAACTCCCAGCCGTGGTACGGGCACGAGAGCACGGTGGCATCCAGCGAGCCTTCGCCCAGGGGGCCTTCCGCGTGCGGACAGGTGTTCGACAGGGCGTGGTAGGTCTCGTCGACGTTGCAGACCGCGATGGCACGACCGGCGATGATGACCTCGATGACCTGACCGGGCTCGAGCGCATCCTTGTGCAAGACGACCTCGTAGCCGTCGGGCGGCGTGACGTCCTTCGGGGCTTCGACCCCGAGGTTCAGGGCCTTCTCACCGGTCTCGTGCAGGGTGGACTCGGGCCGCGGCGTGGTCGGCGGCTTCTGTGTGCCCGTCAACGTCCGCAAGATCGAGCGACGGATGCCGTTCTCGCGACCGAGGACAAGGGTCTTGATGAGCCCCACGGGAACCTCCGGATGCGGGAAGTCATAGCACGCAGCCGAAACCGGCAACGCCCGCCGGGCTGGTCTAAGCTCCCCCTCCGTGCGCCAGCTCATCTTCGCCATCGCCATCCCGCTCGCTCTCTGGGCGTGGAGCCGATCCGGCGTTGGCGTCGAGGCGATCTTCGCCGGCTCGATCTACCCCGTGCTCGGAAGAGCGCAGCAGCAGCTGACCGGCCTCGTGCCCTTCGACCTGTTCGAGTGGTTGGTCGTGGCCGGGCTCGCCTGGCTGGGGAGCACCACCTTGGCCAGCCGCCGCACCTCGTGGTGGACCTGGGGCAAGCAGATCGCGCTCGCGCTCTCGCTGATCGCCACGTGGTTCCTGCTGGCTTGGGGCATCCACTACGGCCGCGCCACCCTGCCCGTCCAGCAGGGCTGGCACGACGACGAGCACGTGCGGGGCCAACCGACGCGCGGCGAGATCGTGGCGTTGACCACCGCGCTGCACGGCGAGTTGCTCGCCAGCTGGGAGGCGCTCGGGCCGCTCGCCTCGGCCGAGGGGAGCAACAACCCCCACACGCTGTCGGAGCTCGCGGCGGCGATCGACCGTGGCTACGCGACGCTCGACTGGGTGGCCGATCCCTCGGTGAGCGCGTGGACCAGCGCGCGCCCCAAGAGGGTTCGGTTCCTGTTCAAGCTCTTCCCGACCGCCGGCATGTACAGCCCGTGGACGGGCGAGGCCCAGATCGACGTCGACCTGCCCGATGGCTACGCCGGCTTCACCGCCTGCCACGAGCTCGCGCACAGCCGCGGCTTCGCACGAGAGAACGAAGCGAACCTCCTGGGCTACGCCGCGTGCCAGGCCGCAGGCGACCCCTACCTCCGCTACTCCGGCGCCCTCGCCGGCTTTCGCTACCTCCGCCGAGCCGCCAGGAAGACGCACCCCGGCGTGGTGGCCGGACTGAATGAGCGCCTGCCGCCCGGCATCAAGGCCGACATGGAACAGGGCCGCGCCTGGGCCCGGTCGAAGCCAGACTGGAGCTCGGCACTCTCGGATGTGACCTACGACGCCTACCTGAAGAGCCAGGGTGTGGCCGACGGACGCGTGAGCTACGGGCGGGTGGTGCGCCTGCTCGTCCAGCTCCGTCGCGCGGGTCTGCTCACCCTCGAGGGTGATAGCCCATCGTAGGATGTCGCTTCGGAGGTCCGGGATGATCCGCGACAAGCTCAAGTCCACGATCCGCAAGGCGGCACTCCGCTTCTTCGACATGGAGTGGGAGGCCCAGGATCGCAAGACCACCCGCGACGAGGGCGTGGTCGGCGACGTCGACATGTCCGTCATCCCGAACCTGGTGGACGGTGATGGCGACACCCCCGGCCCCAACCACAAGACCCGCATCGGGCGCACGTGGATGGCCGCGCAGCTGATCAGCGACGAGGGTGGCTTCATCGTCGACGTCCGCCCACCCGACGAGTTCGCGACGGGGCACCTGAAGGGCGCCGTCTCGATGCCGGGCCTCCAGGTGAAGACCCGCCTCGACGAGCTGCCCGACAAGGCGGTCCGCGTCACGCTGGTCGACGCCGTGGGAGCACCCGAGGTCGAGGAGCTCGCCCGGTGGCTGCGCGAAGACCAGGACTGGAGCTGGGCGCGCTCGTTGCAGGGCGGCTTCGCCGAATGGCTCGAGCACGGCGAGCAGGTCTTCACGCCCGAGAAGCCTGACGGCGCGGCCTTCGCGGTGGGCGACAGCGTGAAGCTCGACGACGGTCGAACCGGCGTCGTGCAGGCTCATCGGAAGGTGGGGCCCACCCTCGCCTACGACGTGTACCTGACGGATGGAGCAGCGGCGCTCGGCCTGTCCGCGGACGCGCTGTCGTAGGTCGGTGCTGTCCATGTTCGCGCTCCTGCTCGGGTGCTCCACCCGGGACACGCCTCTGGTCTTCGCCGCCGCCAGCACCGGCCCGGCCCTGCAGGAGGCTCTGGAGGAGCTCGGACTGGAGGCAAGGGTGCACCTCGCATCGAGCGCCGCCCTCGCCCGACAGATCGAGGCTGGTGCCGACGCGGCCGTCCTGTTGAGCGCTCATCCGTCCTGCGTCGATGAGCTGGACGTCCAGGCACGCCGGAACCTCCTCGAGAACGGGATCGTGCTCGCGGGCGAGCCCGGCGCACAGCTCTCGGGGGCGCGCTGCATCGCCACGGGCGACCCCGAGCACGTGCCCCTGGGGGTGTACGCACGGGAAGCGTTGACCGAGCAGGACCGGTGGGATGCGCTGGAACCCCGGATCATCGGCACCGCCGACGCTGCTGCCGCCAGCGCCCTGGTGAGGCGCGGGGAGTGCGAGCTCGGATGGATCTACAGCACGGACGTGGGCGAGCTCACCGTGCACGAGCGCCTCGACGGCCGCGCGACGTACGTGCTGGCCCGACTCACGTACGAGGGCGCGGACCTGTACGACCGGCTGCCGACCGCCGGTTCCTGGGCCCGTGCCGGCTTCGAGGTGCTGCCATGATCGCGGCGGCAGCGTGGGCCGTCGCGCTCCCCGCGGTCCCGGGGTCACGTGCCCACCTGCCCGACGCCACCCTCCCGAGCGGCGTGGCGTCGTACCGTGATGGCGACCTGTCGGGCGCCCGCATGGCCCTCGACGGCTGGTTGGCGTCCGACGCGGGCCCTTGGGGTCGGGAGCGCGCCGCCGGGCGCTTCCTCCTCGGCTGGATCCACCTCACCGAGGGGCGCGACAACCTCGCCAGCGAACAGTTCACCAAGGTCCGAGTCGGCGGCGGCCCCTTGCAGGAACGCGCCACGTACTACGAAGCGCTCGCCGACCACCGGAGGGGTCGCCACGCGGTGGCCGCCCGCGAGTGCGAGGCGTACCGCAACCAGTACCCGCAGGGCCTGCATGCCGAAGACTGCCTGCTGCTGATCGGCGACGCCTGGGTGGCGCACGGTGCTCGCCAGCCCGCACTCGACGCCTACGAGGCGTGGCTGCGGCAGAACCCGCGCTCGGAGGACGAGGAGTCGGTGCGGGTGATGATGGCCATGGCCGACGCCAACGCCAACGCTCGCCGAGGAGGCACCGCGCTGCGCCACCTGGCGGGGACGCACAGCTACCACTGCAATGGCGCCGCCGCCCAACAGGCGCTCGACGGCCTGGAAGCCGAGGGCTTGGAGCTCGCTCCGTTGACGCCCGTGGGAGAGGAGATGGCACGCGCGGTGGAGCTGCGCACGTGCGGCGCGCTCGAGGATGCGTGGAGCCTGTACCTCCACCTCGGCACCGCGCACGTCGACGAGCCGGGCGTGAAGACCTGGTTCGCCAGCGAGAGCGACCGGATGGCCTGGCGAACGCGCCAGTACGCAACCATCGCGAAGAACCTCACAGCCAGGTACGACGAGGAGCCTGACGCCGAGGTGGCCTGGAAGTCGTTCCGAGCCTCGTTCCGTGGTGGTGACTTCCAGACCGCGGGTACCTTTGGTGCGCGCGCGATGAAGGCGCATCCAAGCCACTACCGCTGGCGACGCGCCACCGATCAGGTGGCCCATGCGTGGAACCTCGCTGGCGACTACCAGGCCGCTCGCGAGCTCTGGGATCGGCTCGCTGCGTCCAACGGACGCGCCGCCGAGGCAGCCCGTTGGTTCGGAGCCTGGACCAGCGTCATGGCCGAGGACTGGGACGAAGCGATCACGCGCCTCGACGCCCTCGTGGCGGCGGGCGGCGAGCATGGCCTCGCCGCCCGGTACTACCGTGGCAAGGCGCGCGCAGCCCTCGACCAGTCCGAGGCTGCAGCCGCGGACTGGAACCACATCCGGAAGCACGAGCCCGAGAGCTGGTACGCGCTGTTGCTGGAGTCCCGTTGGCGGCAAGCTGGCGACGACCCCTCCTACCGTCGTGCCGGGAGCTGGCCGCTACCACGCGCTGAGCCGGCCCCCGAGCCCGCGGCCTCGGAGACCCGCCCGCCGCGGTTTCGCCTGGTGCCCGCCACCGGTGAGCGCCGCCGCGACCCCACCGACCTCAGCCGCCTCACATGGCGCGTGACGCCCCCACCGGAGCCACTGGCGACGGCGGCCGAGATCGCCGACCCGCCCCGTCTGGTGCCCCCCCGGGGCGACGTCGCTTCCACCTGGTACGACCCGGAAGCCGCGCAGCAACAGCTGGCGAGCTTCGCGAGAGCCCACGCCGAGCTCTGGGCGGACCTGCCCGCCATCGCTGATCTGGCCGGTGTCGGCCTGCACGACCTGTCGGGACCCGCGATGGAGCTCCTCTACGAAGAGTGGCACGCGGCTCGGCGACGCCGCACGCCCCGCGAGGCCACGCTCCGGGCCCAGGTGGCGCCCAGCTTCGCCGAGTGGCGCGCCCTCTTCGTGGCCGCAGGAGACCATCACCACGCGTCGCGCTTCTCCTACGGTCTGCAGAAGGGTGCTTTGACGACCGAGGATCGGGCCGCCGCGCAGCGGCTGGCCTTTCCCCTCGCCTACCGCACCGACATGCTGGAGAACGCCGAACGCCACGACGTCGACCCTCTCCTGATGTGGGGCGTGATGCGCCAGGAGAGCCTGTTCCAGGCCACGGCGGTGTCGTCGGCGGGCGCCCGCGGCCTGCTCCAGGTGATGCCCAAGACCGGCGCCAGGGTGGCCGCAGGGCTCGGCGAGGTCGGGTACCGCCCCAGCTCCTTGGAAGATCCGCGCACCAACGTCCGCTACGGCACCTGGTACCTCGGCCGTCTGCTCGACCGCTTCGACGGCGGCTGGCCGCTCGCCGTCGCCGCGTACAACGCAGGACCGGTGAACGTCTCCAGCTGGTACCGGCCCAACCGCGGCCACATCGACATGGACGACTTCGTCGAACAGATCCCACTGGCGGAGACCAGGGACTACGTGAAGAAGGTCTCGGGATGGTATGCGACCTACGTCGCGCTCTACGGACCGGACGGGGCGGTGGTGGACGTTCCCCGCCGCCCCGGCGAGGACGACCCGACCATCGTGGACTATTGAGGGAGAGCATGAAGCGTGCTGCGAGAGGCTGGTGGCTGGTGTTGCTGGCGCCGGCGCTGATGGCGCCAAAGCGCAACCGGCAGGCCGAGGTCACGGAGCCCACCGTCGCGGCGCCCGCGCCAGTCGCCGAGGTGGTCGAGCGGGCCCCGACCGCTGCGCCGTTGTTCGACCACGGCCTGCCCGTCGACATCGGCGAGCTCCCCGAGGGGCTGGCCAACGCTTCCGCACAGGGGTGCGCGGGCTGCCACGCCGCCGTGGTCGAGGCCTGGTCCAGCTCCGCCCACGCTTCGGCGTGGCGCGACGCCGACACGCGCGCCGCGCTCACGAGCGGCGGCGTGTCCTGCACCGGCTGCCACCTCCCAGTGGGGTTCCAGGCGCCGATGTTGGGGCCCGATCAGGCCAACCCCGCCTGGCAGGCGAGCCTGTCGTCCGAGGGCGTGAGCTGCAGCGCGTGCCACCTCCGCGATGGCGCCGTGGTCGGCACACGCGGCGCAGGCGCGGGCAGCCACCCCGTCCGCGTGAGCGACGAGCTCGCCACTGGGGAGGCGTGCAAGGCCTGCCACCAGCTCGACGAAGACGAGGTCGCCCTCTACGACACCTGGGGCGAGTGGAGCCGCTCGCCCTACGCCGAAGCAGGCGTCTCCTGCGTCAGCTGCCACCTCGCCCCGGTGGCGGCCGCCGGCACCCTGGGCGGCCTCGGCGTCACCGCCGACCACAGCCTGGGCCTGGACCCGTCTCGCGCGGTCAGTGTGCTGCTCGAGCTCGACGCCCCGGTGGTGGTGCGCGGCGAGGCCCTGGAGGCGAAGCTGCTCCTCCAGGGCACGGGCGCCGGCCACGCCTTCCCCACCGGCTCGCCCTTCCGGCAGGTGCGGGTCGACGTCCTCGTGCGCGACGCGGAGGGCGAGACCGTGGGCACGCCCTGGTCCACCCTGCTCGGCCGCACCGTGAGCGGTCCACCGTGGGTCGTCACCGCCGATCAGCGCCTGCAGCCGCTCGGAGAGCTACGCTTCGAGCCCTCCCTCGATCTCCCGCACGCAGGCGCCGGCGGCGAGGGCCATGTGGTCGTCGCCTTCACCGAGGTCGGGCCGGACGGCACCCACCCCGAGCCGCTGTTCGAGCACACCGTGCCGGTCAGCGTGGAGTAGCCGTGGACGAGCTGACCCGGCTCCGGGACGAGCTGACCGCCCTGGACCGTGACATCCTCGCCCTGGCACGCCGCCGCCAGGAGCTCGTTCGCGCCGTGGGCGTCTACAAGTCGAAGGCCGACCGACCCATCTTCGACCGGCGACGCGAGCGGAAGGTGCTCGAACGCGCGGAACGAACAGCGGCCGACCTGGGCCTCGCACCCGAGCTGGGTCGTCGCCTGCTGGGGCTGTTGATCGAGGCCAGCCACGACGAACAGCACAGCGAGGTCGCAGCACGCGCCGCCGAGACCCACAGCTTCTGCCTCGTCGGCGGCGGCGGAGGCATGGGCCGCCTGCTGCACCGCGAGCTGACGCGGCGCGGCCACGCGGTCACGGTGCTGGAGCGCGAGGACGGACAGGACCGCCGAGCGGTGGTGAGCGCAGCGGAGATCGTGGTGGTGTGCGTGCCGATGGCCCAGGCCTCGACCGTCACCCGCGAGGTCGCGGCCTGGACCCGCGAGCACGCCCTGCTCTGCGACATCAACTCGCTCAAGGAAGAGATCGCAGGTGTGCTCACCGAGTGCGCCCCCGGTGAGGCCCTCGGCCTCCACCCGATGTTCGGCCCCACCGTCAGCTCGCTTCGCCGGCAGAAGGTCGTGGTCTGCCCCCTCCGCGATGGCCCGCTGTCGCGCTGGCTGGTGAGCGAGCTCGGGCAGCTCGGCGTGGATCTCATCGAGACCGATCCGGCGACGCACGACCGCATGATGGCGGTCGTCCAGGTCCTGGTGCACTTCTCCACGCTGGTGATGGGCACGGCGCTGTCACGCTCGGGGGTGTCGGTGCAGGACAGCCTGCGCTTCACCAGCCCGATCTACCGGCTCGAGCTCGCGTTCACGTCGCGGCTCTTCGCACAGGACCCCGGACTGTATGCGGCCATCGAGATGGACAACCCGGTGGGCCCGGAGGTGCGTGCGGCGTTCCTGGAGGCGGCCCGCGAGCTGATCGCCCTCATCGACGCGGGAGACCGCGCGGGGTTCGAGGCGCACTTCAGCGCCCTGTCGAGCTTCTTCGCCGGCTTCGCGGACGAGGGCATGGCGCTCTCCGACTTCCTGATCGACGCGCTGGTGGGACGTCCCTGACGACCGCCCGTGGGCGACCACGATACGGGACCCCATGACACGCATCCGAGTGCGCTGCTCGCCAGACGCCGACGACCTCTTCATGTTCCGCGCGCTGCTCGAAGGGCTGGTGGATCCCGTGGGCTTCACCTTCGAGATCGACACGGCGGACACCGAAGCCCTGAACCAGCTCGCCAGCGGCGACGGGCCCGAGGTCTGTGCGGTGAGTGTCGGGCACTACCCGGCCATCGCCGACCGCTACCAGCTGCTGCCACACGGAGGCAGCGTCGGCGACGGCTACGGCCCGGTCGTCGTCTCCCGCCAGCCCACGACCCTCGACGAGCTCGCCGGCGCCCGGGTGGCCATCCCAGGCGAGCACACCACCGCCTGGATGGTGCTCCGACTCATCGCTCCGGACCTCCGCCCGGTGGTCGTGCCGATCACACCCTACGAGCGCATCTTCGAAGCGCTGGAGTCCGGCGAGGTCGACGCCGGCTTGATCATCCACGAGGGCCGGCTGACCTACGGGGATCACGGCTGCCATGCCGTCGTGGACATCGGCGCCTGGTGGAAGAAGCAGACGGGGCTGCCGCTGCCGTTGGGCGCGAACGTGGTGCGTCGGGACCTCGGCGCCGAGCGCATCGCCGCCCTCTCCCAGGTGATCCGCAACAGCATTCGCCACGCCGCGGACCACCGAGACGAGGCCATCGCCTGGCTGCAGGATCGAGGCGGTGCCTTGCAGAGCCACGACCGCCTCAGCCGCTACCTGGACATGTACGCCAACGACGAGACCCTGGACTACACCCCAGGGGCGCGCCAAGGCATCGACCTGCTCTACCGGAGGGCGTTCGAGGCCGGGCTGGTCGCGCGAGCCGTGCGCCCGGACTTCTCACCGTGATCCGCTAAAGTCCGGTCTCGCTGGTCCGAACGCGGAGTGACATGCGGCCTACCGTGCTCATCGTCGACGACGACCGCATGCAGCGACGCGTGCTGGCCCGGCTAGCGGAGCGCGCGGGCTTCCACGCGATCGAAGCGGAAGACGGCATCGATGCCCTGAAGGTGGTGGGGCGCATCCCGCCGGACCTGGTCGTCACCGACCTGACCATGCCGCGGATGAGCGGACCACGCCTCGTCTACACCATGCGCACCCACCCGGAGCTCGTGGAGGTGCCCATCATGGTCGTCACCGGTGCCGAGGACCGCGAGGTCAAGATCGAGCTCCTTCGCTCGGGCGCCGACGACTTCCTCGCGAAGCCCGTGGACCCGGAGGAGTTCCAGGTGCGACTCCGCGCCCTGGCGAGAAAGCGCAAGCTCCACGTGGACTACCAGGATGTCTCGCACCGCCTCGATGAGGCCAAGCAGCGCCTCGAAGAACGCAACCAGGAGCTCGAGCGGCTGACCCACGGGCTCGTGTCGGCGCTGGAGCACGCGAACACGCTCAACGACAGCGACACGGGCAACCACATCCGTCGCGTGTGCGCGTTCGCAGCCCTGCTCGGCCGCCTGTCGGGCTCCAGCGAGCGCTTCGTCGACGCCGTCTACCGCTACGCCGGGCTGCACGACGTCGGCAAGGTCGGCATCCGGGACGCGATCCTGAAGAAGCCCGGCAAGCTCACCTCGGAAGAGTTCGAGGAGATGAAGGCCCACACCGTGATCGGCGCGCGGCTGCTGTCGTCGGCTGGCCTCCCGCCGGTGGCCTGCAACATCGCCGAGTCGCACCACGAGCGGTGGGACGGCAGCGGCTACCCCTTCGGCCGGCGTGGCGACGACATCCCCCTGGAGGCACGGCTGGTCTCGGTCGCCGATGTCTTCGACGCCCTGGTGAACAAGCGCTGCTACAAGGAGGCCTACAGCTTCGAGCGAGCGAGGGAGATCATGACCCGCGACGCCGGCCTCGGCCTCGACCCGAAGCTGGTGTCGCTGTTCTTCAAGGAGCAGGACCAGGTGCTCCGCATCACGAGGAAGCTCGCCGACGGCGAGGCCGCCACCCTGCACTGACTCAGGGCAAGCGCGCGAGGTACCGCCGCATCGCCTCCCAGGCCGCGGTCCAGCGTCCGTCCTCGCCACGCACCGTCCACGGCTCCAAGCGCACGGCCTCGGCGGGCTCGAGCCCACAGACGAACACCCGGAGCATCGGGTCGCGGTCCCAACGGAAGAAGACGTCCCGGGTACCGCACAACACCAGGCCCGCCTCCTCGATGGCACGGAACGGGCGAGGGTCGCGGGCCAGGTGCACGAGCACGAACCGTCCACCGGGCGCGAGGGTGCGCCTCGCCGCCGCGCAGTAGTCCGCGACCGAGCCCCGAAGCTCCATGCGGCAGTGAGCGCGCTGGTGGTGCGGGGAGACGTGCCCGGTGCCCAGCGGGATGTAGGGCGGGCTGCCGGTGACCAGGTCGAAGCTCGGCCCTTCGGGCAGGACCGTCGGATCACGGAGGTCGCCCAACCTCACGTCGACGCGTTCGGAGAGCCCATTCAGCACCATGCTTCGCCGCGCGAGGCCCACGCTGACCGCTTGCGCTTCGACGGTGACCATGCGCGCGGAGTCCGGGAGGTGCGCGAACGTCGAGAGCCCCACCGACCCGACGCCGGACCCGAGATCGAGGTAGCGCCTGGCCAGGGGGCGGACACGAACCGCCTCCCAGGCACACGCCAGATCGTCGGTCGAGAAGCGGTGCCCCTTGCGCAGCTGGTAGATGCGCCAGTCGCCGACCAGGTGGTCGAGGGTCTCGGGCTCGCCGCTCAGGTCCGCTGGAGGATCAGGCAGCACTCGCCCCGACCACCGCAGCCACCAC
>Ga0114933_10004501_pt1 | contig 13023 bp, 17 predicted proteins | sample 4SBtaG_FD_89691 | JGI IMG/M metagenome (GOLD analysis project Ga0114933, IMG submission 89691) | Deep subsurface microbial communities from Kolumbo volcano to uncover new lineages of life (NeLLi) - 4SBTROV12_W25 metaG | ecosystem: Environmental > Aquatic > Marine > Volcanic | place: Kolumbo...
ATTGCAACATATTATGTTCCAATTTTGATTACGTGGCTACTATTAGTAAAATTGGCTTTGAGTAAAATTTCAAAATCAGAAATAACATAGAAACCACTCATTATACATTATATACATCATATAGAAAGTAAATCATATATACATTGTACAACAATACAGTGTATGTCACTTAAAGTTTTAGACAAATCACTTGATGATTACCTAGGTTCAATCTTCATTCTATCTCATAGCCATAGTACTGTTAGCACTTACCGCTTGGCAATCACAAATAAAAACAAGACTGGTTTTAGAGAATTTTTATCCCAAAAATATTCCATTGATGAATTTGAACTAGTTGAAAAAGTAAAAGACAAATCTTTTGATGTCTATAAGATTCTCAATGAATTTGTTGTATTCTTAGATTCTCATGGATACAAACCAAAATCAATCATGACTAGAATGGCATCAGTAAAAGGCTATCTTAGAAATTTAGGATTACGATTCAATTCTGAGGACTATAAACAAATGGTTCGTATTCCAAAAATAATTAGACAAAGAGAAGAACCAATAACAAAAGAATTGATCTCAAAACTACAGAGAAATTTTCCTCCTAAACTACAGACTGTAATTCTTGTACTGTCATCAAGTGGAATTAGACTAGGTGAACTAGTACAATTAGAATTAGATGATGTTGACTTTACAACTCATCCAACTACACTTCGATTGAGAGCAGAAACAACAAAGACTAGGACAGAAAGAGAGACATTTCTTACTACGGAAGCTACAAACTCACTAAAAGAATATCTGAAAAGATCCTTTGAGTGGGATGAAAACAAAGAAAATTCTCATCTAAAAAACATCAAAATCTTTGGAAGAACATCCAAAATTGTTAATCTAAAAAGAAAACAAAATCCAAAACAACCTCCACATCTTCACGCAGAATCATTACTGCATAACAGCCTCAGATATTTCCTTCAAAAGAGTCCAGGTCTTGATACTAGGAACAAAAATGGCAGAAAAGTAGTTCATTTTCATGCCTTTAGAAAGTATTTTCGTACTACAGTTGGAAATGTGTGTGGCAGAGATTTTGCCGAGGAATTAATGGGTCATGGGTTCTATATGGACACCTACTATCAGTTATCAATAGAGAAAAGAAGAGAATTGTATCTTCAAGCAGAACCCCATCTAACAATTTCTGATTTTAAAGCAGTTGAAAAAGACATGAAAGTATTATCTACAAAATACCAAAACTTGGAGGGTAAAGTAGATGATCTAATGTCTTATCTTAGAACAAATAGCATTGAAATTCCAGATTTTCTTAAGACAGATTAAGAATAATTAATTTTATAACTTCCATTTTTTGGTCCTTCAATTTTTGGTTTTTCTGAAGTACTTGCAGCTTCAACTGGATCAAACATTTTTGAAGAATCTCTTCTTAGTCCAATCAAATTGTCATTATCTATCATTGCATTATCAATTTCTTCTAAAATAGCTTCATGATTATTATAAATTTGAGATAAACTTAGAAATCTGAATATTGACTCTCTAACGTATAGAAAAAGTGAACCTCTACTTCCTTTATGAAATTCATTACCTCCATGTACAATACTACTTCGTAATTTGTATAATTTTTTCATATCTAATCTAATTCTTGTACGTTCACTATTACTATTAGCTAATAATATTGCCATTCTGTTTGATATTCTAAATCCTAGTTCAGTACCTTCATTATATGAAAATAAGGTCTCAATTGCTATGAAACAATTAATGATTTGATTTTCCTCTAATGTCGAAGATCTAGCTCGTTTTAAAAAATTAATTGCTTTTTTAATATATTTATTTTCAGAATTAGAAATGATTTCCCAACAATCAGGCAAATGTCTTGTAAAAACGTCTATATCAAAATTTATTTTTAATGTATCATTTTCAACTGAAATTTCTCTCTCAAATGTAGGTTCAGTAATTTGAGAAATTTTTAATGGTAATCTTTCATTTAATATTTCAAAATTTAAAATTGTAAATAATGAATATAGATCTAATATTTTATCTAATTCGATTAATGATTTTTCTATGGCATTTTCTTCCGAATCAGATTTTATATCAATTCTAATTACAGAATTTCCTGAAGTTGCTTCTGTTGATAAAATAGTAATTTGTTCATTAACAAGATTTGATTCATCTGTAGGAAAAATACCATGAATAAGAAATTCAATTTGGTAATTTTTATTCATAAGTTCATTGTATCTTAGTTTAAGATATAGATTTTTAGTAATACCTTTAATTCACATAATTTACCACTATGAAGTATTAGAAAATGACTGACGATAAATCATATCATAACTATTTGGCAGATTGGGCAGAAACATTAGATGATTCTCAAATTGAAAGTTTTTTTGTAGTAGAAGAATCTCCATATATTACTAGATTAATGGATGATCAACAGCGTTTACTAATCGGTAGTAGAGGTGTTGGTAAATCAATGCTTCTTAAAAAAACTGAACTTACAGCAGACAAAGAATTTAATACAAAAAGAAATCTAGGCGTATACGTTACTTTCAAGAGTTCATTAATTTTAGAAAGAATGCAAAAACAAGATTTAGATTTTATACCTTTTAGACAATGGACTTTTGCAAAAATATTGATTTCTGTTATTGATAAAATGGTAAATCTAAACTTAGATTCTAACAATGATGATATTTTAAAAGAAGTATATGGTGATATTTCTCTAATAAAATTACATCAATCATTAGTAAATTATGTTAAATTATTAGAAAATAAAAATATCACTAATACTAAAGAAGTACACAATGAAGCTGAAAAAATAATATTTACTTCTCTTAATGATAAAAGTATTAAACTTCTTGAACTTCTTGAAAACCCAAATTCTACAAAAATATTTCTTGAAGGTATTGCAGAAAAACATAACTTAAATCAAATTATTTTCTTATTTGATGAAGCTGCACATCTTTTAAGTCCTGAACAGCAAGGTGAATTTTTTACAATTTTTAAAAGTTTAAAATCAAATCGTATAACATGCAAAGCTGCTGTTTATCCTGCAATAACCAACTATGGAAATGATTTCAATATTTCTCATGATGCAAGACCATTGTACATATCAAGAACGGAAAATGATAAAAATTATTTAATATTCTTCAGAAATTTACTGGAAAAACGTTTTGATCACTCATCTACATTGTGGAAAAAATTAACAAAGAATGAAGAGATCGTTAATACACTATGTTATGCATGTTCTGGAAATCCTAGAATGCTATTTCATTTAATTGATATATTTGATCTTCATAGTGGTGAAAATCCAAGTTTATCAACAATACAAGCAATATGTAGAAAATTTGTTCAAGAAGAGTTATGGCCTTTTCATGATAATAATGGTTTTAAATTCAAATCGTTTGCAAAACCTGTTGCATTAGGACATGAATTTATTTCTGGCACACTTATTCCTGCATTATCTAATCAAAATAATGTATGGAGAGAAAAAGAATCTATTTCTCTTTCGATTTATTGTGCTATCCCAAGTGAAATTCATTCTCAAGATGTAAAGCAAATTTTAGATCTTTTAGCTTATTCAGGAATTTTATCTTTTAGAGATGAGCGAAAAATTGGGCATAATTCATCTGGAAGAATATATGCATTGCATTTAGCCATTGCAATTGCAGAATCTGTAATCAAAAATGATAAGAGAACTAATTCTAGCTTTCTTAACGAAATTAAATTATTGGAACGTGAAAGATTCACACAATCAAACATAAAATCAGTTATTCTTGAATATGCAGATCAATTAACTAAACATTCTGGGATTTCATGTTCAACTTGTAATAAATCTCTAGAACAAGGATGGAAATTATGCCCATACTGTGGTAATGAAATTTCACAAGAAAAAACTCAGTATTTTGAATTACTTAGTCATCCTATTGAAAGGTTATTTTTGTCTGAAAAACTCAAACGTAGAATACTTGAACATAAAGAAAAAAACTATGAAAAAGTTGAAGATTTACTTGATGCTACTTTGAATGATCTAGGTGAAATATCCTACATTGGACCTGTACGTTCTAGAGCAATCAAAGGTGCTGCTGAGGAATATATCTCTTCATAGGAAACTGAGTACTAAGATTTCTTGACTAGTTTTACTTTCTATGGAGGAGTTAACGAAATTGGAGGAACAAATTCTCCTTTAAGACAAAGATACCAAAGTATTTTTAGATTCTAAATTATCTTTTCTTTTTTCTTATAACATTTCATCCAGTCTTCTATACTATTAATCCTAAATCCCGTTCCATGATTTCTTGAACCTCCAGAGGTTTTTTGATGCATTCGTAAATTAATAACAATTTTCTTATTTTTTATTAATTCTAAAAATTTCTTTTTTTCAAAATTTTTAAGATAATAGGCTTCATTAAAATGAAAATATTCTTTTTTATTTTCTTTTTTAGAATCTGCAAAAGCTAATAGTAAAAAATTAAATTTACTTGAAATATCTTCTGGAATCCAAGTCCATGGTTTGTAACCCTCTTTATCAATTAGACTAATAGAATCATCTTCATTAATTGTTAAACTTAGATTTTGAGGATTAAATTGACCAAACATACAATCTGGCTTTAATCCTAATCTTCCACTCTTATCTTGATAACCATATTTTTGCATTAATGGAACATCCTTGATATCTCGAATCGAAGGTTCTTTTGTAAATAAAGTCAGATTTGCAGAAGTGCCCCTTCTTTGTGTTTTGAGTTCTACTTCATCCCCGAGATATGTAAAATCAGGTCCTTTTCTATTATTTTCTGGTATTCCCAATAATGTTTCATAAGTAAACCCAATTCCAGTATCAGAACCTTTCAATGCTTCAACAAAACCCATCCTTTCAACTTCAGGAATTTTTTTCTTAATGTCAACTTCAGGCAAAATTCCTTGGTTTCTCATAGAGTATGCATTATTTGCAGAAATTTAACTATATAATGAAAAACTAGTAGATCGCTATCTATTTTTGATTCTTTTTTGTTTCTAATTCTTTAAGAATCATTTCTAATGTTTCTGTATCTCTTTGTGCTGATCTTACCATTCCTTGTCTGACATCTTCTAATTCTGTAGAAAATGAATCAACATCCATTACTGAAACGCAAAATTTCTTGTATTTGATAAATTCTTTAATTTTTTTGATAGCTTTCTGTTTTGTCATTTAGTATTCCCAAACGACAATACTTTCTTCATTCATTGTCTCATCTCTATAATCAGCTTGATTTTCAGGAGTATTTTTTGAGGCAAATGCCTTGTTGATTATCTTCCTGTAGATGGTCTCTTTGTGCCTAAACCCATACTTTTTTGCCAATTCAACAATGATTTTGTCCATGGGAATTACTTCTCGTCTTACACGTCTATTTGCAACTACAAAACAACAATGACTATCTCCTTTCTTCAAAACTTTAGAAATTTGTTTGAAGCATTCGTCTATGTCATAAAAGAATGCAAATACATCTTTACCACGACTATATTGACTAGTTTTAGTTAGTTCTGCTTCTTTCTTCTCAATTTTTTTTATTGTTTGATCAAGTAGTGGTGATTCTAAATCAGAAAATTCTTTTTTCTTTTGTCCACCTAATCCAATCTTGTCTACTGCTAGAAGTTCTTCTTGCTCTGGTAAATCTAACCATTGACCTGGATGTCTTGAGAATTGTCCATATGCAACAGTTGTTCCATGATCTCCATATGGTGGAGATGTAACAACAAGATGTGCTTTCCCATTGTCTAGAATTTTTTCATGTTTTTTGAATATTTTTTCAGCATTTCTTGTATCACCTAAAATTGTAATTGCTTTCCCAGAAGATTTCTTAATGGCTTTTGTAAATTGATCCATTTTCTCAATATTTGTTTTACAAATTTTAGAAAATATTTCAAAAACATCTGGTTTGTGAACTTCTCTTTTCTCTTCTTTAACTCGATACATTTTGTAGATATTTCTCTTTTGATAGCTTGCTTTTCTTTGAGTTAATGAAAAACATAGTTTAAAGAAGCTTTTCTCATTCTCAGAAACATCTAATTCAACAATATGTTGTTTTAAAATTTGTAATTTCTTTGGAACTCCTCGTGGATACCAAAAACTCAATTTCAAATCTTTTGGAGCATTTTTTGGAGGTTTTTGTTTAGAGGTGTTTGTAGTTGATTTTTCTAAAATTTCATCTAACGTTTTACTCAATTTTTCAGCATTCAGGGGTGTGGTCTTTACCTTTGAGAGAAATTCAGAAAATGGGTTGATGTCAATTCCTATTGCATTATTGCCATGTAAAATGGCCTCAACTATGACTCCACCTGAGCCCATGAATGGGTCAAAAACCACTTTTTTTGGGTCTGCAGCATATTTTTCAATTAACTGCTTAGCAATTTCAGGATGCATTCGTGCTGGATAAGTATGAAATCCGTGTGTGAATTCTTTGGTACTAACTTTGGAAAAAGTCCAATCAATTTCTTCAGGAGATTCCATAACCATGTACTTGGTACTAACTTGGTACTAAAAACTCAATCTGATAATGTTATCAGGTTTTTCTACATAATCATATTATTATACAATAATTTTTCAGTAGTGTTGTGGTATTTTCTAAAACACTCAGTAGAAGTGAAGCCAAGTACAAATATGTAGGATTACCAAAAAAGATTAGAGAAGAAGACTTTCCTGAAAAAGATGAGAAATTTACTGTTAAATTTAAAGGAAAAAGTTACCAAATGAGTGTTAATAACAAAAACTGTATCATGTTATCACAACTTTATGAAGCACATGAGTTCCAGGAAGATGAAACATTAACAATCAAATCTACAAAGAAAGGCTATGAGTTTTCAGTTGAGTAATTATTAAAATTTTCAAGATTTCATTTCAAAAATCATTATCCTTTCAATTGTGATAATGCATATTCAAATCCATGTGAGCGATTTGCATATTTCTTTTTTTTAATTTGCGTATCTAACCACTTTAGTAACTCTTCATCAATTGTGATACTGATCTTAGTTTTTGCCAATAGTATGACTAGGTAGGATAACAGGATTTAACTACAGGTACGATATTATCCTACTAGGTAGGATGATCAGTCAGAATAAAATCATAGGTTTGATGTTATTAGTAATCGTAGTTATGGGATTTGGATATATGTGGATCACTGATATTCAACCAGATCTTGATAGAATAAAAAAAATCAATGAGAAGAATAGAGAATCAAATGAGAGGATCCAACAAGAAAGGGTTGCAAGTTATGATCTAGATGAACAGTTACCAGATTGTTGGTATGATGAATCACAAAAAGTTAAAGTTTGCAACTAATGGAACCATTAATCTTTTGATGTAGACTTTTTTATGTTGAGTAATATTTCAATCATTTTTGAATTTAGTTGAAACATTAATTTTTCATGGCCAAGATCACTATGAACACCTAGATTTTTGATATCTCCTAAGATTCTGTTATATTGTTTTTCTAATCTTTGCCAATATTTTAAAATCAAATTCTTACGATCAGAACTAAACTCTATTTCCAATTCAGAATACCAATATTTTAGATCACTTTCAATTGTATGTCTATTTATTTTCAAAGACTTTGCAATTTCTATAGCTGAACAGTTCAAGTCAAAATGCATATCAAAGACTTGTTTTCTTCTACTTTCTCTTTCTGCTTTACTATAAGGCCCACCTTTCTTATGATTTGAATTTTGTATAGTTTTGTCTAGTTTATCATCTGTCATATGGCATCACCATTTGCAACTTGTACCATTAATTCTGTTAATGGTATGTTTGGAAGCACAGTTTTTTCAAGTCTTGTTATAGTCTTATTGTTTGGAAGCTTCTTAGTGTAAAGTCGTACAAATCCTGCTACTGTATCCGTAACGGAAATGTGAAAAGAAGAACCATTTGCTTCAACACTACCATCTTTATTGAAATGATAATGTGTAATAATCCATTGACCAACTGGAGGTAAACTAATCCCTGAAAGTTGAGTTATGTACAGTGAAACCTCTTTTAGTATTCCAAGTAATTCTATCATTGATTCAACATCGTATGTAATAGGTTTGAAAGAACAAGCAATGTCAATTTGTGTGGTATGAGGATAAACTGAAACCTTTGCAACAATATTATTTGAAGACACTGGCACACTCATCAAAATACCCTTGTTAGATTTACTCACGGTACAGCCCTTTGCAACAAGTGTAGAATGGATATTTGTACTGATCTTGATCTTGATATCATGAATCATAGGAGGCTGATCTCTTAATGATTCAAGAATTTCATTTAGTGGTGCTATGCCCCCCGTAGGGCGAAATGTGACTTTTCTAATATCCCCAGGCAGTTTTACACCTCTTACCTTGTAAAAACAAGGTTTTGAGCAAATTACTGTCTCTATACAGTCACCGAGATGATGAATATTTTTACGAAAGGTAGAGTGGCTTATGGCAAAATCCTTGTAGCAAAAAGGTCTTTGTTGACTAATGTTGAACTTTCTAGCATCATCAAGAAACTTTTGCATCTTGAAGCTTCTACTGCCACTGTTCCCTTGAAGTGTGACATTAGTGTTACCGCTCATAATTTTCCTCCCTTTGATACTTCTGGTCCAATAAGACACAATCTTCCTCTTTTGTTAATTGTAACTTCAAAACGGGGAAACTCTTTGCATACTTTAAGCCAATTTTTTGATAGCGCTATGATGAGAAAATCCTCAAATATTCCAGGTGTAACTTTTATTTTATTCATAAAAATCCTCCCAGAACAAATCACATTCTCTTACATGATCCAGAATCTTTCTGATGACATTATCAAAACTATCATTTATTGATCCTAGCTTTTCTAATTCTCTTTTGGTATTTGAATTAATTTTTATGTTCTCCATAATGATTTTGCTACATCAATTTATCTAAGATGGATCGATCTAATCATTAAAGTAAAAGCTAACACCATTTGACAAAAATTCTAAATCAAAATTATTATTTTTTTTTCTTGAAATTTTTTACTAGTTCTGCAATGACATCATCCATACTGGTAAATTCACCTGATTTAGCCTGAATTTGACCTTGAATTTTAAGCATTTCTGTGTGATTTTCGTCTGAAATACGAAGGGTTTTGACCATAATGTAGATTTGATATAAGTTGTATATGAATAATGACTTCTAATCTTTGAAATCAATATGAAATGTACCTGCATCAACAGTTCCATTTTCTAAATCTTCTAAGGTCTTCATCCACCATCCTTTAGAAAATTCTAGATGACCGTGAGAATCAACAGGATATATTTCATAATGATCTAGTAATTGTATGTCTATTGCTGGTTCTTTTTTCATTTTTACAAAAAATTCTTTTCCATTTTTACTTCCACCATCTTGTTCTAATATAGAATGTTTTGTTGTTGATGGATCTCTCCATTTTATTTTATTAAACAGAATTTCATATGCTGCCTGTTCAATTCTTGGAATTATTGGTCTAATGTCTGATTCTAAAATAAAATCCTTTTTGTCTGCATGTGTAGCTGGATGTCTATATTTGTAAATCCAATCATTGATTTCATCTTTAGTATATCCAGATGATTTTAAGAAATCACTTAATGGAATGATGAGTTTGGTAGAACTTAATGTAAATGCACGTTCAAAAAGCCTCATATATTCATGGAATTTACCAATTGCAGTTTGATTTGATAATGCTTCAGATAATAATGCATAACCATCTAATCTATCTTCAAAATTATTTTCAATAGTTTCTTGTGATGTGCTGTATCTAAATCTCACAACTTTTTTTAATTCTGAAGAATAACCTTTTGACTTTTCTAAATATTTTCTTTCTTTTTCATTTTCTGGAATAAATGCAACACATGGAGTAGAAGAAGAAATAGATTTTTTACACATTTCAGAAACTGAAACTAGATTTGTCAAATGTTCAATCGCTCTTTCTGCAGATTTTCTTGGTTGCTCTGGTACTATAAGAATATCATTTTCTATATGTGGTAATACATCTAATTTGACTTCTGCAAAAATTATTACTCTGAGTAATTTTTTTGATTTCTCTAGCTCTCTTTCTTCTACTCCTACTTTAATTCCATCAACATCTAAACCCCAATGTTTCCATAAGATAGGTCTAGGTTCAAAATTTACAAATGCAAATCTAACTAATTTCATATTCCATTTCTAATTCTTAATGCATCTAAGGATTTTGAGCCTATTTTATACAACAATACAATAGAAGAAATTATTTCAAAATTCTTATCCAAATTATAAAAAAAAGTATACTGCAAAAGTACCGTAACTATATAAAGAAATGATCCATGAGTCGATTTCAACTATATAAAGATCTGCATCATTTTACAGAATGTAAATGGCAATTCTTGCAGATTTATCTGAAGATAATCCATGGTGGAAATCTAAAGAAAAAATCATTCAGGATCCAAAAATCAATGAATGGGAAAATTCTATAATAAAATGGCTACCACGAATTAGTTATACATTTGATTTTGATACTGATCTTGTTTATTCTTTAAGAGGTCCTAGACAAATAGGAAAAACTACTTTAGTAAAATTACAAATTAAAAAATTACTTGACTCTGGTGTATCTCCTTGGAATATAATGTATTATGCATTTGATATTGATAACACACCAAAAAATTTAGTAGACATAATTAAAAATTATTTTGATAATACTAGTAGGCAAAGAAAAAACAATAGAAGTTACTTGTTTCTAGATGAAATATCTTCTATAAAAGATTGGCAAAAAGGCATAAAACGTCTTTGGGATCAACGTAGACTAGAAAATTGTACAATATTAGCTACCGGTTCTCATTCTGTTGATCTAAAATTTTCTGCAGAAAAACTACCAGGTAGACGAGGTATTTCAAATGACGCTTTAGATAAAATCATGTTGCCAATGAAATTTTCAGAATATGTTTCTGTTTTAGATGAAGATATTTCTAAAGAATTGTCAATACGTGGTTTTTTAAAAATAAGTTCACGTCTTAAATTATTAAATAATTTATCAAATCATAAAATTGATCCTGTATTAGAAGAAATGCAAAGTTATTTGCCTGATTTAAATCGACTTTTGTCTGACTATATGATCACTGGAGGAATACCTAGAGTTGTTAATGAATATGCTGATACTGGAATGATCAATGAAGGAACTTACAATGATTATCTAAATGCAATTTTAGGTGATCTTCAATCTTTAAACAAAAATGAAAATATTTTCAGACAAGTTATTCAAAATGTAATTAAATCTATTGGATGGCCCTCATCGTGGCGCTCTTTACAAAAAGATACTGATATTGGAGGACAAAATACTGTACCAGAATATATCAATACACTTCAAAATATGTTCGTACTAACCATTCTCTATCAATATGATTCTGAAAAGAGGCGTGGATTACTCCAAAAAGAGAAAAAAATTAACTTTCATGATCCTTTTAATCTTCATGTTCTAAATGGTTGGATTAATGGTATGTCCTCCTTTGAACTATCTCAAAAATTTCTAGAGGAAACAAGTAATCAAGGTGCAGTTGTAGAAGGAATTGTAGCAGATCATTTGATCAGAATGGCTTTTAATCTAAGTCCAAAAAAACAAAATTTTGTTTATGAAAATGTATTATATCATTGGAGGTATGGAAAAGAGAAAGAAGTTGATTTTATCTATAATGACACTCAAAATTCACCTATACCTATTGAAGTAAAATTTCAACAAAATATTACAAAACGTGATCTAGATGGTATTACCAATTTTAAAAAATATTCTGATACTACTTCAGGTCTTCTTTTATCAAAAAATAAACTTGGTACTACTCTAGAAGCAACTGTCATACCTGTTTCATTATTTTTATTATTGATATAACTGAGACGCCAGTTTTATTGGGAAGCATAATGTTCTGAATCTATGAAAATTGACATAAGAGATGAAGAAAAACTAAAAAAATTAGAAGATGAATTTCATGAAAGTCCAGAAGACATCATCAACTACATGTTAGACAGTTTTAATGAATATCAATTCTTAGAAATTGCAAGAAAATCTTCTCTAAAGACCGCACTCTATCGCCATTCTGGAAATCTAATGATTGTAAAAGGATTGGAATATGAAATTTATGAAATTTTTGGAGAATATGACTATCATATTGATGATTGTGGTTTTGATTTTGTAAACAAAACTTTTTGGTTTTTAATGTATGTTTCAGGAGATGAAAAGAAGATAGATCTGGATGAGATGCATTTTCAATTAAATGAAGGTAGTTCAGTACAAGTATCAGTTAAAAAATCCATAGAAGGAATTTCCAATTGGGAAAAACTAGATAAGGCAATAGATAATGCTAAAGTAGAATTGTCAAATCATTTTACTGATAATGAGAACACAAGAATTGAATTTATGGATATCATGGATGATGAAGATGACTATATTGAAATGGAAATAACAATTGGAGATACCGATATAGGGTATCTTCCAAAACTAGATGAATGTGATCGAGTAATGACAGAGATAGAACATAGTTTTAGAAAAGCATTAGAAAGCTAAAGAAACTCCAACTTGAATCTATTTCTATATAAAAAATACCTAATAGATATTTTCAATTCATTAAATTATAACTATAACGTAGTTTCAAATTTATACCACAATACAATTTTTGTATTCCAAATCATTTCCAATTGGAATAAATGTAATGAAAACTATTTTTGAATTTACCATTCTATCTGCATGAAATTCATTTGATGCATCTAAGAAAGTCACCCATTCTAACTCGTTTGGTGTTCCACTAAATTTTATTAATTCTTCCTTAACGATTTCAACTGCTTTTTGTTCATCTGGATTTAGAAGATCATACCATCCTTGAAATTCTTCACTATCGTTTATTTTCACAAAAATCATTTTAATTTAATTTTTCTGCCTAATTGATGTTTCTATATACTATTTTCTTAATAGAAACCACTTTATCTTTAAATGATTTTTTTATTTTGTGGATTTTAAAAATAAAATTGTTCTAATTACAGGCGCTTCATCAGGAATTGGTAAACAAACTGCAATAGAATTTGCAAAAAAAG
>Ga0114933_10004502_pt1 | contig 13022 bp, 8 predicted proteins | sample 4SBtaG_FD_89691 | JGI IMG/M metagenome (GOLD analysis project Ga0114933, IMG submission 89691) | Deep subsurface microbial communities from Kolumbo volcano to uncover new lineages of life (NeLLi) - 4SBTROV12_W25 metaG | ecosystem: Environmental > Aquatic > Marine > Volcanic | place: Kolumbo...
CCTGAATGAATGTCCTTGCCAATCGATCTTGTTCGGTTTTTATTTTTTCTTCCACCAGTCGGTTATAGTTTTCCATGGGGAACTTTGAATCAATTGGAAGAATCGTTTGTTCTTCGGCTTTTCCAAAAAATATCGCAGCATCCGCTATATCTCCGTTATTGAATTTGTACTGCAGAGAATAGTGCTCTGGAGGCAAAACATTTTTTAAGACCGTTTCCAGAAAAAACTCCCCAAGCACACCACGCTGTTTCGGGTTCATCAGGATATTCTGGATGGTCTTAAGTTGATTGGTTACGTCGATGACTTGTTTATTGGTCTCATTGACTTTGGTAAGTTGCTGAGTAATATCCTTGATGAGCTTGTTGGATTCACCGATTTGACTTCTCATCGATTCATTTGATTCGCCCAGTTTTTTATCCAAGGTTTCCACTACTTTACTCAACTGCTCTTGGATCAAGAGAATGCTCTGGTCCTCTATTTTGGAATTACTTTTCTTAAGCAGTATCCACATCAAAATAACTGCGGCAACGACCAACCCTATCAATACTTCAACCACTGAGCTGTCCTCCAACGATTTCTGATCTGATGTTTTCCAACCATCGCACTGTTGTGAACCCTAACGAGGTTGAAAAATCGCTACCTAATTTAATTGAAGAGGTATTGAAAAAATATTGTTTTGTATAGAAGTAGAGAGCAAATAGATAAAACAAAACTTAGCCCTGTTTTACTTTCCACTTAATATGTAAGTTATTGTTCTTAAGAAGTGTAGGGGAATTTTAGAGTGATCTCAATGATTTTCTTGCTTAACCTTGAAAGCTCGATCATAATTTCGAGATGGAATACCGGCGTTTTGGAAAGACCGATGAACTCATTTCTGTGATCACTCTGGGGGGAATGCGATTCAAGCATGGCTGGGTATCGCCACGTACCCATCTACCTTCTGAATCTATTCGAAACTGTATCGAAACAACCCGGCAGGCGTTTGAGGTAGGCATCAATCATATAGAAACCGCTCATGGATATATGAAAAGTGAAAACCTATATGGAATTACCTTAAAAGAACTGGGGACTCCGCGCCACGAATTTAAGATGATGACCAAAGGATCTCCAATGACAGGGGGAGAGACTCGCAAACTTGTAGAGGAACAATTAACCAGCTTAAAATTAGATTTTGTCGATTTCTATGGATGGCATGGGATTAATAATGAGGAAAGATTGCTAGCGGCAATTAAGCCGGGAGGACCTGTAGAAACATTACATCGACTTAAGGAAGAAGGGTTGATTCGCCATATAGGATTTTCAACTCATGCTGCCTTGGATATTATTTTGCAAGCTCTCGATACCGACTTGTTCAGTTTCGTGAACCTTCACTATTATTATTTTTTTCAGCGAAATCTTGCCGCAGTTCAGTTAGCAGGAAAAAAAGACATTGGTGTTTTTATAATTTCTCCAAACGAAAAAGGCGGTATGTTGTGGAAGCCTTCATCAATTGTTAAAGAGACGGTTGAGCCTTTGACGGCGGTTCAATTTAATGGTCGATTTTGTCTAGAACATCCAGAAATCACAACGTTGAGTATGGGAATACACGAACCAGAGCATTTCCCGCAAAATCTTTCGATTTTAAACGAGGAGAAACAACCTTCAAATAAAGAAAAAAGTATTCGAATTCAGATGGATGTTCGGTTAAATGAAATCAAAGATCTTTGTACTCTTTGCAATGAGTGTTTGCCTTGCCCGGAGAATATAAACATTCCAGAGGTATTACGTTTTCGAAACTTGTTAGAAGCTTATGAGATGGAAGATTATGGAAGATTTCGTTATAACATGTTTGAAGGTGAGGGTCATTGGTTCCCAGGAAATTTCGCTTCTCGCTGTACTCAATGCGGAGACTGTTTGCCAAGATGCCCTGAAAAACTCGAGATTCCCAAATTACTATTCAATACCCATCACCGATTATTCGATAGAAAGGCTTGGCTGAAAGCAAGGATATTAGAATTTGTGTCAGCTGTTTATAGGTTTTTAAGAAAATTTTTCTAAGGAATGTTATGGATTAATTTGAAATATTTTTTATTAAATAGGGGCTTTTTTAATGCAGGACTCATTTAGTTCCCAAACATTTCTGTAGGTGTCGTCTTTTTTTAATACTTTTTCAAGCAAGGGCAGTGCTTTGTCACATTTATTTAAAAGGACAAAAATTTCTGCCATGATAAATTGTAAATGTATTTCGTTAGGATCAATCAAGTTATAGCGACCTCCATACATAAGTACTTCTCTGGCTTCTCCAAGTCCGCGATAACTGAATACAATAGCCTGTAATATTTTCAGATTCATCTGATCTTTTTGTAGTAAAGGCAAAGAGTATTTCAGAGATTTCAAGTAATCTTTTTTTAAATTATAATATTCAGCAAGAGAACGTAAAAGTACCGGATCCTGAGGGTTTTTATCTATTTCTTTTAACAAACTCACCAACCCAATTTCCCGCATGATCGTAGACATTTGTTGAGGGTTGTTTTTAGCCGTGGTTTGAAAATATGCTAAAGCTTCGTCTTTATTCCCCATTTCCAAAAGGTTGTACCCCATATAAAGATTAGCAAAACCAAGGTTCGGATTTTTTTCAAGAACCAGTTTCAGAATTTCCATGCTTTGATTATAGTTACCAATTTGGAAAAAACTGTGAGCTAGATTTAGCATATATTTGAGGTTGTCGGGCTCTTCTTCCACAAGTTGGGTCAAACGTTGTATTTGTTTGCGCCCCGCTTGCAAGTGATAACGGAAAAGATCGTCATCCTCCACCAGAGTCATGGCTTCCAAAAGCTGACCACGATTACCGTACATCACTCCACGTTGATACAAGTCCATCGCCCTGAAGTAAGATTTAAATTTTTGCCGGTCTTCCTCTGATAAATTTGAAATTTGTTTTACGACATCGTCAAATCTAGAGCGGTTAAACACATACCTTTCCTGTCCCGGTACGCCTATTACATTACCTAGGTGTAAATAAAACTCAATGGCCGGATGGTTATCGGTAATGAGAGGAACCCCTTTCCCCAGTTTAATTACCTGTTCGTTAAGGAACCAAATATTACTCAGAAAGGAGAAGATATCGGGGACTTCAATACCTGATAAATCTTTTTTAATTTCCGATTCCTGTAAACGCTTATTCAATTTATGAAAATCAATTTTAATGGGTTTGTTGGAACCGATAAGAAGGATTTCGTTTGCAACAGGAAGCCAGCCCATCGTATAGGGAAAAACAGATTGAAATGTTTTGAAATGCATAGCTACTTCTTTTTCTCCCTGACTATGTAAAGGTATCCATTGAGCGGCAATACCACCGGGTTTAAGCTTATTTTTCTGTAATTCATAATATTCTTGGGTATAAAGGTTTACCGTAAAAGCGGTGCGAGGAGGTGGGGGTTCGGATGTGATGACATCGTAAAGCTTATGAGTGGTTAACAAATGATTTCGACCATCCTGAATCACAAAATTTACTTTTGGGTTTGATAAAACATTATTATTCTCATCTGCAAACATTTTTCCTGCATTGAGTACACTGGAAGATAGTTCCAGACTATCCACCGTTTTAACCCCAGGATGCAGTCCTGCGGCTCCCGTAGTCTGACCCGTTCCAAAGCAAACTACCAGGACGTCATCGGGTTTATCCACTAACAGAATAGGTATATGAGCGAATAACTTCATGTAACGAGTAGCGATCATATTGGAGGCAGACATGGATATGCCATTGGTGATCAAACGTTTTGCCGATGGATCGAGCACCCCGTAGTCATCCTTAAAAACCGCCACGGTATCGGATAAGCCTTCTTCAAAGTAAATCAATTTATTAATATTACGTTTTCCAGCACTATCTCGCATGAAAAAGGAATTCAACAAATTACTGGGGATAGATATATTTACAAAAAGGACCAGTGCAGTAAATACCACTGTCATTACTCTTCTCACCATAGGTGTTAAATAGTTACCTGTACGAAATAAAAGAACCATTGTCAAAAAGTTGATTGTCGCAAGAAGTGTGAAGCTGATTTGACTACCCAAGTGAGGTAAGAATATAAATCCGCATAAAATAGAACCCAAAATAGCCCCCAGAGTATTTGCGGCATAAATTTGCCCGGTTGCCTCTCCGATATTTTCATGTTTTTTGGATATTAATTGAATAAGTAGTGGAAAGCACATACCTAAAAGCAAAGCGGGAAATAGCATAAGGGCTGCGGAGTCCTTAAAATAATTCCAAAAGGCGATAGTAGAATTGCCCAGATTGTAGGCATTCCATGGAGGAGAGAGTATAGAATCTAAGCTGTAGATCGATCCAATTACATAAATTCCAACTCCACCTTGTAATACAATGAGGATCGTTCGTAGATTTTTAACCCTTGAAAGTGAGGGAATGAGTAAAAGACTTCCTAAGAATATCCCCAGTAAAAAAACCGCAAGCATCATGCTAAAGGAGTAAACAGTGCTAGCAATGCTAAATACTAGTAATCGAGTCCATAAGACTTCGTAAGCAAGAGCCGTGAAACCACAAATGAAACTGATTCCCATCCAAAACTTTTGTTCTGGACTCCAATTTATTTTCGGGGTACTAATTTTTGGGAAGGTGAATTTTATAGTTCCTCCATTTTCCTTATAAATACTTAGAGCACTAATACCCACCAACAAGTTTATGCCGGCAGCAAACAAAACAGTTTGCAACACACCAAAGGTTTCCATTAAAAAAAACCCTGTAGCTAAACAACCGAAGACTGCCCCAAGTGTGTTCAGTGCATAAAGCAAACATACTTGTTTTCCTATAACCTTGTCATTGGTAACGCAATATTTGCTAATGATAGGAAGCGTGGTACCCATCAATGTTGTGGGTATTAATATTAAAATAAAGGAAAAAAAGATCTTCAGTAAATTTTGTAGTTCAGTCGACTCAGGAATGAAACTATGAAATAGAGAGTAAACACCTGAAAATTTCAAAAATAACAATGAAATAAGGGCACCGCTGGCAAAAATCAGGATTTCAATCCAGCCGTATACCTTAAGTGCGGTTGCAGAAGAATCTATAGTATTTATCGATAACCTATCTACGGCATAGCCAGCAATATAACTGCCGAGACCCAAGCCGGCCATAAAGGCAGCAAGCACAACAGATACTGAAAAGACGGTATGTCCGAAAACAAGTGTGAGCATTCGGGTCCATACAATTTCATAAATCAGAGCAGTGATGCCAGATAAGAAAAATAAAAAATAAACTACTGGTGAACGTTGCATTTTAAAATATTTGTTTCAATATTAAATTAGGCTAAAAATAAACCAAAAAACCGTAAATCAGACTAATTTTATTTTTACCCTTGCCAAACCTTTAAATTAATTGACATTGACGCAAGCTTCAAGTAATTTTTTAATAATACCTGTATTTTATATAGTAAGCTGATCGATGTCGATGTAATCTATCTTTTATTACTTTTTAAGTTTATGACAATGGCCCTGTTTTGGAATTTATAATCATATAAATAAGGTTTTTTCAAATGGGAACTCAAGAAATCAAGATATCAGAGGCAGACCACCCTTATGCTAAGGAGAATGGTGTCGTGTGGGCTGAAGAAGCATGGGAACGTGTAAAGCATGCGCCGGAATTTGTTCGTCCCGGTATTCGCAAGCTTATGGTGCAACGTTGTGTAAAACGGGGTTTTAAAATCGTTACTTCCGATTTCTTAACAGAAATTCGTAATGAATCCATGATGTTAGTGTCGAAAAGGGTTAAAGGTTTTGGATTTGAAGAATTGACTATGGATGCTTTTGATGTTGCGAAAGACAAAATGCGGCAAAGTCCTCGTAAGGTGGAAGTGATCGAAGAGATTGAAGATTTTCTATCTATGCGAACTGAAAAGAAAGATGACATAGTAGAAAGATTTAAAGACTATATGGATGTTACTCCTACCGCAGGCATTCCTTGGAGCAAAGAGGCCAAGGAAAAAATGGAAAAGGTGCCTCCTTTTGTATTGGGTATGGCCAAGCAGACAATTGAGGGTCGGGCCCGAGAGCGCGGAGATAAAATGATCACTCCCAGTATCATTGATGAGGTTTTCACCAATATTATGCCAGCCTCTGCGAAAGAAGCCATGGGTATGGAGGTGACGGATGAAGACCTTAAACGCGATGAACAAATTGAAAAGGAAAAAGAAGCACCAGTTGAAGTTTCTATGAAATGGGAAGACGATGCGTTGGATAAGGTATCTCGTATACCTATTCCCTTTATACGCAACATGGCCGTAAAGCGGATTGAGCAGGAAGTAGTCAAGGCAGGCAAAAATATTGTGACAATGGATTTGTTCGAAAAATATCGTTTTACTTTTTAGGTAAATACTTCCAGAGAACTTGGATCACCCTTTTCACAAGCTACCTTTTTTATCTGACCCCAGAGTTCTTTTCTTCCCAAATGACTCCTGCTTGAATAGGCGACTGTCCCAAGGGAATTATTTCCGGTAAATGCTGCTTTTATTATTTTAGTTTGCTTGCTACGCTCTGTACCGGATATTTTGTCCGATTTCGTGATAACAAGAATATAATTTCTACCCAGATCTTCCAGCCATTCTTTTAGAGTTAAGTCGAGCTCGGTTGGTTGTCGGCGGATGTCAACAATGAAAACAATAGCTAATAAAGGTTCACGATTTATTAAATATTCCTCAATCATTTTTTTCCATTTTTTTTGCAAGGCTGGTGCGACCCGCGCAAATCCGTAGCCTGGAAGATCAGCAAACATAAATTCCTCATTGATTCTAAAAAAATTAATTTCTCTTGTTTTTCCAGGCGTGGAGCTGATGCGAACAAGTTTTTTTCGATTTAAAAGAGAACGAATTAGTGAAGATTTTCCCACATTTGATCGTCCGACAAAAGCAAACTCAGGATAAGCTTCTTTCGGATATTGCTTTGCCGACACAGCACCCGTTATAAATTCCGTATTATTTACTTTCATGAGCAATTGTTTTAAGAGTAGTTATTGTTCAAAATTGTTGATAACCAAACCCGATAATAGCTTGGGATAAAAAAACGTCGCTTTCTGTGGTAGACGAATTCCCATACCCGCTAAACGACGAACTTCTTGGATCGATGTGGGGTTCATAAAAAAAGCAATATCATAATATCCTTCATCGACGCTTGCCATTGCTTCATCTACATTTACCTTATAACCAACAAAATCTTGGCTTTGCTTTTCTCTTGTATCAATTTTTAAAATTTCACGGAAAATAATGGCATGCAATTGCATAACGTCTAGAACTTGCAATTCCTTTGGTTCATTTTTATCGAGAAGAGGTAAAATATTTCTCGGATCATTTACTATTAAAGTATAAGTTTGGTCCTTACCCATATATGCGCAAAAGATAATACGGTCTTTTCCAAATTCAACTAATCGTGATTTAATTTCAGACCCATTTACTTCAGTATTCCAGGGAATTACCTCGAAATATTCGCTAGCCCGCTTTAAAAAAGCCTTGCGGTCAAATGGGTTTGGACTTTTTGCTATTCGATGAATAGGAAAAATAGACATGCCCCCCGAATCCATATTGGTAAGAAACATCATTACGTGAGAGCTGTCGGGAATTGTTTCTTTATTTTTTTTTGCAAAGGCTAAAGCCGTTTCATAGCGGTGGTGGCCATCTGCAATGTATATTTTTTTATCTCGGATGGTATCAGAGATCAACTGGTTGTTTTTATTATTGTTTGAACGCCAGAATTTATGAATTACTTTACCATCATTAATAACAGATAAAGGTTCGGATTTTGTTTCTTGGTTCAGGTAAAGGTCAATTTCACCGTCTGGGTCAGAATATAAACCGAAGATAGGACTAAAATTGGCGTGACAGGCATTGAGAAGTTTTGTTCGATCAGTTTTAGCTTTTGAAAGTGTAAATTCGTGAGGGCAGATATTCCCTTCATTGAAATCTTCTATTTTGACACGAGCGAAAAAACCAACACGGCAGAATTTTTCCCCTCCAAATTCATATTGTTGGCTATATATATAAAACCCAGGCTTGTCATCTTTTTTTAAAATCTCTTGATTTATCCAATCTTGAAAAACCTGTGCGGATCGGGTGTAACGATTGTCTGTATCAGTATCTGATTCAAATTCCTTTCCCAAAATCAGTCGGACCACATTATTAGGGTGTTTTTCGTATAGTGCCTGCTGCTGGCCCGAGGAAATAACATCATAAGGCGGTGCGATTAGTTTATCGAGAGGTCCAGTAATATCCAAGTTATATAACAAGCCACGGAAAGGAATTACTTCGATCATATTTTGATCTCATTTAGAAATTTATTAGTTGAATTATATCAGAATAAAAAGCAATTTTTTAATCAGACTACAAGGCTTCGCATTTACACAATTCACGAATATATCGTACGAGTTGGTACATGGTTTTTTCTTTTAGCGTATGCCCCCAAGCAGGCATACAGGGTGCACGCCCAACAGAGAGGCCTCCAAACTTTATAGCTTTAAAAAGTTGTTTGTCGGTGCGAGTTTCCAGATATGCAGCCTTGGTATGATTTCTAGGAGGAACAGTCAAAAATTTTGCATTGATCCCATCCCCCTTTCCTTCAATACCATGACATTGGGCACAGTACCACTGGTAAGTTTCACGGGTATTTGCTGTAACAATTATGGGCTTGGGAACTATTTCCTGCTTTGATTGGAGAGATTTTGGTTCTTCATGAAGTGGTAACTTGGATTTAGAAAGTGTACTATTCTGCTCTTCGCCACACCCTATAAGCATAATAGCTAGCAGAAGAATCCCATATGTGAAAATAGATGCTTGTGAAAATCTTTTCATAGTTATCGCACGTTTTCTTTTTTTAGAGCCATGATGAATTGTGTAAATCTCAATCGTGTTTCATCATCCATTTTATAAATCGGCATACGGTTTTCTTCTGAAAACATCTTTGGGTTTTTCAACCAGTGCGCAACCCAACTTGCCTGCAATCTATTTCCTGCGTCGATAAGTGAGGGTCCAGAAATTCCGCCACGAGGTTTCCCAGCCAAGTTCAAACTTTGATGGCAGGAAATGCAGCTAAACGTACGTTCAAACTCATATTTAGTTTTAGCTATTTGGCCTTTAGATAGGGCTTTTAAGTTACTTGTTTCATCCGGCATATTAGGAAAAATCATGGTCATTAATTCTTGGCTGATTTGTATCGCATCTTTTTTAGAAAGTACGGGGTGCGAATTATTAAACTCGCCTTTAAGAAAGCCTGGGTTAAAACCAGTACCTGCTTTTCTAAGTGTCAAGGGATTTTGAAGGTATTGCAGTAACCAGGTTGGTTGAAATTTATTACCAGCATAAAAGAGATCAGGGCCTATTTTTGCAACTTCTATCATAGAAAGACGATGACAAACGGAACATTTTTTTTCTTCGATTAACGAAGCATTTGAAAGTACCGGGCTTAAAATAAAAAATAAGCTAATCAGAAGAAATAATATGTTTTTCATTGTGGTACGATTTCATTGGGAAGAGATAGAGTATCTTCAGTCTTTTCATTATCTTCAAAAATGTCGTAGAGAAACTCAATGATTCCCTCTTCTTTTTTATCCTGCGAAGGGTCTGTCGTTACTAAACCATTATTTTCCTCAACCTCTGCCCCTGGCAAAGACTCAGTAGTAAAAAAAGAAGTTGATTTTAAAGGCTCTTTCGTTTTTTCAATTTTAATGAATTTATTTTTTTCAACATCATAAAACAGATCTTCTCGAGGTTGGGGTTGTTCCGATTCCTTATCCCGAACACGACGCTTTATATCGTAAGGAAATTCGCTACGGCTCAATAACCTGGAAAAATTTAACTCCCTTAAATTGAGAGAACGAAATGCACGATACCGGTCCGAAGTTTCCTGTAGAATTGATATCTCTTCTTTGTTTAGAAAGCGCGATCCATCTAGAGGAAAAGGAGTTTGTAGTGCTTTTCCGCTTAGGTCTATGGTTTGCTTGAGTTGGAAGTCAGGGTGAACCCGGTTTTTCTGTTTTAAACCTGAGAAAAACTGATCGGCATCTTGCAGTGATTTTTTTAAGGGATCTCCAAGGCCGACAGACACTGAACTTTGATGACAATCTTCACAGGAGCGCACTGTTTTTCGTATCGTGTGAGGTGAATAGTCGGTCCAGATTAATCCTATAGAATCATCCAGTGTTAGTGACGGTTCAGCCCTTTTAAATGGAAGACCGGCTTGGCCTGTCTGGTCCGTAACAAAATATTGATAGTGTGGTTTTAAAAGAGAATATTTCCCTTGCGAATTTTTTCCCATTATCATATTCGACCATCCGGAATCTGAAAATACTGTCCACCAGTATTCATTGATAGTATCGCCTTCTATTTTATTCGGCATTGATTTAGCGGTCAACCAATCCAACATCCCGAATTTTATAGTGGCGGAACTTGTTAATAAATGTTGCAGAGTGGGATCTGAAAGATTCCAATTTTTCCATTTTTCAGGAAAAAATTCTTGTTCCCGAATAATATGCATGCCCCAATCAATTGCAGCCCAGCGTGCGTGACAAGTGGCACATTCTATTTTTTGCATATGTTTTGGGATTTGATGAGAAATCGAGGGTTTAAGATTTTTCAGTAAAGGAATATTATGCTTCTTGCCGCTTACCTTTGAATACAAAAACCAGTCTTTCTTAGTCTTTTTGATATGAAGCATTGGTGAGCCGCTTGAATTTAATAAAACGGTATCTCCGGCACGCACCTTTTTCTTAAGATTTGGATTCAAGTTGGCATTTTTTATTAATTTTTTTGTGTTCGGATCCGATTCGATCAAGAGTAAACCTTCAGGCAGTTTGTCATGAGTTCCATGACAATCTATGCAACGGATTTGTACTCCAGATTGAAGTTGATCAGGTTCTATCTCAGGTTTTATTGCATCACCAATATGGCAGTCGATACAGTGCATTCCTTTTTCGCGATGGATATCAGGAACTAGAAACTCATGTTCCTTTCCGTATAGAACGGGTTTTTCTGCGTTGATAGGGTTGGGGGTATCCAAGGGTCGAGATGGCTTGGCAAACAATCCTTCGAACTCTTGACCCGTCCCGTTATTGCTATGGCAATGCTCGCATTGAACGCTAGGGATCGCGACGGTAAATTTATGAAGTAAGGGATAACCGCGTGGGTTGTTCAATGAATTCTCGGCATACTTTCTTGTAAAACGATTTTGAATTTGATTTTTTCTTTGGGTTTTTTGTATAGCCCGATCATGAGATAAAGAAATACCATCGTTGGAATAAACCATATGACATGAAGAACAACCGGATGCTCGGTAATCTCCAGGGCGATGGGGACTTTCTGAGCCAATATGGCAGCGCAGACATTTTGTCCTTAGGAACCTGTCTACAGAATGACCCTCTGGTAAAGAGGGGAAAGCTTGTTCTTCAATACTAGGTTTAAGCGAATAGGGAAGTTCATCCAATGGTTGTGCTCCCCAAGCATATCGTGTGATATTAATAGTTCGTTTGGCAGTAGACATGAGTGATCGCTCTACCTTTTCGACGTGATTCTTGTGACATTTACCACAAAATCTAGGCGCATTTTTTACTGAGGAAGGATTAGGTACAAGCCCCTTATGGGCTTTGGGCAATGAATTAGCACGCCTGTTACCGCCATGGCAGCGCACACATGCAAACCTGTGATTATTGCTGATTCGTTCAATTCCTTGATGACACGTATAACAACCCCCACGCTTTTCTAGATATTTTATTTTTCCATAAATATCTTCCAGTGAAAAATTAGATTCTTTATAGAACATTTCAATAAATTTATTGGTATCACTATAGGATTGAAACTGCACTCCACCCATAGTGGTTCCAGGTTGCAAAACTTTTTCTGAATTTTCTTGCAACCCCCTTACACGATAAAAAGGATCTTCGAAATCAGAGGCATCAAGTTGAGCCTTAGGAAGTGATGAGGGCACTTCCACCATTTCTTTGGTTTTTAAAGCATCCTGTGGATTTGGAGCAATTTCTATTTCCTGAATACTTTCATTTTCTGATTTAGGTTCTGGTTTTAGAAAGAAATCTAATATTTTAGGTGGATCATTTTTGGTTGTTGAGTTCGAAGGTTTTTCTTCCGATGTGCCATCAAAAAAATCAGATGGTCCTTTTTTATTTACTGCTTGCCCTGAAGAATAATTGAGGAATATGCTTAGGCAGAATCCTCCTGCAATAATAAGATATTGTAAAGTTCGAAATACTTTTTTCACGGTTGGGTTTGCCTGGAGCTTAATATTTTCTCGCGCAATTTACGATGCTCAAGTGTGCGTTCAAAAGAATAGCTTTTTTTGATGTTCTGATAAATCGGATCGTCATATTCATCATGGCAGGGGATACAATTTCCCACTTTTAAAATTTTGACTATTTCTTTTTGGTTAAAGGGTCTTGCATTAAGCTGATGACTACCAGCGAGAATTTCTCCTCGTATTGAGACTTTGGCCTGAGGGTCAAAGGCGGAGGCTCTGATCCTTTTATCAAAGCGGTTTAAAGGAGTGAGAGAATCATCTTTTCCGGTATTATTTGCGCCAATAATCAAATCTCCTTCTCCTAATCCTAAAGTTTTGGGAGACAAATGGCAACTTTCGCAGGAACGAACTTTTCTGCCTGTTGAATGAGGGTTTAAGGAATAAGCGAGATTCGATCCCGACTTGTTATTTGGGTTTGTAAAATGCCACTCTTTGTATTTACCACGCAATTGTCCTGTAGACCCCAATGCAGGAATCGGATTTCTTTTTTCATCCAATAGAGAAAAATGTCTTTTAGGTTGTACAAACATCGGCGCAACTTTTCCACGAGGTCCTATCATCAGGACTGGTTGTTGGACTTTTATGGGAGGCTTTTCTGAAGTTTTCAAGTCGATTTCTTTATTCCCCAAACTAATCGACATATGGCAACCTTGGCATTTCACCACCCAATTTGAATGACAGGCGGTGCATTCTAAACGGGATCGATGTTGCGGTATATAATGCGCATCAGCATCTCGAGTTAA